>Ga0207976_100153_pt1 | contig 50742 bp, 46 predicted proteins | sample LakWasMe94_HOW11_2_FD_183916 | JGI IMG/M metagenome (GOLD analysis project Ga0207976, IMG submission 183916) | Freshwater sediment methanotrophic microbial communities from Lake Washington under simulated oxygen tension - Sediment Metagenome... | ecosystem: Environmental > Aquatic > Freshwater >...
CTGGTACGGCGACCCGGACAAGGATCACGGCCAGGCCACCCTCGAGGGCGGCGACGTCATGCCGATCGGCAATGGCGTGGTGCTGATCGGCATGGGCGAGCGGACCTCGCGCCAGGCCATCGGCCAGCTCGCACAATCCCTGTTCGCCAAGGGCGCGGTGGAAAAAGTGGTGGTGGCCGGCCTGCCGAAATCCCGTGCGGCAATGCACCTGGACACCGTGTTCAGCTTCTGCGACCGCGACCTGGTCACGGTCTTCCCGGAAGTGGTCAAGGAAATCGTGCCGTTCGTCATCCGTCCCGACACCAGCAAGCCCTATGGCATGGACGTGCGACGGGAGAACAAATCGTTCATCGAGGTGGTGGCCGAGTCCCTGAACCTCAAGCAGCTGCGCGTGGTGGAAACCGGCGGCAACAGCTTCGCCGCCGAACGCGAGCAGTGGGACGACGGCAACAACGTGGTGGCCCTGGAACCGGGCGTGGTCATCGGCTATGACCGCAACACCTACACCAACACCCTGCTGCGCAAGGCCGGCGTGGAAGTGATCACCATCAGCGCCGGCGAACTCGGTCGCGGCCGTGGCGGCGGCCACTGCATGACCTGCCCGATCGTGCGCGACCCGATCGATTACTAATTAATTAACCACTACCCGACGCTGTGAAAGCGTAGCGAGCGCAGGAAAGACAAGGCAAAAACAGGCGAGGAACGGTTGGAGTCGCACTCGACTCTACTGGTTGTAAATGAGCATTCCGAGCCTGTTTTTAACGCAGTATTTCGAGCGTAACGCCGAAGGCGAACAGCCCGCAGTAGCTTTCACAATGTCGGGAAAGGAGATCCATCATGGCTTTCAATATCCACAACCGTAACCTGCTGAGCCTCGAGCACCACACCGCGCGCGAGCTGCGCTACCTGCTCGACCTGTCCCGCGACCTCAAGCGCGCCAAGTACACCGGCACCGAGCAGCAGCACCTCAAGGGCAACAACATCGCCCTGATCTTCGAGAAAACCTCGACCCGTACCCGCTGCGCCTTCGAGGTCGCCGCCTATGACCAGGGCGCCAACGTCACCTACATCGACCCGAACTCATCGCAGATCGGCCACAAGGAAAGCATGAAGGACACCGCCCGCGTGCTCGGGCGCATGTACGACGCCATCGAGTACCGCGGCTTCAAGCAGGAAATCGTCGAAGAACTGGCGAAGTTCGCCGGGGTGCCGGTGTTCAACGGCCTGACCGACGAATACCACCCGACCCAGATGATCGCCGACGTGCTGACCATGCGTGAGCACGCCGACAAGCCGATCCATGACATCAGCTACGCCTACCTGGGCGACGCCCGCAACAACATGGGCAACTCCCTGCTGCTGGTGGGCGCCAAGCTCGGCATGGACGTGCGCATCTGCGCGCCAAAGGCCCTGTGGCCCCATGACGACCTGGTCAGCCGCTGCAAGCAATATGCGGAAGAAAGCGGCGCCCGCATCACCCTGACCGAAGACCCGAAAGCCGCGGTCAAGGGCGTCGACTTCATCCACACCGACGTCTGGGTCTCCATGGGCGAGCCGGTGGAAGCCTGGGCCGAACGTATCCAGCAACTGCTGCCGTACCAGGTCAACGCCGGGCTGATGAAGGCCACCGGCAACCCACGGACCAAGTTCATGCACTGCCTGCCGGCGTTCCACAACAGCGATACCAAGATCGGCAAGCAGATCGCCGAGCAGTATCCGCACCTGGCCAACGGCATCGAAGTGACCGACGACGTGTTCGAGTCGCCGGCCTGCATCGCCTTCGAGCAAGCGGAAAACCGCATGCACACCATCAAGGCGATCCTGGTCTCGACCCTGGCCGACCTGTAACCACGACGTCCGGGCCGACCGCCTGGCGGCCGGCCCCTCGCCCTGTAGGAGCGCGGCTTGCCCGCGATGGCGTCAAACCTGACACCCCACCATCGCAGGCAAGCCGCGCGCCCACGGGATCACCGAATTCTGGAAGGAATGCATTATGCGTATCGTCGTCGCATTGGGCGGCAACGCCCTGCTCCGCCGTGGTGAACCCATGACCGCGGACAATCAACGCGCCAATATCCGGATCGCCACCGAACAGATCGCCAAGATCCATCCCGGCAACCAGCTGGTGATCGCCCACGGCAACGGTCCGCAGGTCGGCCTGCTGTCGCTGCAGGCGGCGGCCTACACCTCGGTGTCGCCTTACCCGCTGGACGTGCTCGGCGCCGAAACCGAAGGCATGATCGGCTACATCATCGAACAGGAACTGGGCAACCTGCTGGACTTCGAAGTGCCCTTCGCCACGCTCCTGACCCAGGTCGAAGTCGACGCCAACGACCCGGCCTTCCAGAATCCGACCAAACCCATCGGCCCGGTGTACGCCAAGGCCGAAGCAGAAAAGCTCGCCGCCGAAAAAGGCTGGGCGATTGCCCCGGACGGCGACAAATTCCGCCGCGTGGTGGCCAGCCCGAGACCGAAACGCATCTTCGAAATCCGCCCGATCAAGTGGCTACTGGAAAAAGGCAGCATCGTGATTTGCGCCGGCGGTGGCGGCATCCCGACCATGTACGGCGCCCACGGCAAGCTGCAAGGCGTGGAAGCGGTGATCGACAAAGACCTGTGCTCGGCGTTGCTGGCCGAACAGCTGGACAGCGATTTGCTGGTGATTGCCACCGACGTCAGCGCGGCCTTCATCGACTACGGTAAACCCACACAAAAAGCCATCGGCCAGGCGCACCCGGACGAAATGGAAAAACTCGGCTTCGCCGCCGGCTCCATGGGACCCAAGGTTCAGGCAGCCTGCGAGTTCGCGCGCCATACTGGAAAGGTCGCGGTGATCGGTTCACTCTCGGACATCGAGGCGATCGTCCAGGGCACGGCCGGCACCCGAATCAGCACGGCAAAACCTGGCATTACTTATTTATAAGGAGAACCGTCAATGGCACAGTTCGAGCCCGGTCACCTGCACATTGAGCGCCATGCACTGACACCGGACGATGTCAGCTACAACGTGCACCTAGACTATGAAGTCAGCAAGAATCCCAAGGGGGAGAAAGGGATTCAGTTCACCCTGCATGGCAGTATTCAAGGAAAGGACGTGAAGGAGCCCTTCTTTCTGCGCAAGGAGGAAGCCTACAACTTCGCCAACAACGTAACGAAAATCGCCGAGAAGTACGGGATTCCGAAGACCCATAGTCAGATCGGCTCGGTCCACAAGCATTACGATCTGATGTTCGAAGACATCCGCAAGCAGCTGGATATGAAATCCGGTGACCCGGTGAACATCGAACACTTCGAATAACCCTATTCCCCTGGATGAACGCTGTACCTGTAGGAGCCGGCTTGCTGGCGATGGCATCTCTGCGGTCTGTCAGATACACCGAGGTGATGCCATCGCCAGCAAGCTGGCTCCTACAGAGTGGCGATCCCATCAGCGGATTTCACCTGAACCCCTCCTCCAAGGCATACTTGCCACCCTCCGCACGTCAGATAAAAAAACCGCCCCATGCGTATCCACGTCAGCTTCATCGACCGCGTCGGCATTACCCAGGAAGTCCTGGCCCTGCTCGGTGGGCGCAATCTCAATCTGGATGCGGTGGAAATGGTTCCGCCCAACGTCTACATCGACGCCCCGACCCTGAGCCCGGACGTGCTCGAAGAGCTGCACGACGCCTTGCTCAGCGTGCGCGGCGTGCAGGCGATGACGGTGGTCGACATCCTTCCCGGCCAACGTCGACACTTGCAGCTCGATGCGCTGCTCGCGGCCATGACCGACCCGGTACTGGCCCTGGACAGTGCCGGCAAGGTGCTGCTGGCCAACCCGGCATTGATTGCCTTGTACGGTCGCGAACCGGCCGGTGAAAGTGTCGCTGACCTGTTTGCCGATCCCGCATTGCTCGACGCCCTGCTGGAGCACGGCTTTCGTCTGCCGCTGCGGGAGATCACCGTCAACGGCCAGACTTTGTTGTTGGACGCCACGCCGATCACCGACGCCGGCGCCCTGCTGACGCTGTATCAACCGAACCGCATCGGCGAACGCCTCTCGGCGCTGCACCACGACCACGCCGAAGGGTTCGATGCGCTGCTCGGCGAATCCCCGGCGATTCGTACGCTCAAGGCCCGCGCGCAGCGGGTTGCAGCCCTCGATGCGCCGCTGTTGATCCAGGGCGAAACCGGTACCGGCAAAGAACTCGTCGCCCGGGCCTGTCACGCCATCAGCGCGCGGCACAGCTCGCCGTTCCTGGCACTGAACTGCGCGGCATTGCCAGAGAACCTCGCCGAAAGCGAACTGTTCGGCTACGCCCCCGGCGCCTTCACCGGCGCGCAACGGGGCGGCAAGCCGGGGCTGATGGAATTGGCCAACCAGGGCACGGTGTTTCTCGATGAGATCGGCGAGATGTCGCCGTACTTGCAAGCGAAACTGCTGCGCTTCCTCAACGACGGCAGTTTCCGTCGGGTGGGCGGTGATCGTGAAGTGAAGGTCAACGTGCGGATCCTCAGCGCCACGCACCGTGACCTGGAAAAAATGGTCAGCGAGGGCTCGTTCCGCGAAGACCTGTTCTATCGCCTCAACGTGCTCAACGTCGAAGTCCCGCCGCTGCGCGAACGCGGCCAGGACATTCTGCTGCTGGCGCGCTATTTCATGCAGCAGGCCTGCGCGCAGATTCAGCGACCGGTGTGTCGCCTGGCGCCGGGCACTTACCCGGCGTTGCTGGGCAACCGCTGGCCGGGCAACGTGCGGCAACTGCAGAACGTGATCTTTCGCGCCGCGGCGATTTGCGAAAGCAGCCTGGTGGACATCGGCGACCTCGACATCGCCGGCACCTCCGTGGCGCGCCAGAGCGACACAGAAGTCGACAGCCTGGAGCAGGCGATGGAAGAGTTCGAAAAGACCCTGCTGGAAAAACTCTACGTCAGCTACCCCTCGACCCGGCAACTGGCCAGCCGCCTGCAAACCTCCCACACCGCGATTGCCCATCGGCTGCGCAAGTACGGGATCCCCAACAAGCCGTAATAGCTGTTGGTTCGAACGGATTCTTTCGATAAACCTCGACCTGTAGGAGCCGGCTTGCTGGCGATGGCGATGCTGAAGACGCCATCGCCAGCAAGCCGGCTCCTACAGGTCGGTGGGCATCCTCAGGAATAGCGTCTGAAAACGACCTCCACCTGTACTGAAAGCGCTACAGCGGAACGATATCGATACACCCTCTTCGGATCACCGCTGCACAAGGCTTTGATCCACCTATACTTTTTTGTTCGCGCCCGACTGTAGCGATTTCGCTACAGCGGTCAAACAACCACGCTCGCAACAACTCTCCAAGTAATTGATTTATAACAATAAAATCAAACTGGCCGCGAAATTGCTTAGTAACCACTCATAAATCAGGGCTTACGCCCAAGCATTCAATCGCGTCCACCAGACGAGTCTGGCCCCCTTAGGAGTTTCCATGAGCGAGTTGCGTTTTACTGAAGATCACGAATGGCTGCGTACCGAAGCTGATGGCTCTGTCACCGTCGGCATCACCGCTTTCGCGCAGAACGCTTTGGGCGACGTGGTTTTCGTACAACTGCCTGAGCTGCAGTCCTACGACAAAGGCGCAGAAGCCGCCACCGTGGAATCGGTAAAAGCCGCCAGCGGCGTGTACATGCCACTCGACGGTGAAGTGCTGGAAGTGAACCCGGCGCTGGACAGCAGCCCGGAACTGGTCAACGAAGATCCGCTGGGCGAAGGCTGGTTCTTCCGCTTCCAGCCAACTGACGCCTCGGCTGTCGCCAAACTGCTGGATCAGGACGCTTACGACCGTCTGATCAAAGCCAACGCCGAAGCCTGAGGAGCACGCACATGACTCAAATCAATCTGAGCACTGCCAACGAATTCATCGCGCGCCACATCGGCCCGCGTTCCGGCGATGAGCAAGCGATGCTCAACAGCCTCGGTTTCGACTCGCTGGAAGCCCTGAGCGCCAGCGTCATCCCGGACAGCATCAAAGGCACCAGCGTGCTCGGCCTCGAAGACGGCCTGAGCGAAGCCGACGCCCTGGCGTTGATCAAAGGCATCGCTGCCAAGAACCAGCTGTTCAAGACTTACATCGGCCAGGGCTACTACGGCACCCATACGCCGTCGCCGATCCTGCGCAACCTACTGGAAAACCCGGCCTGGTACACCGCCTACACCCCGTACCAGCCAGAAATTTCCCAAGGCCGTCTCGAAGCGCTGTTGAACTTCCAGACCCTGATCAGCGACCTCACCGGTTTGCCGATCGCCAACGCCTCGCTGCTTGACGAAGCCACTGCCGCCGCCGAAGCCATGACCTTCTGCAAGCGCCTGAGCAAGAACAAAGGCAGCCACGCGTTCTTCGCCTCCGTGCATTGCCACCCGCAGACCCTCGACGTGCTGCGCACTCGTGCCGAGCCATTGGGCATCGACGTCGTTGTCGGCGACGAGCTTGAACTGACTGACGTGACGCCGTTCTTCGGCGCCCTGCTGCAATACCCGGCCAGCAACGGTGACGTCTTCGATTACCGTGCACTGACCGAGCGCTTCCACGCCGCCAACGCACTGGTTGCCGTCGCTGCCGACCTGCTGGCCCTGACCGTGCTGACTCCGCCGGGCGAGTTCGGTGCCGACGTGGCCATCGGCAGCGCACAACGCTTCGGCGTGCCGCTGGGCTTCGGTGGCCCGCACGCGGCTTACTTCTCTACCAAAGATGCGTTCAAGCGCGACATGCCGGGCCGTCTGGTCGGTGTCTCCGTGGACCGTTTCGGCAAGCCGGCCCTGCGCCTGGCCATGCAGACCCGCGAGCAACACATCCGTCGCGAGAAGGCCACCAGCAACATCTGCACCGCGCAGGTTCTGCTGGCCAACATCGCCAGCATGTACGCCGTGTATCACGGCCCGAAAGGCCTGACGCAGATTGCCAACCGCATTCATCACCTGACCGCGATCCTCGCCAAGGGCTTGAGCGCACTGGGCCTGACCGTCGAGCAAGCCAGCTTCTTCGACACCCTGACCCTGAACACCGGCGCCAACACCGCCAAACTGCATGATAAGGCGCGTGCGCAGCAGATCAACCTGCGCGTAGTCGATGGCGAGCGTCTGGGCCTGTCCCTCGACGAAACCACTTCGCAAGCTGACGTCGAAACCCTGTGGGCCTTGTTCGCCGACGGCAAAGCACTGCCGGACTTCGCGGCCATCGCCGCCTCAGTGGTTAGCGCGATCCCGGTTGCACTGGTTCGCCAATCGCCGATCCTCAGCCACCCGGTGTTCAACCGTTATCACTCGGAAACCGAGCTGATGCGCTACCTGCGCAAGCTCGCCGACAAGGACCTGGCCCTGGATCGCACCATGATCCCGTTGGGTTCGTGCACCATGAAACTCAACGCCGCCAGCGAAATGATCCCGGTGACCTGGGCTGAATTCGGTGCCCTGCACCCGTTCGCCCCAGCCGAACAAAGCGCCGGTTACCAGCAACTGACCGACGAACTGGAAGCGATGCTCTGCGCCGCCACCGGTTACGACTCGATTTCGCTGCAACCAAACGCCGGTTCGCAAGGTGAATACGCCGGTCTGCTGGCCATTCGTGCTTACCACCAGAGCCGTGGCGAAGACCGTCGCGACATCTGCCTGATCCCGTCGTCCGCCCACGGCACCAACCCCGCTACCGCCAACATGGCTGGCATGCGTGTGGTCGTGACCGCCTGCGACGCTCGTGGCAACGTCGACATCGAAGACCTGCGCGCCAAGGCCATCGAGCACCGCGAACACCTCGCTGCGCTGATGATCACCTACCCGTCGACCCACGGCGTGTTCGAAGAAGGCATCCGCGAAATCTGCGGCATCATTCATGACAACGGCGGCCAGGTGTACATCGACGGCGCCAACATGAACGCGATGGTCGGCCTCTGCGCACCGGGCAAGTTCGGCGGCGACGTGTCCCACCTGAACCTGCACAAAACCTTCTGCATCCCTCACGGTGGTGGCGGCCCGGGTGTCGGCCCGATCGGCGTGAAATCGCACCTGACCCCGTTCCTGCCGGGCCATGCCCAGATGGATCGCAAGGAAGGCGCGGTCTGCGCAGCACCGTTCGGCAGCGCGAGCATTTTGCCGATCACCTGGATGTACATTCGGATGATGGGTGGCGCGGGTCTCAAGCGCGCTTCGCAACTGGCGATCCTCAATGCCAACTACATTTCCCGTCGCCTCGAAGAGCACTATCCAGTGCTGTACACCGGCAGCAACGGCCTGGTGGCACACGAATGCATCCTCGACCTGCGTCCGTTGAAAGACAGCAGCGGCATCAGCGTCGATGACGTTGCCAAGCGCCTGATCGACTTCGGCTTCCACGCTCCGACCATGTCGTTCCCGGTCGCCGGCACGCTGATGATCGAGCCGACCGAAAGCGAATCCAAGGAAGAACTGGACCGCTTCTGCGACGCCATGATCCGCATCCGCGAAGAAATCCGCGCAGTGGAAAACGGCACTCTGGACAAGGACGACAACCCGCTGAAAAACGCCCCGCACACTGCAGCGGAACTGGTCGGCGAGTGGTCCCATCCGTACAGCCGTGAGCAAGCGGTGTACCCGGTCGCGTCGTTGATCGAAGGCAAATACTGGCCGCCGGTCGGTCGCGTCGACAACGTCTTCGGTGATCGCAACCTGGTTTGCGCCTGCCCGTCGATCGAAAGCTACGCTTGATCTATAGGGGCGGCATGTCCGCCCTCGCAAGAACGCCACAAAACCTGTAGGAGCCGGCTTGCTGGCGATGGCATCACCTCGGTCTAAATGATGCACCGCGTCGATGCCATCGCTAGCAAGCCAGCTCCTACAGGGACCGTGTCTAGCCACAAGATTCTCGCCAATTCCTATAACAAGAAACCGGAGAACAACCATGTCGTTAAGCGTGTTCGACCTGTTCAAGATTGGCATCGGCCCCTCCAGCTCCCATACCGTCGGCCCGATGCGTGCTGCTGCGCGTTTCGTCGAAGGTTTGCGCCGTGAAGGGCTGCTGACCGCGACCACCTGCGTCAAAGTCGAGCTCTACGGCTCGCTCGGCGCCACCGGCAAGGGCCATGGCAGCGACAAGGCTGTGCTGCTCGGTCTGGAAGGTGAACACCCCGACACCGTTAACACCGAAACCGTCGCCGCCCGTCTGCAAGACATTCGTGGTAACGGTCGCTTGAACCTGCTCGGCGAACACAGCATTGCGTTCAACGAGAAAGAACACCTGGCGATGATCCGCAAACCGTTGGCCTATCACCCCAACGGCATGATCTTTCGCGCGTTCGACGCGGCGGGCCTGCAGATCCGCAGCCGCGAGTACTACTCGGTCGGCGGCGGTTTCGTCGTCGATGAAGACGCCGCCGGCGCCGACCGTATCGTCGAAGACTCAACCCCCCTGACCTTCCCGTTCAAAAGCGCCAAGGACCTGCTCGGTCATTGCACCACCTACGGCCTGTCCATCAGCCAGGTGATGCTGACCAACGAAAGCGCCTGGCGCCCGGAAGCGGAAACCCGAGCCGGCCTGCTGAAAATCTGGCAGGTGATGCAGGATTGCGTGGACGCCGGCTGCCGCAACGAAGGCATCCTGCCCGGCGGTTTGAAGGTCAAACGGCGCGCGGCAGCGCTGCATCGGCAACTGTGCAAAAACCCCGAATCGTCGCTGCGCGATCCGCTGTCGGTGCTGGACTGGGTCAACCTGTACGCCCTGGCGGTCAACGAAGAAAACGCCAATGGCGGGCGCGTGGTCACCGCACCTACCAACGGTGCAGCGGGCATCGTCCCGGCGGTTTTGCACTACTACATGCGTTTCATCCCCGGCGCCAACGAAGACGGCGTCGTACGTTTCCTGCTGACGGCTGCCGCCATCGGCATTCTCTATAAAGAAAACGCCTCGATCTCCGGCGCTGAAGTCGGCTGTCAGGGTGAAGTCGGTGTGGCCTGTTCGATGGCGGCCGGCGCGTTGTGCGAAGTGCTTGGCGGCACCGTGCAGCAAGTGGAAAACGCCGCCGAAATCGGCATGGAACACAACCTCGGCCTGACCTGCGACCCGATCGGCGGGCTGGTGCAAGTGCCTTGCATCGAGCGCAACGCCATGGGTTCGGTGAAAGCCATCAATGCCGTGCGCATGGCCCTGCGTGGCGACGGTCAGCACTTCGTCTCCCTCGACAAAGTCATCCGCACCATGCGCCAGACCGGCGCCGACATGAAAAGCAAATACAAGGAAACCGCCCGTGGCGGTTTGGCGGTCAACATTATCGAGTGCTGATGCGCGCTCACTGCATCAGCACACTTTTTCAGGAGCTGGATATGTCCACCGAACAACTGTTGAAAACCCCGTTGCACGCACTGCACATCGAACTCGGCGCCCGCATGGTGCCGTTTGCCGGCTATGACATGCCGGTGCAGTACCCGCTGGGCGTCATGAAGGAACACCAACACACCCGTGATCAGGCCGGGCTGTTCGATGTTTCGCACATGGGCCAGATCCGCCTGACCGGCGCCAATGCCGCCAAGGCCCTGGAAACCCTGGTGCCGGTGGACATTATCGACTTGCCGGTGGGCATGCAGCGCTACGCCATGTTCACCAACGAGACGGGCGGCATCCTCGATGACCTGATGGTCGCCAACCTCGGTAACGACGAACTGTTCCTGGTGGTCAACGCCGCCTGCAAGGATCAGGACCTCGCGCACCTGCGCAAACACATTGGTGACCAATGCACCATCGAGCCGCTGTTCGAAGAGCGCGCACTGCTGGCCCTGCAAGGTCCGGCCGCCGTCACGGTGCTCGCGCGCCTGGCGCCGGAAGTGGCGAAGATGACGTTCATGCAGTTCGCCCGCGTGAAGTTGCTGGGCGTGGACTGCTTTGTCAGCCGCTCGGGTTACACCGGCGAAGACGGCTTCGAAATCTCCGTGCCGGCAGCCAATGCCGAAGCGTTGGCCCGCGCCCTGTTGGCCGAACCGGAAGTTGCGGCCATTGGCCTGGGTGCTCGTGATTCGCTGCGTCTGGAAGCCGGCCTGTGCCTCTACGGCCACGACATGAACACCGACACCACTCCGATTGAAGCGAGCCTGCTGTGGGCCATCTCCAAGCCTCGACGTGCCGATGGCGCGCGGGCCGGCGGCTTCCCTGGCGCTGAAACCGTGTTCGCCCAGCAGCAAGCCGGTGTCAGCCGCAAGCGTGTAGGCCTGTTACCGCAGGAACGCACACCCGTGCGCGAGGGTGCAGAGATCGTCAACGAAACAGGCGACATCATCGGTAGCGTTTGCAGCGGTGGTTTCGGTCCGACCCTGGGCGGTCCTTTGGCCATGGGTTACCTCGACAGCGCATACATCGCCATCGACACACCTGTGTTCGCAATTGTTCGTGGGAAAAAGGTGCCTTTGCTTGTAAGCAAAATGCCATTCGTTGCACAACGCTACTATCGTGGTTGATTGACTGTTTCTATAAGTAACGCGGTTGCGTTAACAGTGCACTAATGTGTAACGCAACCGCCATAAAAGAGTGCAAGCTTTCGTTTATGAACCCTGCTTATAACAATCGAAAGCAATTGAACCACCGCATCGAATAAGCTGGAACTAGTGAACACACTTATGGCCAGAAACCTGAGTAAAACCGGGCTTCTCACGGGGCTTGTTTTTTCTCCCGTAGTTGGCGTAGAGTTTGTTCACTGTGTTTGCATGGGTCGCTTGGAATCGTGACCTGGGCAGTAGCCTACAAGTTAGCTACATCCCGTTCGGCGTCTTCTTACTCTCCCTGCAACCAGCCCCAGTACTCTTTCATGAGAAAGAGACTGTCATTAATTTTTGCGTCAAAGGAAATAAGAAATGTCCCAACGTCAGAGCGGTACCGTCAAGTGGTTTAACGACGAGAAAGGTTTTGGTTTTATCACTCCAGAAAGCGGTCCGGATCTGTTCGTGCATTTCCGCGCTATTCAGGGCAACGGCTTCAAGAGCCTGAAAGAAGGCCAGAAAGTGACCTTCATCGCCGTGCAAGGCCAGAAAGGCATGCAGGCTGACGAAGTACAAGCAGAAGCCTAACCTTCTGTAACGAAAAAGCCCCTGATGCTGACATCAGGGGCTTTTTTGTGCGCGTAAATCCGTAAAATGGCTTCTTTTTCCGTCGAGAGCCCTGCCATGTCGAAACACCTGCTCACCCCTCAGGGCGACTTTCCCGCCGCGACCCTGGGCCGTCGCCTGGCAGCGATGTTCTATGACTTTCTGCTGTGCACGGCTCTGTTGATCGTCACCAGCGGCCTCTACAAGATGATCCAGATGGCGATCATCGGCGAAGACAAAATGCGCACCCTGACCGAAGCCGGCGCGCTGGACGGTGATCCGTTGCTGTCGACGGTGTTGTTGTTCGTGCTGTTCGGCTTCTTCGCCAAGTTCTGGACCTGGTCCGGCCAGACGCTGGGCATGCAGGTATGGTGCATCCGCGTGCAGAACGCCGATGGCTCATCCATCAGCCTGTGGCAGGCGCTGCTGCGTTTTGTCGTGTCGATCGCATCCTTGCTGTGCGTCGGCCTTGGATTCATCTGGTCGCTGTTCGACAAACAGAAACGCAGCTGGCATGACATCTATTCAGGCACCCAGCTGGTGCGGATCCCGAAGAAAACCAAATAAATTCGCACAGCACAAAAACCACTGTGGGAGCGAGCCTGCTCGCGAAGGCGGTGTATCAGTAAACATTAATGTCGACTGACACCCCCTCTTCGCGAGCAGGCTCGCTCCCACAGTTTTGCGCGTTGGCTGACAGCTTTTAAGCGTTCCCGGCCAGCTTCATCCGCGCAGCCTGAGTGAAGTCGAGCATCCGCTTCAACGGGCGAATCGCCTGAGGGATCAACGCCGGATCGACAAAGATCTCGTTCGCCCCTTCTTTCAAGGCCTTCAGCGTGCGCTCAAGCGTATTCATCGCCATCCACGGGCAGTGCGCGCAACTGCGGCACGCCGCGCCGTTACCCGCTGTTGGCGCCTCGATGAACACCTTGTCCGGGCACAACTGCTGCATCTTGTAGAAGATGCCACGGTCGGTGGCAACGATAAGCGTCTTGTTCGGCAGGCTCTGCGCCGCTGCAATCAACTGACTGGTGGAACCGACAGCGTCCGCCAGCTCGATCACCGAGGTCGGTGATTCCGGGTGCACCAGAATCGCCGCGTCCGGATACAGCGCTTTCATGTCTTCGAGCTGCTTGGACTTGAACTCTTCGTGAACGATGCAGGCCCCGTCCCACAGCAACATGTCCGCGCCGGTCTGGCGCTGAATGTAGGTGCCCAGGTGCTTGTCCGGGCCCCAGATGATCGTTTCGCCGTTATCCATCAGGCTTTCAACGATCTCCAGAGCGCAGCTTGAGGTAACAACCCAGTCCGCCCGGGCTTTGACCGCTGCCGAGGTGTTGGCATACACCACCACGGTACGCTCCGGGTGCTGATCGCAGAACGCCGAGAACTCGTCCACCGGGCAACCCAGGTCCAGCGAACAGGTCGCTTCCAGGGTCGGCATCAGCACACGTTTTTCAGGGTTGAGGATTTTGGCGGTTTCGCCCATGAATTTCACACCGGCGACCACTACGGTCTTGGCCGGGTGAGCATTGCCGAAGCGGGCCATCTCCAGCGAGTCGGAGACACAGCCTCCGGTTTCTTCAGCCAGGGCTTGAATAACCGGATCACAATAAAAGTGCGCAACCAGCACTGCGTCCTGAGCCTTGAGCTCGGCGGCGATGGCAGCACGGTAATAGGCCTCCTCCTCGACCGTCAGCGGCTTGGGCTGCTTGGCATCGAGGTGGGCTTGAACCAGAAGGCGTTCGGAAATCTGCGTCATGTTCGCAAGACCTGCAGGCGCATTCGCGCGAAAGTCGAGTATACACCCGGCTCCGGACCACTTGAGGGTACCGCCGGGAGAGTGAGTATCATCAGGCACGGACAGCGTGAAGCTGCGCAAGGCTACAGAATATCGTGCGGATGCAAAAGATGATTCTGACCTGCGTCACGGGGAGCAGCCCTGAACCGGGCAGACCTTAAATCGCAGGCAAAAAAAAATCCGGAAATCCTCACTTGCGTGGGCCTTCCAGACTTTTAAAACTGCTACAAAAATGGTGGGTCGTGTGGGATTCGAACCTACGACCAATTGGTTAAAAGCCAACTGCTCTACCAACTGAGCTAACGACCCGCTGTGTGGTGGCGCGTATAATACTGATTTTTAAGGACTATTCAACACTTAATTTGAAATAAATCAAAAATAAGGTGTTGGATCGCTGATTCCGGCTGCTGCGAAGCCTTCAGCACGCAGTCGGCAGCTGTCGCATTTACCGCACGCGTAGCCTTTATCGTCCGCCTGATAGCAGGAAACGGTCAGACCGTAATCGACGCCCAGCTTCACGCCCGCCTGGACGATCTGCGCCTTGCTCAGGTTTTGCAGGGGTGCCTGAATGCGGAAGCCATTGCCTTCGACACCGGCCTTGGTCGCCAGATTGGCCATGCGCTCGAAGGACTCGATGAACTCAGGACGGCAATCCGGATAGCCGGAGTAATCGACAGCGTTAACGCCAATGAAGATGTCGCGCGCCCCGAGCACTTCGGCCCAGCCTAGCGCCAGGGACAGAAACACGGTGTTGCGAGCAGGCACGTAAGTCACAGGAATGCCTTCACCTGCCTCTTCCGGCACATCAATGCTGCTGTCGGTCAGTGCCGAGCCACCGATGCCGTTCAGGTTCAAACCGATGACCTTGTGCTCAACCACACCCAAGTCCCGGGCAACACGTTCAGCGGCGTGTAATTCGGCATGAGACCGCTGACCGTAATCGAAACTCATCGTGTAGCAGCTGTAGCCTTCAGCGCGAGCCATGGCCACGACCGTCGCCGAGTCGAGGCCGCCGGACAGCAGGATGACCGCACGTTTTTCAGCAATATTCGTTTGTTCAGTCATATCAGCGCCCCGGCTCGTCATTCCAAAGATATTTATGCAGCTGCAGTTGCAGACGTACTGGCAGGTTGTCCGCCACCACCCAGTCGGCCAGATCCCGAGCATTCAGGTCATGATGGCTTGGCGAGAACAGCACTTCACCGGCTCGACGATCCAGACCGTACTGAATCAGCTTCGACACGGCCCAGTCGTAGTCTTCCCGCGAGCAGATGACAAATTTCACCTGGTCATTGGGGGTGAGCAGCTCGATGTTCTCATAGCGGTTGCGGTGCGCTTCCTTCGAACCCGGGGTTTTCAGGTCGACAACGCGACTGACGCGTGAATCTACCGCCGAGATATCAAGCGCACCACTGGTTTCCAGTGACACTTCGTAACCGGCGTCGCACAACTGCTTGAGCAATGGGATGGCATTGGGTTGCGCCAGCGGCTCTCCGCCGGTGACACACACATAACGCGGGCGGAAACCGGCCACTTGCTCGAGGATGTCGTCGAGCGTTCGGACAGTACCGCCAGTGAACGCATAGGCGCTGTCGCAGTATTGGCAACGCAATGGGCAACCGGTCAGGCGCACAAATACTGTGGGCAGCCCGGCAGTCCGCGTTTCCCCCTGCAACGAGTAGAAAACTTCGGTGATTCTCAATGTGTCTTGCATAGTCGCCACGGGCGTAACAGCTAAACAGGCTGTCCGCCTCCGTCAGCACTTCAAGGAACCTCGCCAACGCGCAGGTCCCAAAAAGCGTATTTCATAAAAAGGGCGTGAATTCTAACGAAAAAACCCGCGACAAGCGCGGGTTTCTTCGAAATGGGTCAAGCAGGCTTACATGCGTTGCAGATCGCGCTGGGCCAGCTGAGCGGCGGAAGTGCCCGGATATTGGGACACAACCTGTTGCAGAATGCCTTTTACCTTGTCGGGATGACCGAGGCGGCGTTCTACATCAGCCAGCTTGTACAGCGAATCAGGCACTTTGTTGTGCTTCGGGTACAGCTGCGAAACCTTGGCAAATGCCTGACCTGCACCTTGCAGATCGCCTTTGGCCAGGTTCACTTCGCCCAACCAGTACTGGGCGTTGCCCGCGTATTGACTGTTCGGGTATTTGCGCAGGAAAGCGGAGAAAGCCTGACTGGCTTTGTCGAAATCCTTGGCCTTGATCAAGTCGAAGGCTGCATCGTAATACAGTTTTTCCTTCGCTGGATCCGCCGGTTCGCTACCCGCGGCAGGAGCCTGAGCGGCTGCCGCCCCTGCACCCGCTGCTGCGCCGGGGGCATTCAGATCGCCACCGGTAGAAGAATTCTCAGGAGTCGCGGCTGGTGCAACGCCGGTTCCTATGCGCCGATCAAGATCCTGGTATCGCTCCAGGTTTTCCTGCTTCATGCGCGCTACATCATTTTGCAGAACTTCAATCACACCTTGCTGGCGCGAGATCTGCTCCTGCATCGATTGCAGTTGGTTGAACAGCTCGCCCTGTGCCGAGACAGGGGCCGAAACCCCTCCCCCGGCATAGGCGCCGTTCGTACCGTAACCCGCAGGCGGATAACTACTCCCGCTATTGTTATAGCCGGAGTCATTATCGACCACAGGAACCGCAGCCCACACCGCAAGCGGTGCGAGGCTGAGAGCCAAAACAGTTACAGCACGACGGCACGTTCGCATGACGAATTACTTACGCAGTTCGACGCGACGGTTTTGAGCCCAGGACTGCTCGTCGTTGCCGGTAGCAACTGGACGCTCTTCGCCGTAGGAAACCAGTTCCAGCTGAGCTGGGGAAACACCTTGCAGTACCAGGTAGCGTTGAACGGCTTTCGCACGACGCTCGCCCAGTGCCAGGTTGTACTCACGAGTACCACGTTCGTCGGTGTTGCCTTCCAGAACAACGCGAGCGCCGTTTGCTTTCAGGTCTTTGGCGTGAACGTCCAGAGCGCGCATGGCTTCTGGCTTCAGGTCCGAGCTATCGTATTCGAAGTAGAAGGTGGTGATTGCGCGCAGAGCAGCTTCTTCGCTCAGGGAGCCATCAACGGCACCAGTGTTAGCGCCGTAACCAGCGTTTGGATCAACAGCGCCTTCACCGGCGTTGTCGCCGCCTTTGGACGAGCAACCTACAGCTACAGCCATGGCCAGAGCCAGCGCAGCAAATTTACCAAACTTCAGCATTTCCATCGTGAAACTCCTAATGAACCCCAGTGTGTTAAGTACAACGTGTAGCGCCGCGTCAGTTCAGGTAAGGGGACCAGGAAGGTTCTCTGACTTCGCCTTGTGCGGTAGGAAGCGGGAGCCTTACGCGTCCATTAATGGACACGAGCATCAAGACTCCCCGGCCCTGCTGGCGGGTGGCGTAGATTACCATGGTGCCGTTGGGCGCAACAGTAGGCGACTCGTCCAGAGTGCTATCAGTGAGGATTTTTACGCTTCCGCGCTGCAAATCCTGGGCCGCCACCTTGAAATTAGTGAAGCCATCCTGGCGGTGAATCATCACCAGGGTCTTTTCATCAGCCGAAAGCTTCGGGTTGGCGTTGTAGTTGCCGATGAAAGTCACACGCTCCGCACCACCGCCACTGGCGCTGGTTTTGTAGATTTGTGGCTTGCCGCCACGGTCGGAGGTGAAGTAAAGGGTATTACCATCCTTGCCCCAGAACGGTTCGGTGTTGATGCCAGGACCGTTGGTGACACGGGTCAGCTGACGCGAACCCAGGTTCATCACATAGATATCCGGGTTACCGTCTTTCGACAGAACCAACGCCAGGCGATTGCCATCCGGCGACCAGGCTGGTGCGCCATTCAGGCCTTCGAAGTTGGTGATCTGCTCACGGCGACCGGTGTCGATGTTCTGCATGAAGATGCGCGGACGCTTCTGCTCGAACGACACATAAGCGATGCGCTTGCCATCCGGTGCAAAACGCGGCGACAGGATCGGCTCGCGCGATTGCAGCAGGGTCACGGCGCGGGCACCGTCATAGTCGGAACGTTGCAGCGTGTAGCGCGTGTTCTTCTCGGAGAAACGCTCTGCAGTCACGTACAACAGACGTGTCGAGAACGCACCTTTGATACCGGTGAGTTTTTCGAACGACTGGTCCGCGATGTAGTGCGACATGTCGCGCAGTTGATCAACGCTGCCCGACACGCTGCCGGTCAGCACTTGCTGTTCGGTGGCTACGTTGAACAGAGCGTATTGAACCTGCAGGCGACCGCCCGCCGGAGCGATGCTGCCGACCATGACGTACTGGGCGCCAAGCGCCTTGAAGTCACGGTAGATGATTTCGCTGGCCTGGCTCGGCTGGCTGATCATGTTCTGCTTTGGAATCGGCGAGTAGTAACCCGAGTTGCGCAGGTCGTTACCGATGATTTCGGCCATGTCGTCCGGCAACACGCTGCCGCCCTGGTTGCCAAACGGTACGACGGCGATCGGAGTAGCCCGATCGCTGCCGCTGGTGACCAGAATGTTTTTTTCATCTGCCGTCGCAATCCCTGCCAGGCAGCAGATCACGACAAGCATTCCTCGAAGAAGGTTTCTCACAAGGCTAGATCCTCAGGTGTGAATGTCATCTTGAATGAACGATACGGAGCGAAATCACTCGGCTTCATTCCCTGCATTTCTGTCAAACGTCCAATATTCTTGACCGCAGCAACTGCCGACGCGTCAAACGGACCGTCACCACTGGACTTGGACACGCTGACCGAAGTCACCGTACCGTCCGGCAACATGCCGATTTGCAACACGACCGTCATGCCTTTGCGTGCCGAAGGTGGACGAGCCCAGCCTTCCGCTGCACGAGCACGAATCAGGTCATCGAAACTGCCGGCGACTTCGTCACCCTGCTCATCCGCCAAGGCCTGCTGACGCTGAGGCGTGTCGGAAAGCAAATCTGCCAGGGCCTGAGCCTTTTTCTCTTCGGCGGATTTACGTGCCGCTTCCTGCGATTTCTTTTTCGCAGCATCGGCAGCAGCTTTCTTCTTCGCATCTTCGGCGACTTTCTTCTTCGCCTCTTCAGCTTCAGATTTCTTCTTGGCGTCTTCCGCGGCTTTCTTCTTCGCGTCTTCGACGATCTTCTTCTTGGCTTCTTCCGCGGCCGCTTTCTTGGCCTCTTCTTCAGCCGCTTTCTTGGCTTCTTCTTCGGACTTCTTCTTGGCTATATCAGCCAATTGTTTCTCTTCAGCCTTTTTGGCCTCGGCGGTCTTCTTCGCTTCATCGGCTTTTTTGGCTTCATCAGCCTTTTTAGCCTCTTCCGCTTTCTTGGTCTCGTCGGCCTTCTTGGATTCTTCGGCTTTTTGAGCCGCGTCTTCCTTCTTTTGTTCCGCAGCCTTGATCGCTTCCTGCTCGATCAACTTCTGTTCCATCTGCTCGACTTCGGTCTGGCGCGCGGCGGATTTCTTCGCCTCACCCGCAATCTTCTGATTGGTCTGGGTGGTCGCCTGGCTTTTCGACTTCAGTTGGTACAGGGTCGCCTGGACAATCGGCTTGGCCGGCGGCAGCTCCGGTGTGAAGGCAAAACTGACGAACAGCATGCCGAAAACCAGCACGTGCAAGACAATCGCCAGGACACTAGGCCAGAAGTAGCTTTCCGAGGCGGATGGCTCTCGCATTTGCTGCATCAGGGTGCCTCGGTAATCAAGCCAACATTACCGACCCCGGCCTTCTGCAATCCGCCCATGGCACCCATGACGGAACCGTAATCGACGGTTTTGTCGCCGCGGATGAACACCTGGGTACGTTTGCCGCCTTCAGTCCCGGCGCGAATGATCTTGGTCACCGCATCAGTCATCTGAGGCAAGGTCATTGCCCTGTCCTGCTGCTTTTCAGTGTCGACTTCGCTGCCAAGGTTCCAGTAGTAGGTCTTGTCAGCCTTGATCGAAATGGTCAGGACCTGGGTGTTGTTGTCCTGCGGCAAGGCTTCGCTGGAAACCTTGGGCAGATCAACTTTCACGCCCTGATTGAGCATCGGTGCGGTCACCATGAAGATGACCAGCAGTACCAGCATCACGTCGATGTAAGGCACTACGTTCATCTCGGCAACCGGCTTGCGCTTTTTGCGAGCTCGAGCGATTAAAGCCATTGGAAATTACCTGCTTATTCTTCGCTGGTGTGCACTTTGCGGTGCAGGATCGCCTGGAATTCATCGGCGAAGGTGTAGTAACGGCCGATCAGCGTTTCGCTGCGAGCGGCAAAACGGTTGTAAGCGATAACGGCAGGGATGGCGGCGAACAGGCCGATCGCAGTTGCAATCAGTGCCTCGGCGATACCTGGAGCCACAGTGGCCAGGGTCGCTTGCTGGGCAGTTGCCAGGCCTCGGAAGGAGTTCATGATGCCCCAGACCGTACCGAACAGACCGATGTAAGGGCTGACGGAACCGACAGTGGCGAGGAACGGCAGGCTCTGCTCGAGCTTTTCTTCTTCACGGGAGATGGCAACGCGCATGGCACGGGCCACGCCTTCCATGACCGCTTCCGGGTCAACGCCTGGCTGCTGACGCAGACGGGAGAATTCCTTGAAGCCGGCACGGAAGATCTGCTCGACGCCCGAATCCGGGTCCGGGTTGCTGCCGGCCTGACGGTACAGTTTGGACAGGTCGATACCCGACCAGAAGCGCTCTTCGAAGCTCTCCAGGGCGCGTCGACCGGCGCGCAGCAAGTTGCTGCGCTGAAAGATCATGATCCATGAGGTCACCGATGCGGCTACCAGGATCAGCATTACCAGTTGCACCACGATACTGGCATTGCTGACCAGGCTCCACATGGAGGAATGGTCGACGACGTTAGCTTCCACGCTTTATCTCCTGCTTTGAGTGTGTACCCGCGCCGCTCACGTCGGCAAAGGCCGCACGTAGAGTTTCGGGAATGGCCCGGGGTTTTAAACTTTCAGTGCGCACACAGGCCACCAAAAACTGCCCTTCACAGAGCAGCGCATTATCCGTGGCTCGCCTGACCTGCTGTTTAAAGCGCAGGCTGACACGGTTCAATTCGATTACTTCAGCGCTTACCAGTAGCTCGTCGTCCAGTCGCGCCGGCGCGTGGTAACGCGCTTCGCTGGAATGCACGACAAACAACAGGTCCTCCCCTGCCAGCTGGGATTGGGCAAAGCCCAGCTCCCGGAGCCGCTCGGTTCGAGCCCGTTCCATAAACTTGAGGTAATTAACGTAATACACGATGCCGCCCGCATCGGTGTCCTCGTAATAAACGCGACAACGATGTGCGAAAGGCTCAAGCCCGTTTTGCGCGCGCATACTCTAGTGCTTACTCCTCAGGTTGCCAATCCGGCCAGGCAACTGTTTTTCATTGATCTGCGGCTTTCTCGCGAAAGTACGGTCCTGGGACAGCACAATGCCCGAAAAATCAGCGCGCAAAGATTAATTAATCGTCCACTGCATCGAGGAACTCGTCTACCACGGGCATCTCGCCCAATCGTGACGGAATGTTTAAACCAAAGTGCAGGTACGCATGCCGGGTGACCACCCGCCCCCGCGGCGTGCGCATGATGTAGCCCTGCTGGATCAGATACGGTTCCAGCACGTCTTCAATGGTGTGACGTTCTTCGCTGATCGCGGCGGCCAGACTGTCGACGCCCACCGGCCCACCGTCGAACTTCTCGATCATGGTCAGCAGCAGACGCCGGTCCTGGTGATCGAAGCCACGCTCGTCGACATCCAGCAGATTCAAGGCGAGATCGGCAATCGGTTTGGTGATGTGGCCCTTGGCCCGGACTTCGGCGAAATCACGCACCCGGCGCAACAGTCGGTTGGCGATCCGCGGGGTGCCACGAGCCCGACGGGCGATTTCGAAAGCACCTTCGGGATCCAGTGGCAAGCCAAGAATGTTCGCCGAACGGCTGACAATCGTCGCCAGGTCGGCGGTGCTATAGAACTCAAGACGCTGGACGATGCCGAAGCGGTCGCGTAACGGGTTGGTCAGCATGCCTGCGCGCGTCGTCGCCCCCACCAGCGTGAACGGCGGCAGATCCAGCTTGATCGAACGGGCAGCCGGACCTTCGCCGATCATGATGTCGAGCTGGAAATCCTCCATGGCCGGGTACAGCACTTCTTCGACAATTGGCGACAACCGATGGATTTCGTCGATAAACAGCACGTCGTGCGGCTCAAGGTTGGTCAGCAGCGCAGCCAGGTCACCCGGGCGCTCGAGGACCGGGCCCGAGGTACTTTTGATCGACACGCCCATTTCCTGGGCGATGATGTTGGCCAGGGTGGTTTTACCCAGGCCCGGCGGACCGAAGATCAAAGTGTGATCCAGGGATTCGTTACGCCCACGGGCAGCCTGGATGAACAGCTCCATTTGCTCGCGAACGGTCGGCTGGCCAATGTATTCGGCCAGACTGACAGGACGAATCGCCCGATCCTGGACTTCCTCGCGGTCGCGCGGGCCCGGCGTGGCGGCTATCAGACGATCAGCTTCAATCACTTAGATCATTCCCTTCAGGGCACGGCGAATCATGTCTTCACTGCTCAAACCTTTCTCCTTGATCGCGGAAATCGCCTTGCTGGCTTCCTGCGGCTTGTAGCCCAGGGAAATCAGCGCACTGACGGCGTCATTTTCCGCGGTGGCGACCGGCGCAATATCCGGCCCGCCTGGCTGGTTTGGCACCAGGGCAAACATCGCCGGCACGGTTTCCCACGCCTTGAAGCGATCCTTGAGTTCCACCAGCAAACGCTCGGCGGTCTTCTTGCCCACGCCCGGCACCTTGGTCAGGGCCGAAGTGTCCTGGGACTGCACGCAACGTACCAGTTCATCGACTTCCAGACTCGACATCAACGCCAGGGCCAATTTCGGCCCTACACCATTGAGACGAATCAACTCGCGAAAAAAGTCTCGCTCACGTTTGCTGGCGAAACCATAGAGTAACTGCGCGTCTTCGCGTACGACCAAATGGGTGTGCAACGTCAGCGGTTCACCGACCGACGGCAAGCGATACAGCGTGGTCATGGGCACTTCAAGCTCATACCCCAGACCGTTTACATCCAGAATCAGGTGCGGCGGCTGTTTCTCAGCCAGTGTGCCGCGCAAGCGTCCAATCACGTTTCAGATCCTTGAGCGTTGGCCAGTTCGGTGGCTGGCGACTGACAGAACAAGGGGGTTGCGCCGACAACACAGGCACAAAACCCTCATTCCGTAAAATGACTGCTGATGCTATCAGAGACGCAGGCGCCCGCCACGACTGCGTGCCGTGCCCAGACCATGAGGCAACAGGCTGGAGCGGGTATGAGCATGGCAAATGGCAATGGCCAGGGCGTCCGAGGCATCGATTTGCGGTTTGCTGGTGAGTTTCAACATGTGCATCACCATCATTTGCACCTGCTCTTTATTCGCCGCGCCGGTCCCGGTTACTGCCTGTTTGACCTGGGTGGCCGTGTATTCGGCGATTTCCAGATTTTCTTCGGCACCGGCAACGATTGCCGCGCCTCGGGCCTGACCGAGTTTCAGCGCGGAATCGGCGTTGCGCGCCATGAACACTTTTTCGATGCCCATGGTCACTGGTCCATAGGTCTGGATGACTTCACGCACGCCGCGATAGACGATTTGCAGACGCTCGTGCAACTCGCCGGAACCGGTACGAATACAGCCCGACGCCACATACACGCAGCCACGCCCGGTATCGCGTACCACGCCATAACCGGTGATGCGCGAACCAGGGTCGATACCAAGAATTAAAGTCATAACGCCTGCGGGTTGTAATGAATGTGCGTGGCGAACCCACAACACTGTAGGAGCGAGCCTGCTCGCGATGGACGTTAACGATAACGCGCCACACCTGAATTAGCGCGGCGCTCTCAGGTTTTTCGCGAGCAGGCTCGCTCCTACAGGGGACACCTTCAGCCGAGCTGTGCGGCCACCGACTCGGGGATATCCGCGTTGGAATAGACGTTCTGCACGTCATCCAGGTCTTCGAGCATGTCGATCAGCTTGAGGACTTTCTCGGCGCCTTCCAGGTCCAGTTCGGCACTGGTGGTCGGCAGCATGACGATTTCCGCGTCATCACCTTTGAAACCGGCGGCTTCCAGCGCATTACGCACGGAGTAGAAACCGGCGAACGAGGTGAACACGTCAATGGAGCCGTCTTCGTTCGTGACCACGTCATCGGCATCGGCTTCCATCGCCGCTTCCATCAAGGCGTCTTCATCCACGCCCGGCGCGAAGGAAATCTGCCCTTTGCGCTCGAACAGATAAGCCACCGAACCGTCAGTCCCCAGGTTACCGCCGCACTTGCTGAACGCATGGCGAACAGCCGCTGCGGTGCGGTTGCGGTTGTCGGTCATGCACTCGACCATCACCGCCACGCCACCCGGGCCGTAGCCTTCGTAGGTCAGCTCGACCATGTCATCAGTGTCGGCTGCACCGGCACCGCGAGCCACCGCGCGATCGATGATGTCGCGGCTCATGTTCGCGCCCAGCGCCTTGTCCAGGGCCAGTCGCAGACGCGGGTTGGAGCCCGGATCACCGCCGCCCTGACGGGCAGCAACGGTCAGTTCACGAATCCACTTGGTGAAAATCTTGCCCTTCTTGGCATCCTGACGTTCTTTGCGGTGCTTGATGTTCGCCCACTTGGAATGACCCGCCATAACTCGCTCCGAATTCTCTTTGAAACATTGCCCGCCACACACGGAGTGCCGGCCAGCAAACAAAAAATCTCGACCTGAAGAAAAGGCGCATCCCATGAGGATGCGCCTTCAGGGTTAGCCTTACTCAGCCTTTGGCGTTTCGCGCAGACGAATGTGCAGTTCGCGCAATGCCTTGGCATCGACCACACCCGGTGCTTGCGTCATCACGTCGGCAGCACTCTGGGTTTTCGGGAAGGCAATCACTTCACGGATCGACTGGGCGCCGGTCATCAGCATCACCAGACGGTCCAGACCGAAGGCCAGACCACCGTGCGGCGGCGCGCCGTATTTCAGGGCGTCGAGCAGGAAGCCGAATTTCTCTTCCTGTTCCGCTTCATTGATACCCAGCAGGCGGAATACCGTCTGTTGCATTTCCTTGCGGTGGATACGGATCGAACCGCCACCCAGCTCGGTACCGTTCAGAACCATGTCGTAGGCACGGGACAGGGCGGTCGCCGGGTTGGCTTCCAGCTCTTCCGGGGTGCATTTCGGCGCGGTGAACGGGTGGTGCAAGGCAGTGAAGCTGCCGTCGTCGTTTTCTTCGAACATCGGGAAGTCGACGACCCACATTGGCGCCCACTTGCAGGTCAGCAGGTCCAGGTCGTTACCCACCTTGATCCGCAGTGCACCCAGGGCTTCGCTGACGATCTTGGCTTTGTCGGCACCGAAGAACACGATGTCGCCATCCACTGCGCCAACGCGATCGAGGATCACGTTGAGGTTGGCTTCAGGGATGTTCTTGACGATTGGCGACTGCAGGCCTTCAACGCCTTTGGCGCGCTCGTTGACCTTGATGTACGCCAGGCCCTTGGCACCGTAGATGCCGACGAACTTGGTGTAGTCGTCGATCTGCTTGCGCGGCATGCTCGCCGCGCCAGGAACGCGCAGGGCAGCGATACGGCATTTCGGATCGTTGGCCGGGCCACTGAAGACCTTGAAGTCGACTTCTTTCAGTTGATCAGCAACGTCCACCAGCTCCAGCGGGTTACGCAGGTCCGGCTTGTCGGAACCGTAACGACGCATGGCCTCTTCGAAGGTCATGTGCGGGAATTCACCGAATTCCAGATCCAGCACTTCCTTGAACAGGTTGCGGATCATGCCTTCGGTGAGGCCCATGATGTCTTTTTCATCGAGGAAGCTGGTTTCGATGTCGATCTGGGTGAATTCAGGCTGACGGTCGGCACGCAGGTCTTCGTCGCGGAAGCACTTGGCGATCTGGTAGTAACGGTCGAAGCCGGCCACCATCAGCAGCTGCTTGAACAGCTGTGGCGATTGCGGCAAGGCGAAGAACGAGCCAGCGTGAGTACGGCTCGGCACCAGGTAGTCACGTGCGCCTTCAGGGGTGGCACGGGTCAGGATCGGCGTCTCGACGTCGAGGAAACCGTTTTCGTCGAGGTAACGACGGATGCTGGTGGTCATGCGCGAACGCAGACGCAGCTTCTCGGCCATTTCCGGGCGACGCAGGTCAAGGAAGCGATAGCGCAGACGGGTTTCTTCGCCCACTTCGGAATATTCGTTGAGCGGGAACGGCGGGGTTTCCGATTCGTTCAGTACTTCCAGCTCGTAGCCCAGCACTTCGATCATGCCCGACGCCATGTTGGCGTTGCCGGCACCGGCCGGACGCAGGCGGACCTTGCCGGTCACTTTAACCACGTATTCGCTGCGCACGCGGTCGGCGGCGGCGAAGGTTTCAGCGCGGTCCGGGTCGAACACCACCTGGGCCAGACCGTCACGATCACGGATATCGAGGAAAATCACCCCACCGTGGTCACGGCGACGGTGAACCCATCCGCAAAGGGTAATTTCCTGGCCTTCCAGGCTTTCGTTCAGTTGGCCGCAATAATGGCTGCGCATCATGGTAGTGGTTTCACTTCTCGTAATTCGAAATTCGGTTAGAGGCCTTGCACACGGGATGGTGCAGGAGCTCGCACGTGTCGTTCAACTCAGGTTCCAGACCCTAGTCGGCTTTATCGCCGCCGGCCAGGTTCTTCTTGGAACCGGTCTTGAAATCGGTTTCGTACCAGCCGGTGCCGCTAAGGCGGAAGCCCGGCATGGACAGCATCTTCTTGAGCTCTGGCGCCTGGCAGGCAGGGCAGTCGACCAGCGGTGCTGCGCTGATCTTTTGAATGGCTTCCAACTGATGACCACAGGAAGCACATTGATAGTCGTACATCGGCATGGGGGTTGTCTCGGCGATCAGATTGCTACCGCGCACGCTGGGTTTTGCGGCAAAGAGCGGGATTATATCCATTAAATGCAGCCTGTGCAGCCGTAAGACTGCACAGACTGACACACGATGCATTCCGCCATCACGGCTAGGCCATGACGACGCAACTCCCTTCCTTCAGGCTGTGCACAACGCAGACAACCCGCACCAGCCCGCTGAAATTCTTCACCCCGCCGTGGCGCAAATGCACTTCTCGATCCACGTGAGACAACAACGCACTGACCGAACAGCAATTGATCCTGGCCATTTCCCCCAAAATATCCCAATACACCTGCTCAAGCCGCAAGCAGGTGGCAAAGCCATTCAAGCGTACGGATCGGGATAATGGCTGGGCCAGGCCCATATCGAACTCACTGACAAACGGATCGATCCTTACATCCTTGAATGAACCGTTCCTCCCCTCGCTTCGCCTGTCTTCATAAACCATACCGTTGACACTCCTTTGCCATCCCTGGCTCTTATAAGAGTCATGCTGTGATTCTTATAAAAGCGCAGGCGCAAAGTTATATCCAGATGACTTTTTGACCATCCACGTAGGATAAGCCAACAACTGAAGGCGGATCATGGAGACCGTCCTAGTCCGGACAAATTCCTACACCTACTGGCGCAAGATCACTCAACGAAGAGAGGCCGAAACGACAGCGCGCGGACAACGCCTGCAAGGCTCCATCCGCGCACTGAACGCGTTACTCATCCAGCAAGGCGCGCAACATCCATGCGGTTTTCTCGTGAACCTGCATACGCTGGGTCAGCAAATCCGCCGTGGGCTCGTCGCTGACTTTGTCGAGCAGGGGAAAGATCCCCCGCGCCGTACGCGTGACGGCCTCCTGCCCTTCGACCAGTTGCTTGATCATGCCTTCAGCGCTGGGCACGCCCGGCTCCTCCTTGATAGAAGAAAGGCGCGCATAAATGGAATAGGCACCCGGAGCAGGAAAGCCCAGCGCGCGAATGCGCTCGGCAATCGAATCGACCGCCAGGGCCAACTCGTTATATTGCTCCTCGAACATCAGGTGCAGGGTCCGAAACATGGGACCGGTGACATTCCAGTGGAAATTATGGGTTTTCAAATAAAGTACATAAGTGTCCGACAGCAGACGCGAAAGTCCGTCGACGATGGACTTGCGATCCTCTTCACTGATACCGATATCGATTGCCATGCTTTTCCCCTAAAGGTGATCAAATTCATCCGACAGGTGCAGGACCACTCTAGCAAGCCAGTCGCCACACCGCAGGCGGGAATGCCCCCGCTCCCTGCGACATATCGCCCCCGATGCACCGCTGGACTCCCTGATTTGAGTAGCCGCAAGCTTTGCTGTTAAATAGGCAGTGTGTCGCAAAGCCCTATTTTTCCGGGCGTTGCGCATAGGCTGATAACGAGTACGTGCTCAACGCCTCTTATTGTTCTGAAGCGAACCGTGCTCCATCAGCTCTTCCTTGTGATCCGTCTTAACGTGAGTTAATCAAAATGTTGAAAATCGTCCACCTGCTAATGGGCGCAGCGGCCCTGCTGCTGTCCTTCATCCCTAGCCTGCGATCCGAAGCTGTTCCTTACCTGCAACAACCCGATGCGCTTTACCTGGCCTTTTTCGGCCTGCTCAACCTTACCCTCGCACCTGTAATCCCTTACTGGAACAAAGGCCCGCGTCATCAACTGCAAAACCTGGTCAGCGCCCTGCTGGTTCTGACTGTCGTATTGCAAACCCTGACGCTGCTCGCGCCGATGCCTGTCATCGCCGGTCAACCTGCCGTACTGTTCAGCCTGGTGGCGGCCCTGATCGCCGTGCTTCTTCATCTGGCCATCAGCTTCTACAAATCTTCACCGGCCACCGCTTCGCCAAGCTATGACATGACCAACCGCGATACCGGCACCGTGAAGTGGTTCAACACTTCCAAAGGCTTCGGGTTTATTTCCCGTGATTCCGGCGATGATATTTTCGTGCATTTCCGGGCCATTCGTGGCGAAGGTCATCGCGTCCTGGTCGAAGGCCAGCGCGTGGAGTTCTCCGTCATGAATCGTGACAAGGGCCTGCAAGCCGAAGACGTGATCGCCGCTCTTCCGCGACGCTGATTCAAGGCTAAAAAAAACCGCGAACAGCCAGGCTGTTCGCGGTTTTTTTAGCCTGCATGTTCAGTAATGCGGCGGTGGCGCTTCTTCTTCGAACGTTTCGAACTGGCCGGCCATTTCCTCCTGGCGCTTGAGCAAGGCCGCCATTTGCAGTTGCAGACGTTCAACGGCACGCTGCTGCGTCGCCAGCACATCGCTCAATGCCTGGATGGTGTCATCCTGAAAGGCCAGCTGGCTCTCCAGATCGGTAACGCGTTCTTCCAGGCTCATGATTCAACCCTCCAGAAACGTAAAATCATCGGTCAACACCAGACGCAGCCGCTCGCGAATCACCGCGATCTGCTCTGCACTGTAAGGCTTCGCCGGGTGCTTGCCCCAGACCGGGGCTGGCCAGGCGGCATCCTCACGCTTGCGCACAATCACATGCATGTGCAACTGACTGACGACGTTACCCAGGGCCGCGACATTCAATTTGTCCGCGTCGAACGAGTCCTTGAGCATTTCTGCCAGCGCAGTCGTTTCCTTCCAGAGCTGCACCTGATCAGCGACATCCAACTGAAATATCTCGCTGATATCGTCGCGACGAGGTACCAGGATGAACCACGGGTAGTTCGAATCATTGGACAACAGCAACCGGCTGAGCGGGAAATCCCCGATCGGTAACGTGTCTTGTTGAAGTCGTGGATCTAAAGCGAACACTGCGCGCACTCCCGTCTAGTCATCATTTTCAGCTTAGCGCCCCTCCACGCAGGACGACGCACCAAGCGACAGGACGGCAGCATACCTGTGAACACCACCGCCTTCACGACGAACCACGGTCGAAGGCCCATCGAAATTCGAGCGACCTGCACAATGCGCGCTCCGACATGAGACATTTTTCGCAAGGGCGCACCATTACAGAACCGATGATCATGCAAAAAACACTGAAATGACTGATAGACAACGACCTGTTCGCACCCACCCATCAGTCATGCTGTATGAATTCAGTACAGCGATTAAAATTTTTTGCACCAAAACCGCACAGTGCGTCTACGCTGAGTGCGTCGGGTATCCGCCAATTACCCACTGGCGGGGTGAACCGGTAACGTTTTTGTTTGTCACGCAGTCGGCCAGGAGGGCGCAACACGATGCAAACCGTGGCGTCAAGCCCCATTAAAAGGTGCTTGTAACCCCCGGTTTTATGAGGTTTTTACGGTAACAGGCTGGCGTTCAGAAAAAAAAACAGCAGTTTTCTGATTTGTGCACGCTTGTTGCATTCACACTCACATCGCCTGCAATGCAACCACTGGAAGTGGAAGCTTTCAGGCAAATAAAAACAGTGGCAGGGTTGCCCGATGGAGATTCAAACGTTTCACCAGGGACTCTTTTTACCGATGCTCACGCCTTGGAAAACAGCGATGACGTTGTCATTCCGGTTGCATTGGGGCTGTAAATTTGCGACATCTACCAAGCTGTTTGCGACGGGGTCGTAAAGAAGCTGAAAGGATAGATACGCAAGTATCGCCAACATGGTCGGCGTGATATAAGTTTGCGCCGACACAAAAAGAAAGAGCCGCCCAGATAATAAAACAGGTGGGACGGCAGTACTCTTCTAAAACCAAAGGAGCAAATCACGATGCGCGTGATGAAGTGGAGCATGATCGCACTGGCAGTTGCAGCAGCAGCCAGTACTCAAGTGGCTACGGCCGCACCTTTCGTAAGTGACCAGGCTGAAGCCAAAGGTTTTGTTGAAGACAGCTCGTTGAACTTGCTGGTTCGCAACTACTACTTCAACCGTGACAACAAAGACGGCGGCCACGACGTCAAAGACTGGACCCAAGGTATCTGGGGCACCTTCAACTCCGGTTACACCCAGGGTACTGTTGGTGTTGGCGTTGATGCATTCGGTTACCTGGCCATCAAACTGGATGGCGGCGATGGCACTTCCGGTTCGGGTAACATGAGCCGTAGCGACACCGTCAAGGCCAACGGTTATGCCCGTGAAGTCAACGACAGCCAGGGTAAAGCCGGCGCGGCCATTAAATTCCGCGTCTCCAAAACCGAGCTGAAACTCGGCGACATGTCGCCAAGCACTGCTCCAGTGTTTGCTGTTGGTGGTTCCCGTATCCTTCCTCAAGTTGCCAGCGGTATCCAACTGCAGAGCAGCGAAGTCAAAGACCTTGACCTCGAAGGCGGTCACTTCTACTCGGGTTCCAGCCAGGACAAAAACTCCCGTGACGGCGACCTGTGGGCAAACTATGCTGGCGTGAAAGCTGACAGCATGGACTACTTCGGTGGCAAGTACGGCATCAACGACAACCTGAGCGTGTCGCTGTACGGTGCCCAGCTGGAAGACATCTGGAACCAGTACTACGCCAACGTGAACCTCACCACTCCATTTGGTGGTGACACGTCGCTGAACACTGACTTCAACATCTATCGCACCACCGATACCGGTGATTCGAAAGTCGGTGACATCAGCAACACCGCATTCTCGCTGGCAACTGCTCTCTCGTTCCTGAAAGCACACACCATCACCCTGGCCTTCCAAAAGGTTAATGGCGATACCCCGTTCGACTACGTCGGTATCGGCAAGAACAACCGCGGTGGCGACTCGATCTTCCTCGCCAACTCCATCCAGTACTCCGACTTCAACGCTCCTAACGAGAAGTCTGCTCAGATTCGCTACGATCTGAAAATGGCTGAGTACGGCGTTCCAGGTCTGAGCTTCATGACCCGTTACGTTAAGGGTTGGGACATCGATGGCACCGGTCTGGCTGCCAACAGCAAATACCGTAACAACGACGGCGACCCACTGTACGGGGCCGACGGCAAACACAACGAAACCAACTTCGAAGCCAAGTACGTTGTTCAGTCTGGCCCGGCTAAAGATCTGTCCGTTCGCTTCCGTCAAGCTTGGCACTTTGCTAACGCCGACGAAGGTGAAGGCGACGTGAAAGAGTTCCGTGTGATCGTCGACTACCCGCTGTCGATTTTGTAATCGCATCCAGTTAGTTTGCGGTAACAAATAAAAAAGGCCCATCTTCGGATGGGCCTTTTTGTTGCCTGCGTGTTGCTTACTGCACCGCAGATTCCTGCACCACACGAATCACCCGCTGTGGAAACGGGATATCGATGCCGGCCGTTTTCAACCGGTCACGGGACTGTTCGTTAAACATGAACATCACATCCCAATAATCCGCCGTCTTCACCCACACTCGCAGGGAAACAGTGATCGAACTGTCGCCCAGGGTAGAAATGACGGCTTGCGGAGCCGGCTCAGCCAGGATGCGTTCATCCTTGGCCAGATCCAGCAATACTTCACGGGCCTTCTGCAAGTCCGCTTCGTAATCCACACCCACATCAAACACAACCTTGCGGGTAGGTTGACGGTTAGTGTTGGTGATAATGCCGTTCGACAAGTTGCCGTTCGGGACGATGATGGTCTTGTTATCGCCAGTGCGCAGTACGGTGTGGAAAATCTGAATGCTGTCGACCGTACCGGCAACACCTTGAGCTTCGATCCAGTCACCGATACGGAACGGACGGAACAACAGAATCAGCACGCCACCGGCGAAGTTCGCCAGGCTGCCCTGCAACGCCAGACCGATGGCCAGACCGGCCGCACCGATTGCAGCAACGAAGGAGGTGGTTTCGACACCGATCATCGACGCCACGCTGACGATCAGCAAGATCTTCAGAATAATGTTCGCCAGGCTGCTGATGAAGCCTTGCAGCGCCAGGTCAGCGTTACGCAACGCGATCAGGCCGCCCAGCTTCTGCGTCACTTTGTTGATCAACCACCAGCCGATGGCCAGGGTGATGATCGCCAGCAGCACCCGGCTGCCGTATTCCATGATCATCGGAATCCAGGCTTGGGACGCCTTGACCAGGTTGTCCACTTCCGCATTCAAATCCATCTACATTCTCCTGATTTCCGGCCACACGGCACGCGAAAAAATAAGCGGCAGAAAGGCTGCTCCCGTTCGGGGGCAGCCTTTCTGCCGCTGCTTGGGCCTCGGACGCCGAAAACGCCGAGAGGTTCCCGCCTGAAAAAATCAGTCGCGGAAGTTGTTGAACTGCAACGGCATGTCGAATGTCTTGGCGCGCAGGGCTGCGATGGCTTCCTGCAAATCGTCACGTTTCTTGCCGGTAATGCGCACCTGCTCGCCCTGAATGGCGGCCTGCACCTTGAGCTTGGCGTCCTTGACGTGAGCGACGATTTTCTTCGCCAGCTCTTTGTCGATGCCTTCCTTGAGAACGGCTTCCTGCTTCATCAGCTTGCCCGACGCATAGGCATCCTTGACTTCAAGGCACTGCACGTCGATCTTGCGCTTGACCAGCGCCAGCTTGAGGATCTCAATCATTGCTTCGAGCTGGAAATCGGCTTCAGCGGTCAGGTTGACGGTCAGGTCCTTTTCCTTGAACTCGAAGGTGCCCTTGCCTTTCAGGTCATAACGACGATCGAGTTCCTTGACGGCGTTCTCGACCGCGTTGGTGACTTCGTGTTTGTCCAGTTCGGATACCACGTCGAACGACGGCATGTAATCTCTCCAATAAAGGGCGCGCTCGATCAAGATGGAGCACGCCTGGCTTGCGGTTAAAATCCGCGCTGATTATAACGGGTCTTTCCCATCATTCACTGCGAGCGTCCGATGCGCGCCTTAAACAGAGCAAAAAGCTGATGTCCACCACCTGGCATGTTCTGGGCGCCGGCAGCCTCGGCACTTTATGGGCCACGCGTCTGGCGCGGGCCGGAGTGCCGGTCCGGCTGATCGTAAGGGATGCGCCGCGCTTGCAGGCTTATCAGGCTGCGGGCGGCTTGACGCTGGTGGAGCACGGCGAAGCAACAACGTATGCCATCCCCGGCGAAACTACCGACAGCGATGAACCGATCAACCGCCTGCTGGTGGCCTGCAAAGCCTACGATGCCGAGCAAGCCGTGGCCCGACTGGCGCCGCGCCTCGCGTCCGGCGCCGAATTGATCCTGTTGCAGAACGGCCTTGGCAGTCAGGACGCCGTTGCGGCCCAGGTGCCTCAGGCGCGCTGCATTTTTGCTTCGAGCACCGAAGGCGCGTATCGCGACGGTGACTGGCGCGTGGTATTCGCCGGTCACGGTTACACCTGGCTGGGGGATGCCGGTCATCCCGTGGCGCCGATCTGGCTGGATGACGTGAGTGCCGCCGGGATTCCCCACGAGTGGAGCACCGACATTCTGACCCGGCTCTGGCGGAAATTGGCGCTCAACTGCGCGATCAATCCACTGACGGTGTTACACGATTGCCGCAATGGCGGATTGCAGAACCATCACTGTGAAGTCGCCACCCTCTGCGGTGAACTGACCGAGCTGCTTGAACGCTGTGGCCAGCCGGCCGCCGCCGAAAACCTCCAGCCGGAAGTGGAACGGGTAATTCACGCCACTGCAGCCAATTTCTCGTCGATGTATCAGGACGTTGCGAATCAACGCCGTACCGAAATCAGCTATTTGTTGGGCTACGTCTGCAAAGTGGCTTCGCGACACCAACTGAACCTGCCGCACCTCAATCAGCTTGAATCACGCTTGATCGCCCATCTGCACAGCCTTGGATTGCCCAGCGACTGAGCAGCGGCTACGCTGGCCACTTGTTCCTTTTCAGCGATAAACCTGATGCCATTGCGCCAGCGCCTTGAAAACCTTCCCGTCGGCCAGAAACTGCTGGCCGCCCTGCTGGTGCTGTTGACCACCGTTTTGCTGGTCGCCAACCTGACCTTTATCAGCGCCGCGTACTACATTTCCCAGGAAAGCATGGCGCCCCAGGCCTTGCAGACCATCGGCCGACTGGTGTCCAACCCGAGCCTGGTGGCTGAAGCGCTGCAGTCACCACAAAATGCCGAGCGGCTGCTCAATGAGCTCAACAGTTATTCACCGCTACGCGCGGCAGCCCTGTATGACGGCAAGGGCGAAAGACTGGCGCAGTTTCAACGTGGCGATCATTTGGGCCTACCTGAGCGTTACCGCCACATCGAATCCTGGCAAGCCACCGAATTTCGCAGCAACCAAGTGATCACCCTGCCCCGCCCCGGCACCGCGCCCGGCCATCTGCTGCTGGTCGCCAGCAGCGAACTGCCGATGGCCTTCTACACCGGGACCCTGACTGCCAGCCTCGGTATTCTGATCTTCAGCGTACTGTTATGGCTGGTGATCGCCCGGCAGATCAAACGCCTGATTACCCGGCCGATCCATCAACTCGAAGAACTGTCCCGACAAGTGACCCGGGAGGAGAACTACGCCCTGCGCGCCTCACGTGGCAACCATGACGAAATCGGCAGCCTGGCCGAGGCGTTCAACACCATGCTCTCGCGTATCGAGGCACGGGAGCAGCAACTCAAACGGGCACGGGACGAATCCCAGGCCGCTTACGATCAGGCCCAGGGCCTGGCCGAAGAAACCCGCCACACCAACCGCAAACTGGAACTCGAAGTCCAGGTGCGCAGCAAGATCGAGAAGAAACTCACCGGGTTCCAGAATTACCTCAACAGCATCATCGACTCCATGCCGTCGGCGCTGATCGCCCTCGACGAGCAGCTCTACGTAACACAGTGGAATCAGGAGGCCAGCGCCCTCTCCGGCACGCGCCTGGACGAAGCGCTGAATCAGCCTATCTTTCTCGCGTTCGAACCGCTCAAACCGTTTTTGCCGCAGCTCAAGCAAACCGTCGAGCAGCACACGGTGGCGAAGATTGAGCGCGTGACCTGGCTCAAGGACGATGAACCCAAGCATTACGCCCTGACCTTTTACCCGCTGATGGGCGGTGCCGGTCGTGGTGTGGTGATCCGCATCGACGACATCACCCAGCGCCTGTCGCTGGAGGAAATGATGGTGCAGTCGGAAAAAATGCTCTCGGTTGGCGGCCTCGCCGCCGGCATGGCCCACGAAATCAACAACCCGCTTGGCGCAATCCTGCACAACGTGCAGAACATTCGTCGACGCCTGTCACCGGACTTGCCAAAAAACCTCGAACAGGCCGAACAAGTCGGCGTTGAGCTGGATACGGTCAACGAGTACCTGAAAGTACGTGAGGTGCCGCAGTTGCTCGACGGCATTCAACAGGCGGGCGCCCGGGCGGCGAAAATCGTCACCCACATGCTTAGCTTCAGCCGCCGCAGCACCCGGCAAATGGCGCCGTGCGATTTGCCGGCGCTGATCGATCAAGCCGTGGAGATCGCCGGCAACGACTTTGACCTGGCGATTGGCTTTGACTTCAAGGGTCAGGCGATCATTCGTCAGTTCGACCCCGCTCTAGGCCCCGTGCCCGGCACAGCCAACGAACTTGAGCAGGTGCTGCTCAACCTGCTGAAAAACGCCGCGCAAGCCATTCACCAGCGCGAGGACGGCTGCGAGCCGGGACGGATCATCCTGCGGACCCGACTCAATCCGCCGTGGGCGGAAATCCAGGTCGAGGACAATGGCATCGGCATGAGCGAGAGCGTGCGCAAACGCACCTTCGAACCCTTCTTCACCACCAAGGAAATCGGTCAGGGCACCGGGCTTGGCTTGTCGGTTTCGTATTTCATCATCACCAACAACCACAAGGGTCAGATGGAAGTGCAATCGACCCTGGGCCAGGGCACGTGTTTCACCTTGCGCCTGCCATTGACGAGCACCCCGCTCGTTTCTCAAGAACTCAATCAGCTTTCGAGGTAACCATGGGCTTTCGCTTGTCGAAGATCTACACCCGCACCGGCGACAAAGGCGAAACCGGGCTGGGCGACGGCCGCCGCGTGCCCAAGGACCACCCGCGGATCGAGGCCATTGGCGAAGTCGATTCATTGAACAGCCAGGTCGGCGTGCTGTTGGCCGGGCTCGAAGCGGAACGTGGAAAGTTTCCCGGATTAAACGAAGTGATCGAGGTTTTGGCGCCTTGCCAGCATCGGTTGTTTGATCTCGGTGGCGAACTGGCCATGCCGGAATATCAGGCGTTGAATGCGGCAGAAATCGAACGCCTGGAAGCGGCGATCGATGTGTGGAATGAAGAGCTGGGGCCGCTGGAGAATTTCATTCTGCCGGGCGGTTCGGCGCTGATTGCCCAGGCACATGTGTGCCGAAGCCTGGCGCGCAGTGCCGAGCGCCGGTGTCAGCATTTGAATGCGCTTGAACCGTTGGCCGGGGTTGGCCTGGCGTACATCAATCGGTTGTCGGATCTGTTGTTTGTGGTGGCGCGGGTGATTGCCAGGCGCCAGGGGATTGCGGAGATTTTGTGGCAGCCTGCTGCGAAACCCGGGGTTTAATCGGCGCCCTTAAGGACGCCTTCGCGGGCAAGCCTCGCTCCTACTGGAGAATGCATATCCCTGTAGGAGCGAGGCTTGCCCGCGAATAGGCCAGTGGCTACACCAAAGAATCCGGCCAGAACGCCCGAATCCCCGCCACACCTTGGGCGCCTGCCGCCCAAGCCTGATCAACTTGCGCCAGCCCAACACCGCCGAGCAAGAACACCGGCTTGCTGAAACCTTCGATCAACGTTGCAGCCTGCTCCCAACCCAGCGGCTGAGCCCCCGGATGCGTCAGGGTCGGCTGCACCGGCGACAGGGTCACAAAGTCCACGCCCATCTGCTCGGCCAGCGCCAGTTCCTCGGCGTTATGGCAGGACGCCGCCAACCAGCGCGTCGCCGGTAGCGGACGACCGGCCGCTGCGTATTTGCGCAGCTGTGCCGAGGTGATGTGCCAACCGGCCGACGGGAAGTCGCCCAACCATTCGAACGGCCCCTTGATCATCAACTGCGCCTTGCCGGCACACAGCCCGGCCGCGTCCACCGCCAGATCGCGGTATTTCGGGTCGTAGCCGTTGGGCGCCCGCAGCTGGATCAACTTGATGCCGTTGGCGATGGCTTTCTGAATACCGCGCAGCAGCGCAGAGGTTTCCAGATCTTCAGGCGTAATCAGGTAAGCCGAAGGCAATCGCGCCGCCGCAACGATTGGCTGGTTGGCGGCCGGAAACTCATAGCCCGGCAGATCACGCGGCGCCACCCATTCCAAAGGCTGGCCTTCGGCACCGTGAGGTTCACCGGAAAAGTCCGAGACCTCCCAGACATCCAGCAACACTTGTTTGTCCGGATAGTCATGACGGACCTTGATCAGCGGTCGCGCAGCATTGACCACAATCCCCAGCTCTTCATGAAGCTCACGGGCCAGCGCAGTTTCCACGGACTCGTCGGCCTCGACCTTGCCACCCGGGAATTCCCAAAGACCGCCCTGATGCTGAGTGTCGGCGCGCCGGGCGATAAGGATCTTGCCGCTGCTCTCGCGGATAACCGCGGCGGCTACGTGTACTCGTTTCACTGCCCGACCTCCTCCAGACCCGCCTTTTGCCAGGCCTTGAAGGCTGGCCATTGGTAGATCGTTTCGACGTAGGCCTCGTCCGCCACCGGCAATTTCACCTGGTAGGTGCGAAGGCGCACGGCAATGGGTGCGAAGAAGGCATCGGCCAGGGTCGCACGGCCAAACAGGTATGGACCGGTTTCGGTCGCGGCTGCGCGGCACTCGGCCCACAACGCCAACATGCGTTCGATGTCCGCCTGGACGTCAGCCGGGACCGGCGACAAAGGTGCGTCGCGGCTCAGGTCAAATGGCATGTTGCCGCGCATGGCGAAGAAGCCGGCGTGCATCTGTGCACAGGCCGAACGTGCCTGGGCGCGGGCCGCGACGTCTTTGGGCCAGAGGCCGGCGCCAGGGAATTGTTCGGCCAGGTACTCGGCAATCGCCAGGGAATCGGCGATGGTGCCGTGCTCGGTTTTCAGCAACGGGACTTTGGCGGTCGGTGAATGTTTGAGCAACTGCTCGCGAGTGTCCGGCTGGTTCAGTTTGATCAATTCTTCGGTGTACGGGGCGCCGGCCAGGTCAAGGGCCAGGGCGCCGCGCAGGGACCAGGAGGAATGCAATTTGTCGCCGATGATCAGGTGCAAGGACATGCTAGGTGCCTTCTTGTCAGAGGGGACGAGCCAGAATCTCTGGAGTCCGGTCGGCCGTCATCGCGGGCAAGCCCGCTCCCACAGGGATCTTCGTCAGCCGCCAATCTTGCGACCGACCGGGTCAACTGTAGGAGCTGGCTTGCCAGCGATAGCGGTAGCGGCCTCAACACATCAATCGCAGATGAGGACGCCTTCGCCGGCAAGCCGGCTCCTACAGAGTAATCAGGTACGGTATTCGGCGTTGATCTTCACGTATTCGTGGGACAGGTCCGTGGTCCAGATGGTTTCGCTGCAGTCACCGCGTCCCAGTTCGATACGGATGGTGATTTCTTCCTGCTGCATCACCGCTGCGCCCTGGGCTTCGGTGTAGGTCGATGCGCGGGCGCCACGGCTGGCGATGCAGACTTCGCCGAGGAACACGTCGATCTTGCTCACGTCCAGGTTCGGTACGCCGGCACGGCCAACGGCAGCCAGGATGCGGCCCCAGTTAGGGTCGGATGCGAACAGCGCGGTCTTGATCAGCGGCGAGTGCGCCACGGTGTAGCCGACGTCCAGGCATTCCTGGTGATTGCCGCCGCCGTTGACTTCAACGGTGACGAACTTGGTCGCGCCTTCGCCGTCACGCACGATGGCCTGGGCCACGTCCATGCACACTTCGAACACAGCCTGTTTCAGCTTGGCGAACAGTTCACCACTGGCGGAGGTGATTTCCGGCAGTGCCGCCTGACCGGTGGCGATCAGCATGCAGCAGTCGTTGGTCGAGGTGTCGCCGTCGATGGTGATGCGGTTGAACGACTTGTTGGCGCCGTCCAGCAACAGGTTTTGCAGCACGTCGCGGGAGACTTTGGCGTCGGTGGCGATGTAGCCGAGCATGGTTGCCATGTTCGGACGGATCATGCCCGCGCCTTTGCTGATGCCGGTAACGGTGATGGTCACGCCGTCATGCTGGAACTGGCGGCTGGCGCCCTTCGGCAGGGTATCGGTGGTCATGATGCCGGTGGCGGCAGCTTCCCAGTTGTTCACCGACAGGTCGTCGAGAGCGGCTTGCAGCGCGCCTTCGATTTTCTCGACCGGCAGCGGTTCGCCGATCACACCGGTGGAGTACGGCAGCACCAGGCTGGCATCGACGCCAGTCAGCTCAGCCAGTTTCGCGCAGGTGCGCTCGGCGGCCGCCAGACCCGGTTCGCCGGTGCCGGCGTTGGCGTTGCCGGTGTTGGTCAGCAGGTAACGCACCGGACCTTGCACACGCTGCTTGGCCAGGATCACCGGAGCGGCGCAAAAGGCGTTCAGGGTAAACACGCCTGCCACGGTGGAACCTTCGGCGCAGCGCATGACCACGACATCCTTGCGTCCAGGACGCTTGATGCCGGCCGAGGCGATACCGAGTTCAAAACCGGCAACCGGGTGCAACGTTGGCAAAGGACCAAGACCAACAGCCATGAATGCGCTCCTTAATAAATGATGTCTGCACCGCTTTCAGGAAGAACGGTGGTGTAAATGGCAAAACGCCGCGACGGCTGATGCCGGTCGCGGCGCGGGTATTTCAGCGTATGAAACGGGTTTTACTGGATCTGCCCGTGGCAATGCTTGAACTTCTTGCCCGAACCGCAGTAGCACAGTTCGTTGCGGCCCAGCTTCTGTTCGTTGCGTACCGGCGCTACGGCGAGGGCTACATCGACCTCTTCACCCAGCAGCTCCGGTTGCTCGAGACCAGGTGCTTCAGCGTGCTCGAACTGCATGCGCGCCGCCAGTGCTTCGGCTTCCTGGCGCAGGCGTTGCTCTTCTTCGATCGGGTCTTCGCGGCGAACCTGAACGTGCGACAGCACACGGATCGAGTCGCGCTTGATCGAATCCAGCAGCTCGGAGAACAGCGTGAACGACTCGCGCTTGTACTCTTGCTTCGGGTTCTTCTGCGCATAGCCACGCAAATGGATGCCGTGACGCAGGTGATCCATGGTCGACAGGTGGTCTTTCCACAGGTCGTCCAGCACGCGCAGAACGATTTGCTTCTCGAAGGTGCGCAGCGCGTCGGCGCCCGCCTGGTCTTCTTTCTCGTTGTACGCCGCGATGAGCTCCTGCATCAGCTTCTCGCGCAGGGTTTCTTCGTACAGGTGATCGTCTTCGTCGAGCCATTGCTGGATCGGCAGCGCCACACCGAAGTCGCTCTGCAACGCCGCTTCCAGACCCGCCACGTCCCACTGCTCAGGCAGCGATTGCGGTGGAATGTGAGCGCTGACGGTCGCGTTGAGTACGTCCTGACGGAAGTCGGCGATGGTTTCACCGATGTTGTCGGCGGCCAGCAACGTGTTGCGCATGTGATAGATCACTTTACGCTGTTCGTTGTTGACGTCGTCGAACTCGAGCAGTTGTTTACGAATGTCGAAGTTACGGCCTTCAACCTTGCGCTGAGCCTTCTCGATGGCGTTGGTCACCATGCGGTGCTCGATCGCTTCACCGGACTGCATGCCCAATGCTTTCATGAAGTTCTTCACCCGGTCAGAGGCAAAGATGCGCATCAGGCTGTCTTCCAGCGACAGGTAGAAACGGCTGGAACCGGCGTCACCCTGACGACCGGCACGACCACGCAACTGGTTGTCGATACGGCGCGATTCGTGACGTTCGGACGCAATCACCTGCAAGCCACCCGACTCCAGCACTTGCTGGTGACGCTTCTGCCAGTCGGCCTTGATCTGGGCAATCTGCTCCGGCGTCGGGTCTTCCAGAGACGCGACTTCCACTTCCCAGTTGCCGCCCAACAGAATGTCGGTACCACGACCGGCCATGTTGGTGGCGATGGTCAGTGCGCCTGGACGACCGGCCTGGGCAATGATTTCGGCTTCTTTTTCGTGGAACTTGGCGTTCAGGACCTTGTGTTCGATGCCTTCCTTCTGCAGCAGCGCAGACATGTGTTCGGAAGTTTCGATGGTTGCAGTACCCACCAGCACCGGACGGCCGTGAGTCATGCACTCCTTGATGTCGTTGATGATCGCCGCGTATTTCTCTTCGGCGGTCAGGAACACCAGGTCGTTGTAGTCTTTACGCGCCAAAGGCTTGTTCGGCGGGATCACCATGACCTGCAGACCGTAGATCTGGTGGAATTCGAACGCTTCGGTGTCTGCGGTACCGGTCATGCCGGACAACTTGTTGTACAGACGGAAGTAGTTCTGGAACGTGGTCGACGCCAACGTCTGGCTTTCGGCCTGGATGTTCAGGTTCTCCTTGGCTTCGATGGCCTGGTGCAGGCCTTCGGACAAACGGCGACCCGGCATGGTACGACCGGTGTGTTCGTCGACCAGGACAACCTGACCGTCCTGCACGATGTATTCAACGTTGCGGTTGAACAGCTTGTGCGCACGCAGGCCGGCATAGACGTGGGTCAGCAGGCCCAGGTTATGCGCCGAATACAGGCTCTCGCCTTCAGCCAGCAGGCCGACTCGGGTCAGCATGTCTTCGATGAACTGGTGACCGGCTTCGTTGAGTTCGACCTGACGGGTCTTCTCGTCGACGGTGTAATGGCCGGCCTTGGTGACTTCGCCTTCGACTTCTTCGACGTGCAATTGCAACTGCGGGATCAGTTTGTTGATCTCGATGTACAGCTTCGAGCTGTCCTCGGCCTGACCGGAAATGATCAGCGGGGTACGGGCTTCGTCGATGAGGATGGAGTCGACTTCGTCGATCACGGCAAAGTTGAGTTCGCGCTGGAATTTTTCTTCCATGCTGAACGCCATGTTGTCGCGCAGGTAGTCGAAACCGAATTCGTTGTTGGTGCCGTAGGTGATGTCGGCGGCGTAGGCCTGACGTTTCTCTTCCGGCGGCTGGAAAGGTGTAACCACACCGACCGTCATGCCGAGGAATTCGTAGAGCGGACGCATCCAGTTGGCGTCACGGCGGGCCAGATAGTCGTTCACGGTAACAACGTGCACGCCTTTGCCGGACAGCGCGTTGAGGTAAACGCCCAGTGTGGCCACCAGGGTCTTGCCTTCACCGGTACGCATTTCCGCGATCATGCCTTCATGCAAGGTCATGCCGCCGATCAGCTGGACATCGAAGTGGCGCATACCCATGACGCGCTTACCGGCTTCGCGGGCGACCGCAAAGGCTTCTGGCAGCAGCTTGTCGAGGGTTTCCCCTTTGGCGATGCGGGCCTTGAACTCATCCGTCTTGGCACGCAATTGATCGTCCGAAAGGGCCACCATTTGCTCTTCGAAGGCATTGACGAGTTGCACCGTCTTGAGCATGCGTTTGACTTCACGCTCGTTCTTGCTTCCAAAAAGTTTCTTTAACAAAGGCGCAAACATATCGGCAGGATCTTCCACACTAAAGGGATGGAGGGCGGCCCCGTGAGTCGCCCGTGCAGCCCTCATGGCCGCATGCGAACGAGCATTCTACCCGGAAACGATGGTGAGGAAAGTGGCGTTGTTCCACGATGCATGCACTGCGCTGTTACGGGGCTCACTTAAAATAAGGGCTTTTTGCTGAACTTCAAGCCACTGACGGCAGAAGTTACTTGTTGATTTAATGGGTAAAGCGCGCGCAAAGCAATGGGTCGGGCGCATCCAGTGCTTTCTGCTACCATGGTCGCTCTGTTACTTCAGGTGTCTGATCATGGCATTTCGCCCTCTTACGGCCAGAGCACCCGCCGTTCTGCTTCGCGAAGCCAAACCGCTGAAAGCCATTTTTGGCCATGCTCAACGCCTGGGTCATTTACAACGTCTGCTCGAAAGCCAATTGCAGCCCGCTGCGCGCGAGCATTGCCATGTGGCGTCGTGGCGCGAAGGCAGCCTGTTGCTGATTGTCACTGACGGTCATTGGGCAACGCGTCTGCGTTATCAACAGAAGCGTCTGCAACGGCAGTTGCAGATGTTTGATGAGTTCGCCAGCCTGACGCGGATTCTGTTCAAGGTGCAGCCGCCGACCGTTCAGCAAGGCGCGGCCGGGCATACCATCAGTTTGTCGACGGATGCGGGGGCGACCATACAAGCGACGGCTGAGGGGATCAGCGATCCGAACCTGCGGGCGGCGCTGGAGCGATTGGCGGCACACGCCAAACCCAAAGACTGACACGGCCCCTGTAGGAGCGAGGCTTGCCCGCGAAGAGGCCCTTGAGGGCGCCAAAAGCTTCGCGGGCAAGCCTCGCTCCTACGAGGGGATGCATCCGTCAGGAAATTAGCGGCGTTTGCTGCCGCCGAGCAACGACCCCATCAAACCGCGCACCAGTTGCCGACCAAGCTGATTGGCCGCCTGTCGCATCGCCGATTTCAGCGCCTGCCCTGCCGCCGTGCCGAGAAACTCTCCAGCCTTGTCGGTGAAGCTCGGTTCCTCCGCAGCAGCCTTGCCCGGCGCCGCTTCGGGTTCCGGCGCCAGGCCTTTGCGCCCCATCAGCACTTCATAGGCCGATTCGCGATCCACCGGTTTGTCATACCGCCCTTTGAACGGCGAGCCGGCGATCAGCAGCGTGCGCTCGGTTTCGCTCAGCGGCCCGATCCGTGATTGCGGCGGTGCCACCAGGACGCGCTGGACCATCTCCGGCGTGCCTTTGTCCTGCAATGTGCCGACCAGCGCCTCGCCGATCCCCAGTTCGGTCAGCACCGACAAGGCATCGAACGCCGGGTTTGGCCGGAAGCCCTCGGCTACCGCACGCAGGGACTTCTGCTCCTTGGCAGTGAACGCACGCAAACCATGCTGGATACGCAGGCCGAGCTGCGCCAGCACGTCATCCGGTAAGTCGCCCGGCGATTGGGTGACGAAATACACGCCCACACCTTTCGAGCGAATCAGCCGCACCACTTGCTCCAATCGCTCCTGCAACGCCTTGGGCGTATCGGCAAACAATAAATGGGCCTCGTCGAAAAACAGCGCCAGCAGCGGTTTGTCGGCATCGCCGCGCTCCGGCAGTTGCTCGAACAGTTCAGCCAGCAGCCACAACAGGAACGTCGCGTAGACCTTCGGCGCTTCGTGCACCAGACGACTGGCATCGAGCAAGTGAATGCGCCCGCGCCCCTCGGCGGTCGGTTGCAGAATGTCTTCGAGTTGCAGCGCCGGCTCGCCGAACAAGGCTTCAGCACCTTGTTGTTCCAGGGTCGCCAATCGGCGCAACAAGGCCTGGCTGGAACCGGTGGTCATCAGCGCGGCGTCGTCGCCCAGCAATTCGGGGTGGTCGCGCAGGTGATTGAGCAGTGCCTTCAGGTCCTTCAAGTCCAGCAGCAACAGGCCTTCGCGGTCCGCCACCTTGAACGCGGCGTACAACGCCGATTGCTGGCTGTCGGTCAACTCCAGCAGGGCACCAATCAACAGCGGGCCCATTTCGCTCAAGGTTGTGCGCAAGGGATGACCAGACTGGCCGTGAATGTCCCACAAAGTGACCGGGTACGCCTGCGGTGTGTGATTCAACCAGGGCATCCCGGCGATTCGCTCGGCGATCTTGCCCTGCGGGTTGCCGGCAGCGCCGAGGCCGCAGAGGTCACCTTTGATGTCCGCCGCGAACACCGCCACGCCGGCATCGCTGAACGCTTCGGCCAGTCGTTGCAAGGTGACGGTCTTGCCGGTCCCGGTAGCGCCCGCGACCAGACCGTGACGGTTCGCCAGGCGCATGGCCTGGGCGATCGGTTGCCCCGCGAGATCGGCACCGATAACGAGTTGCGATGAATCAGGCATTTGGTCACCCATGGTTAATCTTTAATTCTGCACGGCCGATATAAAAGACTGAAAAGCTTCGGTAATCCCCCCAAGGAGAGGACGGAAATATCAGCTTGTTTTCATGACCGCCCACTGCGCGCTTCCTTATAAAAGCACGCCTTGGGCATTAAGACCTTAGCGGAACCCCAAGCCATGAACAAAAATCTGCGCTTCAGCCATAAAATCCTGCTTGCCGCCGCCCTCATCGTCATTGCCGCGTTCGCCTCGTTCACCCTGTACAACGACTATCTACAGCGCAACGCCATTCGTGAGGACCTGGACAAGAATCTGCAAAAAATGGGCAGCGTGACTGCCAACAATATCCAGACCTGGCTGACCGGGCGCAGTCTGCTGATCGAAAACCTCGCACAAAACGCCGCGCTGAACCCGGACATCGGCAACGTCACCAAGCTGCTGGAGCAGAAGGCGGTGACGTCGACCTTCATGGGCGCTTACATTGGCAACAAGGATGGCACCTTCATCATCCGCCCGGACAGCAAAATGCCGGATGGCTATGACCCGCGCGCCCGTCCTTGGTACAAAAGCGCCCAAAGCACCAGTGGCTCGGCGCTGACCGAACCCTACATCGATCTGGCCTCTGGCCAACTGGTCATCTCCATCGTCAACAGTGTGCTCAAGGACGGTCAAAACATCGGTGTGGTCGGTGGTGACCTGAGCCTGCAAGTGATCGCCGACAGCCTGAATGCGCTGGACTTCGATGGCATGGGTTATGCGTTCCTGATCAGCGCCGACGGCAAGATCCTGGTGCACCCGGACAAAGCGCTGGTGATGAAATCCCTGGCTGAGTCGTACCCGAAAAATACACCGCGCATCAGCAGCGATTTCAGTGAAGTGGAAGTCGATGGCAAAACCCGCATCGTCACTTTCACCCCGATCAAAGGCCTGTCTTCCGTCAACTGGTACATCGGTCTGTCGGTGGATAAGGACAAAGCCTTCGCGAAACTCAGCGATTTCCGCGCCTCGGCGGTCGTTGCGACCGTCATCGCAGTTGCGATCATCATTGCCTTGCTGGGCATGCTGATCCGCATCCTGATCCAGCCGCTGCACGTCATGACCCGCGCCATGGCCGACATTGCCGACGGTGAGGGCGACCTGACCAAACGCCTGACGATTCAGAACAACGATGAATTCGGCCTCCTGGGCACCGCGTTCAACCGTTTCGTGGAGCGCATTCACGGTTCGATCCGCGAAGTGTCTTCGGCCACCGGTCAGGTCAACGAAGTGGCACTGCGTGTAGTCGCGGCTTCCAACTCGTCGATGTACAACTCCGACCAGCAAGCTTCGCGCACCAGCAGCGTCGCCGCCGCGATCAATCAGCTCGGTGCCGCAGCCCAGGAAATCGCGCGCAATGCAGCCCAGGCGTCGAGCCAGGCCAGCGATGCCCGAAACCTCGCCGAAGACGGCCAACAGGTGGTGGATCGCAGCATTGTCGCGATGAACCAACTGTCGAGCATGCTCAGCGCTTCGAGCACCAACATCGAATCGCTGAACAGCAAAACGGTGAACATCGGGCAGATTCTCGAAGTGATCACCAGCATTTCCCAGCAAACCAACCTGCTGGCGCTGAACGCCGCGATCGAAGCTGCCCGAGCCGGTGAAGCCGGGCGTGGTTTTGCCGTGGTGGCCGATGAAGTGCGCAACCTGGCGCATCGCACCCAGGAGTCGGCGCAGCAGGTGCAGACCATGATCGAGGAGCTGCAAATCGGCGCCCGCGAATCCGTCAGCACCATGAGCGACAGCCAGCGCCACAGTCAGGACAGCGTGGAAATCGCCAACCTGGCGGGCGAACGCCTGAACAGCGTGACGTTGCGCATTGGTGAAATCGACGGGATGAACCAGTCCGTGGCGACGGCGACCGAGGAACAAACGGCGGTGGTGGAATCGATCAACGTCGACATTACCGAGATCAATACGCTCAACCAGGAAGGGGTGGAAAACCTGCAATCGACGTTGCGGGCGTGTTCGGACCTGGAACAGCAGGCGGCGCGTCTCAAGCAGTTGGTCGGTAGTTTCCGGATCTAATGCGCGTCTGAAGGCCTCATCGCTGGCAAGCCAGCTCCTACAGGGATCAGCGTCGCCCTTGTAGGAGCCGGCTTGCCGGCGATGGCGTCCTGCCAACCACTGCATAACTCGCTGACACCCCACCACAAAACCCCAGCCGAACATCTATTCTTCATTAAGGTCAACCAAGGGAGTACAACGGACCGGAGGGATGTTCATCGTGCACATCGCGGACATAACCATGTTCTACGCCCCTGCCAGCGGTGGCGTGCGCACGTATCTGGATGCAAAACACCGTCGTCTGGGCGTCAAGCCCGGCATTCGCCACAGCCTGCTGATCCCCGGCTCACACTTGAGTGAACAGGACGGCGTTTACACGGTTCCGGCCCCTGCCCTGCCCTTCGGCAAGGGTTATCGTTTCCCTCTCCGTCTCGCCCCTTGGCGAAATGTCCTGCAGGATTTGCAGCCCGATCTGATCGAGGTCGGCGACCCGTACCTCACAGCCTGGGCGGCGCTCGACGCCCGCCGCCAACTCGACGTGCCAGTGATCGGCTTCTATCACTCGGACTTGCCGCTGCTGGTCAGCAATCGCATGGGCAATTGGGTCACAACCAACGTCGAAGCGTATGTCAAAAAGCTCTACGGCAACTTCGACCGGGTCTTGGCGCCGAGCCGGATCATGGCCGACAAACTGACCAGCCTGGGCGTGAACAACGTTTTCGTCCAAACCCTGGGCGTCGACCTGCAAACCTTTCATCCCGATGCCCGGGATCCAAGCCTGCGCACGCAACTGGGCATCAATGAAAACACGCACCTGCTGATTTTTGCCGGGCGTGGTTCCAAGGAAAAAAACCTGCCGGTGTTGCTGGAATGCATGCGGCGCCTGGGACGGCGTTATCACCTGTTGCTGGTGGGGTCGTCGATGCCGGTCGTGGTCCCGGACAACGTCACCGTCATCCATGAGTTCTGCCCCGTCACGCAGGTGGCGAAGTTGATGGCCAGCGCCGATGCGCTGCTGCATGCCGGAGATCAGGAAACGTTTGGCCTGGTGATCCTCGAAGCCATGGCCAGCGGCATTCCGGTGGTAGCCGTGGCGGCGGGAGCCTTTGAAGAAATCATCAGCGCAGAATGCGGGCTGCTGTGCGCGCCGAACGACCCGGTGGCGATGGCCAATGCGGTGCGGGAGCTGTTCAGTTCAGGCAGTGCCGCGTTCGGCCAACAAGCGCGCCTCCATGTCGAACGGGAATACTCGTGGGACACGGTGGTCGACAGCCTGTTGGGCCACTATCACGCCGTCCTCGGCAATCAATGGCCGCTGGCCGCCAATGGTTGAGTCCATGACCGCGCCCTGCCTGTTACTCGTGCTGCATGACGTCGCGCCGCACACCTGGGCCGATTACCAACCTTTTGTCGAAGCCGTCGACAACTTGGGCAAAGTGCCGATGACCTGGCTGGTGGTGCCGGATTACCACAGACACAACGATCTGGAGGCACACCCGGGGTTGCGCCGCCTGCTGACCGGTCGTGTCGCCCGAGGTGACGAACTGGCGCTGCACGGCTATTTTCATTGTGATGACGAGCCGCCGCCCAACACGCCACGAGACTGGTTCATGCGCCGCATTTATACCCGTGAAGGCGAGTTCTACACGCTGTCGCAGGACGCGGCCCTCGCGCGTCTGCGCGCAGGTATCGAGCTGTTTCATCGCTATCACTGGCCGCTCGAAGGGTTCGTCGCTCCGGCCTGGTTGATGAGCGAAGGTACGCGCCGGGCCTTGCGCCAGTTACCCCTGAGTTACACCAGCGATCCACAGCATCTTTTTCGTCTGCCGGATTTCACCCCGGTCGATGCGCCGGGACTGGTCTGGAGTGCGCGCAGCGCATGGCGGCGAGGTTTGTCGAAGATCGTCAGCGATCAGCGCGAACAACGCTTGCGCCAGGCGCCGGTAATTCGTCTAGGCCTGCACCCGGTGGACATGCGTCATCGGTTCGCGCGCGATTACTGGCTGCACACCCTCAAGCGATTACTCGACCAAGGCCGCATGCCGATGACCAAGGCTCGTTGGCTGGCGCTGCACAGCGACCGTGTCGGTCGCGCCGCATGAGCCGGGGGATTCTGCTGTTTGTCGCGCTGCTCGCGGCGGTGCTGATTCCGCTGCTGCTGGGTGGCAACCAGACCTGGTCGCGATTGCAAAGCTTTCCACTGAGCTGGTTGCTGATCATGTTCGGCATGATCCTGCTGTGCTGGGTGGTGAACACGATGCGTTTGCGCCTGTTGCTGGGCGATGAGCGCGACAAGGTCAGCCCGGTCAAAAGCCTCGGCGTGGTGATGGCTGCCGAGTTCGCCTACTGCGCCACACCGGGCGGCAGCGGCGGACCGCTGACCATCATGGCGCTGCTGGCGCGCAACGGGGTGAGGCCGGCACGGGGCAGCGCGGTTTTCGCCATGGACCAACTCAGCGATCTGCTGTTCTTTCTCTGCGCGTTAAGCGGGATTCTGATTTATGCGCTGTTCCAGCACCTCAGCGAACGCATGGAGTGGCTACTGACCGTCAGTGCGATATCGATGTTCGGCGGGCTGCTCAGTTGTGTGGTGATCGCGCGCTACCATCGGCTGCTGATTCGCCTGAGCGGGCGGCTGCTCGCACGCCTCAATGTCAAAGGCACCACGCGCCTGCGCTGGGCGCGAAAACTCCTGCACTTTCTTGCGGCGTTCACTGACACGCTGAAGTTGCCCTTTCGGACATTGATCAAGGTGTTTGCCCTGACCTGTGTGCATTGGGTGCTGCGCTATAGCGTGTTGTACCTGGCGTTGCGCGGGCTCGGCGCGGACTTGCAGTGGGCCTGGAGCTTTTTGATTCAGATGCTTTCGCTGAGTGCGGGGCAGTTCAGCCTGTTGCCGGGAGGCGCCGGGGCGGCGGAATTGACCTCGGCTGCATTGCTGGCGCCCATGGTGGGGAAATCCACTGCGGCGGCGGCGATTTTGATTTGGCGGGCGGTGACTTATTACTTTTATCTGGTGGTGGGGGGGCCGGTTTTTTTGTTGATGGTTGGGCGGCCTTTGTTGAAGAAGTTGATGAGGTTTAGGCAGGCTTAGGGCTTTTTTGATGGTGTACATATCCGTTTTTTGGTTACGGTGGCTATTGGTTTCGCCCTTACGGCGAGTCACTTTGGAAAAGCCCCAAAGTAACCAAAGGGCTCTTGCCCCTTTCGTTCGGTGGCTCGCTAAGGCTCGCCATGCCCTCGCTCCGGTCCTGCTCCGTGGGCCCGCCGCCATCGGCCATCCATGGCCGGGGGCGGCTAACCCGGCATCCATGCCG
>Ga0207976_100154_pt1 | contig 50390 bp, 34 predicted proteins | sample LakWasMe94_HOW11_2_FD_183916 | JGI IMG/M metagenome (GOLD analysis project Ga0207976, IMG submission 183916) | Freshwater sediment methanotrophic microbial communities from Lake Washington under simulated oxygen tension - Sediment Metagenome... | ecosystem: Environmental > Aquatic > Freshwater >...
CCATAGTCCCCATAACCTCACTCCCGGCGTCCCGCCTCGGCTCAGAACAGTGGCCAGAAGGCCCCCTCAAGCGCGTCACATATCCATGACGGGACTGGCGAAGTGCTACCGAACTTTTGTCACAAAAGCTTCATTCACCAGAGGGTGGGGTTTGTTCGCGATGACAACGCTGAGAGCACCAGGTACTCGAATCGGATAGGGGATATCCAAGAAAGACGGGGCCCTGCGAGACCGGACCAGATAGCACCGACCCGCCAGGAGACGAGCCGAAAAAGGCTGGAGCCTCGCGTGCATCGGGGCTCAGAGAACCTGTAGGAGCGAGGCTTGCCCGCGATGGCGTCGGCACTATCGCTGATGCGCTGGATGGAGTACACGAGACTCCCAGCCCACCACCATCGCTCCTATAAAAACTGCCCGTCTGGCAGGCCCAGATCGATGACCCCGCTGGCCAATGCCGAAGCCGCCGCCCTGGCCTTCGCGGAAAACAGCCGCAACAGCACGACCTTCCCCAGCGTATCGCTGCGTAACGCCCCGTCGTTCCGGTTGCCGATCAGGACCACATCCGGCGCAATCGTCCAACCACCGGCCCGGGCATAGAAAGGCGCCAGCGGCGGGTCGCAGGTAAAGACGCCAATATCGAGATGGCTGTGCTCCATGCAGCGGGTGGCCGCGGCGACTGTCCTCAGCCCCAGGCCTTGTCCCTGACAATCCGGATCGGTCATGACGCAGCTAAGCCCGCCAATCTCGAAGGTATCGCCGCCATGCTCGATAGTCTTCATGGCAACGGCGGCATAGCTGACCACCCTGTCGTGGGTGCAGATATAAAACGAAAATGCGTCGAACACAGGATCGTGCAACGGTGCGACTTCCGCTGGTTCAGGTGCATCCGGCTCGGGATAGACCCGCTGCTGCAACAAGGCAAATGCTCGCTGCAAGGCTGTAGAGGCCCGGTTGTAGGCAATAGCGTCGACAGCCCCCGGTTGCGAGGGCTTGAGGTCTGTCATGGGTTTGTCCTTGTCTGAAGTGACCTGGTGGATACAGCGATATTCTTGCATGCCGGTTTACTGAAGTTGATCAGACAGGACGGCATTTTCCATACTGAAGATGAAGCGATCTTTCCTTATAGTTGTACTTGACCCCTAAGAATTTTGACTGCAATAGCTTCTATAAAAAGACTGGCAATCAACCCCAAGGCAATATAGTGCGACAGGATCAATCTTCCTTTGAGCGGCTCAGGAAAATCATTTATATCTTCTGAATTCAACAAGCCGTTTCTAATTAGATATCTGGAAAAAGCAAAACACCCTGCCACTCCACCTATCATCATGAGCCGCCCCAATGGCCCCATGTAAAGATAGAACCTGTATCTATTAACTAACAAGCAGTTCTTAAGCCCCGTCAGGATGTTGTCCATGCGGGTATACCCCCAATAAAGATATACCCCCATTACAATAAACATACCGAGAAAGGTGACTCCGCCAAAAGAAACAAGCACCAGATCTGCAGTGCCGACCTTACTCATCTCCCCACCTCGTAAATAACATCTCCGGAATATTCTCCAAAAAACTCCCCTGTCTCACCGGCTGCATAAAAGCTCCCTCCGGCCACTACCAAACCACACACCATGCTGCCGATACCAGCACTAGGAACCCCGATAGCTGCACAAACACCCCCGGCTGCGCCCATACCTAATGCCATCCCCGTAAATACGCCACCAGCCACACCACCTAAAAAGCTCCCTGTCTCTGTAAATTTCACCCTCTCACACGCCTCCTTGCTTCCTGCCAAACAAACATCCTGAACCTTCACATAAGAGGCTCCACCACCAAGAGCCGTCCCAATCCAACCACCCCACTTTAGAATCTTGGACGCCCGGGAAACACCGTCAATATGCGTCGCGTACCCCGGTATTTGCCCCACTGCGCCCGCCTGGGTCCAGCGATGCACCAGACTACGGCTGGAAATCCCCAAGGCGCTTTTAAGACTGGGATGATCGGGGAAGGCAATACTCATTTTCGTAATGGAGGTCAGGTTGCTATCCAGTTGTGCAAACAGTTTTCTCCTTTCACTGAAGAACTCGACACTACGCAGATGCCCATCCCGCAGAAAGAACTTCTGATGGAGTTCTTCGATATCCAGCAAGGTTCTTTTCAAGCTGTCCATATGGTTGCCCACGGCCGCCGTGCTGACACCCAAAGCAGTCGAACCGTAGGAAAGTATCGATTCAACCTGCGCCCGGTACTTGAGCATAAAAGCCGCTTCCTCATCACTCATGGACGCCAAGGCCGCACTGACCTTCTCCGCCGCCTCCATCAGCAAGGCTTCTTCACGGGTACATTGATAGTTGTCGGGATGACTGAGCACAACAAGCTGACCAGGTTTGGCAGGACTCGATAGCTGGGGATTGAGCCGGCGGAATTTCTCCAGCACAGCCTTATCGGCCTGGCCGAACAGCACCGTCTCCAGCGCGGCGCGGGTCATCGGCGTTTGCACGATATGAAATCCCGGCTCTACCAGATGCTGCGTGTCCTGCACCGACAGCGGCGGAGACACGATATCGCCGTGAGCAACGGTCAGGCCGCGCACCCGATCCCGCGGCAGCGCATCGGCAAATTCGTTTTGCGGGTAGCCCTTATGAATCGCATCGGCCCAGCGCTGGGTATTGATCACCGCAGGCCCGACGTAATCGCTGTCGAGCGGGATAGCCGGCTGATTCCCGGAGCAGACCGTCCACTGAGTAGCGACCAGGCGGTTGGCCCCGGTCGGGCAGCCACACTGCACAAGGCCGCCCTCCACCGCCGTGGCCTGTTGGTTATCCGCCCAGGTGTGATGGCCTTCGGCGATATAGCCCACCGTCTGGCACACCGGGCACCACACCGGGTCGGCAATGCGGGCGACCCGTTGGTCCACGACAAAGGTGGTAGCCGATCCGGCAATGACTTTGCCGCCGGTTGTGGTGGGATCGCCTTCCCTGATGACAAAGGCCATGGCTACGTTCTCCATGAGGAATTTACCTCGAACGTAACGACGAAGATCAGGTGGCTGAATCAGGCGATCCTGAAAAGGTTGCTCCTCTGAAACCCGCGTAAAACACCGGACAACGGACAGCGATTGGCCCTACACAACTTGCAGAAAGTGCTGACTTGTCCGCTGCTGCTCCCCCGCCCTATAGTCCTTGCTCATCCATAAGGCGACCGGGTTTGGCGACCTGGAAATAAAACTTAAGAGACGCGCATCAGTGCCTTATTTTTTGCGAAGTCATGCCTTCGTCAAAAACTCAATGGCGGCTGTGCGTGGGAGACCTCAGGGTCTGCCGGTTTTTCTTAGGCTTTTTCCGGTTCGCCAACCCGCGTACAGCTGCCACCCCATTTGTTTGGCGACGAATACCGGGCGGCTATTTCAAATAGCTTAAGGAGCGTTACCGATGACTCAGCAATACATTCCCCTTACCGGCATCGATTGCCTCATCCCCTGCCTGCTGATCGACAAGGACACCCCACTGGACGTCCTCCACGCCAACAGCACAGCGCGCCTGCTGGCCGTCACCCAAGTGCTGGAAAGCCTCGCCCGCCTCGACCTGAAAGACGCCGACAGCGCCGACCTGCAACACCTGGCCAACGCCAGCGCCATCCTGCTGCGCGACAGCTGCGACCTGCTCGACGTCATGGGCTGGCGCCTGCAAGCCTGACACTCAACCCGTAGCCGCTGCCGAGCCCGCGAGGCTGCGATCGATCTGGGCGGCATTCCGACGAAGCGGGCGCCGGATCTTGAATCGCAGGAGGACCTTCGGTCCTGTCGCAGCCTCGCGGGCTCGGCAGCGGCTACAGGAACATCACCGTTCACTCTCCAGCCACATGCCGCTTTGTCCTCTCCACCCAGGCAAAAAAAGGGGTGATCAACGATCACCCCGAGGCTTGGTACCACGAGAGAACCTATAAGGTCAGTTGCCGCCGCTCCTCCTCGGTCAACTGCTGGCGCGCCTGATCGCTCAGCGGCCCGGCGCCCAGCACCTGCACCGGGCTGTTCGGGTTGTAACCAGGGTTGGCCCGGCTGGCGCCATCCTGGGTCGGCGCCAGGCGTTCCTGGCCGAAACTCAGCACCTGCACACTAAACACCGACGGCATATTCTGCCGCGACGCCGCCTGCTGCTGGCGCGCCACATCCTCGGCGGCCTGGGTCGCCGAAGACGCCGCCGAACTGGCCGACGTCAGGGCCCCGGTATTGACCGACGCCACCACCGGAATCCCCGAGGACTTACCCTGGGTCTGGATGTTTGCCGCGTTGACCACCTGCAAGGCGGCGATATTGACGTTACCCGAGACCCGGATCCCCGCTTCGCCGGCGTCGATGGTGCCCAATGGCGCGATCAGGTCGATATCTCCCGGCGCTACCTCGGCGATCGGATTCAGCGTGGCGATACCGGCCCCGGTGCTCGGCACCGACGGCGACAGGGTCACGTTGCCCCAGTTGTCGTAGACCCTTCTGGGCGGGGTATAGACCACGGTGGTCTTGGAACCGCGCCCGGCGTTGATATCGCCCTCGGCCGACCAGCCGAGGATCGAACCGCCGAAAGTGGTCATGATCCGGCTCTGGCCCAGCAGGATGCTGCCCTGGGAGTACAGCTGGATATTGCCCTGGCCCTGGGTGATGACCCCGGCGGTGGACGGCGGCGCGTTGCCTTCGACGCCGAACACCTGCTGCCCGCCCGGGGCCAGTACCTGGATATCGCCGCCGAAGTCGGTATGGATCCCCGAACCGCCATAGAGGGTGACGTCACCGTCATAGCGGATGCTGTTGCCCGCCACATCCTTGCTCGGGAACAGCGCGGCAATCGCCTCGCGCCCACGACGGTAACTGCCGCTGCGCTCGCCACCGACGGTGTTGTATTCACGGCCCCCGGCCTTGAGTTCGGCGAAATAGATCTGCCGGGCGAAAACGTTCTGCTGCTCCGCCGGCAGGCTGGCGAAGAACGCCAGGGCCTGGTCTTCGCCGGCGCTGTAGCCGAAGCGCTGGCTCAGCCACAGGTTCAGCTCGCTGCCATAGTTCTTCAGCGCCGCTCCCGGCTGCAGATAACGCGTCAGCAAGCCCTGGTAATTCGGGCCCTGGGCACCAGCCCCGGCGATCAGTGCGATCGAGGCGCCACCGTCGCGCACCCGCGCTGCCGGGTCGACATTGCCGATACTGTTGAAGGCACTCTCCTGGTACAGCTGCCCCACGCCCGGGCCCGAACCGTACAGGTTGCGCCCGGCGCTGACCTCCAGCAGGCCGGGCCCGGCGATATTGAAGGTACTCAGACGGATGTCCCGCCCGGCCCAGACCTGGGAAATCTCATCGGCCCGGCTGTGCACGATCAAGTTACCGGTAGATCGCCCTGGACCCGCCCCATTCACTTCAGCAGGCACATCGGTAAAGGTATTCAACGGCAGGCCGGAGTTGACGATGTCGCGCCCGGCCATCACCCGCAGCGGGCCGCTACCCTCGTAGCGTACTTCGTTGCCCTGCAACGGATAACGAATCACTTCGCCGGTACGCAGGCCGACGATATCGCCCTTGACCGCATAAAAACGTACCGGCTCACGCCCGGTGTATGGCTGGGTGCTGAAGGTATTGATGCCAAAACTGAACAACGGAAACTCGCTCGGCGAGACACCGACCCCGGCACCGTAGTTATCGTAGTTCGGCTTGCTGATGATCCCGCTGTAGCCGGCGAACCCCGGCCGCAGCGGACTGGACAGCAGTTCCGGGTCAGCCCCCGACTGCGTCACCGCATAACCGCCGGCATAGATCGAATCGGCGGCGATCAATTGCAGCTCGGCATTGGCCGAAGGCGCAGTCATCAGCGAGAAACCCGATGCCAGACCGCTGACGCCACTGGCCGACGGCCCGTAATAGAGACTGCCATTGGCCGCAGTGGCCCGCAGGATCGACGGATAGACAAAACGTCCGCCGGAGGTCGACGCATTGGTGCCGGCACGACTCTCATCGGCAACGATCGGCGTCAGGTTACCGCCGACGCTGAACAAGTCGATGGCAGTATTGTCGGTCCACAAGGAGAACTGGCTCAGGCCACCACCGCTGTGGTAGGCACCGTCACCGTCGGTATAACCGGTGGAGTTCTGCATCACCACCCGCCCCGGATCGCCCACCCCTTGCAACACCAGGTCGCCACGACTGTCCAGGCTGACGCCGGCATCCCCCGGCATCAGGCTCACGCCGCCGCGGGCCGCGGCCAGGGTGGACACATAGGCGTCATAAGCTCGAGACTCTTTCGGATCCTGGCTGACCCCATAGCTGCCGTAGGTCAGACCCAGCGCCCCGATCGCCCCGGCCTGCAACTGCAGCGAACCCCGCAGGTTGGCCAGCACCCCGTTCAGATCGGCGGTGGCATCGATAGACGCGCGCGCCGCCTGGGACGGGTTGAGCTCGCCGCCGACGCGCAACCGCAGGTCACCGCCGCCAGTCAACACCAGGCTGCCATCGGTGGCGACCCGGCCACTGCTGCCCACGGCCAGCACCAGTCCCTGGCTGCGCTCCACGGCCGTGCCCGATGTTCCAAGCTGTTCCGAGATCAGGCCGGCATCCCCGCCGACATCGACGTTCAGGTTACCGCCCCCGAGGGTGCCTATCCCGGTGAAGCCCGTCAGGTAAGGATCACTCGCCCCGGTAGAGGGCTGCTGGGCGAAGGTACCGAAGTTGATCCACCAGGCGGTGGGAATCTGCGCGGCCGGATCGGACATGGCGCCGGTGCCTTGCCGCCACAACCAGTTGCCCAGGGAGGCCGAGGCTTTCTGCGGCGCACTGACACCGCTTGAATCCCTCTTGGTACCCAGCGAGTCGCCGCGCAGATTGCCGCCGACCGCCAACTTGAGGTTGCCACCCTGCTCCGGATACCAGGCCTGATAGGTACTACCCGTGGTCAGCGATTCGTAGGCCGCACCCGCGGTGCCCAGCACACTGCCATCAGGCTGGCGGCCACGGGCCTGCTGATAAGGGTCGCTGGCTCCCGGCGCCAGCGAAGCCGACTGGGTACCGGCGGTGTAGACGCCAAACAGCGAGTGCATGTTGAAATCACCGGCGCTGAGCAGGTCCAGATCCCCGGTCCCGGTACGCAAGACGCTGAACAGCTGGTTGCCGACCGTGACCTTGGTGCGTACGGGGTCCGTAGGGCCAGGCTCCTCCGGAACGTTTGCCACAACGCACGCGTCAGGAACCCAGGTACAGAAATCCAGCATATCGGGCGGCACAGGATCACCCGGCGTGCCGAAATTGCTGGTCGGCGACCAGACCAACTGCGTCTTGGCCGGCGCCGGCATGCACGCATCGGGCACCCAGGTACAGAAGTCCAACATCTCTGGAGGCACCGGATCGCCCGGCGTGCCGAAATTGCTGGTCGGTGACCAGACCAACTGCGTCTTGGCCGGCGCCGGCACACACGCATCGGGCACCCAGGTACAAAAGTCCAGCATCTCTGGAGGCACCGGATCGCCCGGTGTGCCGAAATTACTGGTCGGCGACCACACTAACCCCGTGCCGCCACCGCCTCCGCCACCTCCGCCACCGGTCTGCTCACGTTTGGCCAGGTAATGCCCGTCGGCCAGTTGCAGGCTGCCCGCCTCCGCATGGGGACGGGTAAGACGGGTGTCGGCTGCCTCGGTATCGGCCCCCGCCACCCAGCGCATCGACCAGGATTGCGAGCCTTCCGGCAGCAGGCTCGCCACCGCCCAGTTACGCCCCTGGATACCGTTGTTGTCCGGCCGCAGCTCGATCAGATCGACGCCTTCGGCCAGCTTGACGTCGGTACCGGAAGGAATCAGCGCGCCAGTGGCCAGCGCCAAAGCGCCGCGCAGTGTCAGACCGTTGCGGGGTACCGTGACGCCCTTGGGCCAGGTGCCGTCCTTGACGGTGATATCCATCGACAACCGGGTACCGGCATCCAGGCGGGTGTCGGCAGGCAGGGTGACCGCCTCGCTCAACAAGGTCCCGGCGGCATACAACAGGTTGCCGCTGGCATCGTGAATGGCCGCCTGCAGCAAGGTACCGGCGGGCAGGTTCAGCGCCTCGCCCAGGCTCATGGCAGTCGGCAACTCGAGCCCCGCCGGCAGGCTGCCGCCCTTGAATGGCAAGTCGTAGTTGAGCAGGCTGCCGGCCGGGTACAGGGTGCCTTCGGCCAGTTCTACGCCAGCCCCCGGCACTACCAGGTCGGCACCGAATGGCTGTTTTCCGGGAATCAGCAACCAGCCGTTGCCATCGGTACGCGCTGCCGGATCGCTCGCCTCCGGCGGCGCGAAACCATCGCTGATGCTGCCGTAGATATTCAGGTTGCCGCCGGCGCGCACGACTAAACTTCCCGGCTCGCCGGAGCCATAGACATCGGTCTTCTGCGTATTAGGGTTGAGGCTGGCGTAGCGATAACCGGAGAGGTCCAGGTCACCCTGCACCACCAGGTCGCCATCCGGCGTCTTGCTGAGGATCTCCACCCCGGGCCGCAGGTGCAGCGCATCGGCGTAAGTCGCATTATTCAGGCCGGCCAGCTTGCCGTTGAGCAGGTTGCCGTTGGCCAGCGCGGCATCGATGAATGCCTGGCTGTCGAGGTGCTTGGCATTCAGGTAGTCCTGATCGATCACCTGGTAGGGCCGCCCGTCCACCGCCGGCGCGCTGCCGTCGCGGGCATCGGTGTAGCGGGCGATCGCGTTGACGCTGATCGAGCGCGCGCCAAGTACCGATAGGTTGCCGGAGGCATCGATGGCGATATCGCCGTATCGCGGATCCTCGACCCGCAGCCGCGGGGCATTGAGCTCCAGGGTGCCACGGGCCCGACCATCATTTTGCCCGGGGGCATTGCCCTGCGGTGCGTCGGTGCCATGGCGCAGGTCGAAGCGCGCGCCGCTGGCCAGGGTCAACTGGCCGTCCCCCGAGTTGAGTTCGATCAGTGCCCGGTTGGGGCTGTCGATGATCTTGCCGTAGCTGTCGACCCGCAAAATGCTGCCGTGGGTATCGAGCAGCGCGCTACCGGCAACAGTCAGGCCCTGCTTGGCCGCCAGGCGGATACTGCCGACCTGCTGGCCGCTGGCGTCGACAGTACCGACCACCGTCAGGCTGCCGTTGTCCACCGAGACATTGATCTCATTGGCCTTGAGCTCGTTGCCGATCACCAGGTCGCCTTGCTTGAGCTGGAAGCTGCGCAAGCCGAAGACCTGATCGCGGTTCAGGCGCGTGTTGAGCGCGGCGAAATCCCCCAGGCTCTGCCCGCGCAAATTCACCGCGCCGCCAGCATAAGGCACCAGGGTGCCGCCGGCGTTGTAGCTGCCGCTGGCGGAGCCGAGGATCCGTCCCTGCAGATCGATCAGGCCGGCATCGGGGTCAAGGGCGATCGCGCTCAGCAGGCCGGCGCGATTGTTGCGGGCACTGAGGTCGACGGTCGAACCGGCGGCCTGGCGGATATTGCCGCCACGACTGTCGAGGATCAGGTCGCCGCCCCAGCTGTACTTGCGCACATCGTTGAGAACCACCTCACGCCCGGCCAGGTCGACCAGGGCATTGTCCCCCAGCACGACGTCGCCGCTGGCGCCGAGGGTGAGCTTGCCGCTGGGCAGGCGGACCGTGCTATCGAGCAGCAGGCTGCCGGCCTCCAGCTGCAATTCAGCCCCCAGCGCCGCGTTATCGGCCGCGGCGGCCGACAGCCCGGCGATACCCGCCACCGTCAGCGCGCCACCGGCGGTGATGCGGTTGACCGAGCCCGCCTCGCCGGTCCACAACGGCGTATTCACCCGCAGGTCGCCGCCACCGTAGCTGTAGCCTTTGCCACTGACATAGTCGCCGCGCGACTGGTACACCTGCAGCGCGCCTTTGTGGTTGGCGGTGATGCGCTGGCTGGCGGTCAGGTTGACCTGGCCGAAACCCAGCGCCAGGCGCTGCGGGTTGTCGAGGTTGTTGGCCTGGGCATTGGGGCCATAACCGAACTCCAGCACCTGGGTCTGGATATCCAGTACCCCACTGCCGCTGCCAGGCCCGGCCAGCAACGGCGCGCCGGGCGGCGTCAGCGCACCGTTCCACACCAGGGTGCCGGTGCGGATGCTGGCGCGATCGCCGGCGGCGCCGTAGCCGTAGATCGCCGGCGTGCCGAGGACCAGACGCTGCAGGCTGGATTGACCGGTCAGTGGGTCCAGGGTGCTGAGGTCGACGCTTTCGTAGAAATTCACCGAGTCCCGGGCATTGAGCACCAGGCTCTCCAAGGCTGGCGCGCCCTTGAGGCTGTCGCCGCGCAGCAAGCGGTCGAGCACCTGCTGGTTGAGGGTCAGCCCCTGGGGCAGCGCCTGGCGTTGTTCGGCCGCCGCCAGTGCCTGTGCCGAACCGATATTGATCGTGCCCACCGCCAACGCCAGGTTGCGCGTACCGAAACGCACCGACTCGTCGAGGCTGAAGACGTTGTCGGTAGCCGTGGTGATAGTGCCTTGCGAGTAGAGTTCGGTGGTGCCGCTGCAATGGCCGGTGTCGCACAGCCCGATCAGGATCGAACCCGGACCGCTGGTGCCCGAGCTCGCAGTAGGCGGCAGCACATCGAGCCAGCCGTTGGACACCGCCAGCAGGCTGTTCTGGCCCGGGTCGTAGATGAAGCCGCTACGGGAATCGAACGGCGCGCTGCCTTGGCCCAGGGTGTTGATGCTCGCCCCCTGCTCGATCAGGATCGCACCGGCCTTGGCATTGGTAACAAGAAACACTTCGCCGGCCTTGAGAGTGCTGCCCTGGCGCAGACTGATGTCGGACAGGGGCGAGTTGAACATCACCAGATTGCCGCCCTGGCCGTAGGTGACCCCGGGCAGCGCGCCGATCGACAGGCGTGGAACCTGCAAGGCATTTAGCGCCTGATCGTAGAGCGAGGCACCGTCGAAACCCGCAGTGGCCTGTTGGCCGGCCGGCAGCACTTCGAGACGACGTGCACTGGCAAAAATACCGGCGCTGCCTCCCAAGCCGTCTTCCGCCGGTTTGAAATTCGCCGCTCCGTCGAAACGGAAAGTCTCGGCAGGGTCGCCCACGCCTTTGAATGTGAGCTTGAGGGTCTTGCCATCGGCCTCGATCATCGGCCGCGGCACGCCCTTGAGCGCGGCATCGGCCTTGGCAAAGGCGGCGTAGCCGGTTTCGTTGTATTGCGAGTAGCGGCGCAGCACATCCGCCGAGGTCAGGATCACCTGGCTGGACAGCGCATCGCGAATGTCGCTGTGGGCAATCGAAAGCCCCCCAGAGGTGGCCCAGGAGCCGTTGCGCATGGCCAGGCTGCTGGCCATCTTGCCACTGCTGGCCAGGCCATTGAGCTCGACCCGGAACGCCCCCGGCAACAAGGCATAGGTCGACGGCAGCAAGGTATAGGTGCCCGCCGGCAGGCCTGGAACTCCGGCGTCCAGGGTAATGCGCTGGCCAATCAGCGGATCGCGCACCCCGGCCTCGCCGGCCGGCGGCGCGTAGCCGCGCTGGTCACCGGGAACGATGGCGTATACCGGGTTGGTGTCCAGCCCCGGCAATACCAGGCTGCCGTCCGCACCGATCTGTACCAGCGGGTTGTAGCGCGCGTCGGTAGAGCCGCCACGCCCGGAAATGAAACCGGCCCCGGCCAGTTCGCCACCACCGGACAGGTCGAGCACGGCCCCCGGTTGCACATCGATGCTGTGCCCGGCCATCGATACACCCACTGACAACAGGTTGTTCGAGATACCGCCGCCCGCGCCGATCAGTTCGATGTCCTTGCCGTTGTAGCGATAGGACAGGCCATCGACAGTACCGCCATAAGGCATGTTCAGACCGGCAGCACTGACCGAGGTGACACTGCCCGGCAACAGCTTCAGGGTCTGGATATTGCCGACTTCCTCGCCGAGGCTGAGCAGCCCCAACGGGGCACGCAGCACCCCGCCCTGCAGCAGGGTGCCGGCATCCAGGCTCAGCGAGCCGAACACCGAATATGGCTGGGCCGGCAGTGTGTCGCTGGTGCGACCGATGCGCAGGGTGGCGTCCGCGGTGGTCTTGACCAGCGCCGTGGCTCCGGTGGTCGGGTAGATCTGCGCCGCCAGCAGGGCCAGGTCGGCGTTGCTGAGCAGTTGGGTGGCGGTACGCTCAGTATTGAGCGACGAACCGCCGAGAAAGCGCATGTCACCACGGCTGCTCAACTGCGCCTGGGCAAAACCGCGGCGGTCGACCTCCAGGGCCGGGCCCTGCTGGCGCTCCAGCACGCCATGGGCGCCCAGGGTCAGGACATCGCGCAGGTCCAGCAGGTCGGCGTTGACCTCCAGCCGGGCCGCGCTTTCCTGTACCGACAGGCCACCCTGTACGGTCGGGCGTACATGCACGTCGGAGGCGCGAGCCGCGGCCCCCGCCAAACGCACATATGGAGCGTTCAAGGATATCCGGCTGTCGCCCGGCGCGCCCTCGGCCAGCGCCAGGGAGCCGGCATAAATCTGCAGGCTCTGCGCCAGGTTCAGGTCCATATCACCGGCGAACGACAGAATGCCGTTGCTCAGCAAGGTCAGGTTGGCAAAACCGCCACTGCTGACTTTATCGACGTCCAGACGGCCCTGGCCATAGTTCATCAGGCTATCCGTGGAAGCAGTACCCGCTCCCCGGGACAGGATCAGCTCACGCGGAACCCGCACCTGGTCGTCCACCGTTGCGCGATCGTACAGCGGGGTTTCCAGGGCCACCGACAGGCTGCCACCGGCGGCGCCCACGCCTCCAGAAGCAGCCTGGAACTCACCGTCCAGGCGCAGGCCGTTGTTCGAGCTCAGGGCAATACTGCCACCGGCGCTGCTCAGCGTCGTGGCGCCCTGCCCGCGAATATCCAGCTCGGCCTGGGCGCCGTTGGCCAGCAGCCGCGCGCCCTGCTCCACCACCACGAACAGGTCCGGCGCGCTGGCCGTGCCCTGAGCCGTATCGACGCTGCCGCCAATGACGATGCTGCCAGCGTCGTCGACCCGACCGTACCGCCGGCGCTGGGCATCCACCGCCGTTACCGCGCGGGCCGAGACGTCCAGCAGTGCATGCTCGCCCAACAGGATCGAGCGCTGATGGGGACGTTCGGCAACCGGAATATCCGCCAATCCCGCGGGTTTGATCTGGGTCAGCTGGATCTTCCCGCCCCAGGCGTCGAGTTGCCCGTCGACGCTCAACTGGCCGACGCTGGCCAGGCTCAGGCTGCTGCCCGGATCGACACTGATCCGCGCGCCCGAGCCGATCAGCAGGGCCGCCGTTTCGCGCTCGCTGGAGGTGGACAGGATGCTGCCGGCCTGCAGGCTCAGGTCCGCGCCCTTGCGCTGGCTCAGCAGGCCCTTGACCGGGTCCTGCTGATACAGCTCCGGGGTCCAGAGCGACAACAGCGCCTGCGGCGCGCTGCCGGTCGCCGCGTCCTGGATGTTCTCGCCGAAGTGGTACACCGGCATGCTGACATCCAGTTGGGTGCCATCGCTGACGGTCAGTCCCTGGTTACCGGTGATGTCGTAGGCCGAGAAGCCCTTGTTGAAGAAGCCACTGCCCAGCACCAGGCCAGCGTCGTCGCCCGCCACCGGTTGGTCGCTGATGGTCACCTGGCCGGCCTGCAGGTTCAGGCGGCCACCGCCATTGACCCCATGACCGTGCACCTCGCCATCGAGGCTCAGCACCCCGTCGCCGCCGGAAGTATTGGCGTTGGCCGCCAGGGTTAGGTTGCCGCCCTTGCCACCGCGTTGCTTGCCATCAGCCAACAGCGCAGCACCCGATGAAACGTCGATCAGACTGCCGGCCGCAAGCGTCAGGTCGCCGCTGCTGCGCAGGGACACATTGCCGCCATTGAGGTAGGGCAACGCGCTGATGTCATTCGGGTTGTGCACCTGATTGCTCCAGGCGCCACGAGTGTCGAGGGTCACACCCTCGCCCACGCGGACGCTGGCGCGGCTGCCGCCAAGGGCATCGATCCGGGTGTCCTCGACCCGGGCGCTGCTACTGATCTGCTGCAACACGTTGCCCAGGGCAATGTCGCCGCCACGGGCCGTCAGGTTGGCGTCGACCTCGACCTGCGGCCCATACAGAGTGATGCTGCCAGCCGGCGCCACCTGCAGGTCACCCTCGACCTTGATGCTGCCGGTGGCGGCGATCCTCACTGCACCCAGGCCGAAGCCGTTGAGCTGGTCGCTGTCCAGGTACAGGCGGCCTTCGCGCTCTGCGGCCACCGGATCGTCGAGCCCCAGCCCAGCCGCGAAGGATTGGGCCGCGGTCCCCAGGACGATGTCCTGCAGCGTGCCGCCATTGGCGCGCAAGGCGTATTGCAAGGTGCCGCTGCTTTTCACGTAGTACGGCACGTAACTGCCAACCACCAGTTGCGCGCCACGGGCCACCGCGTTCGCTGACTGGTTGTAACCGTCCAGCCCAACCTGCGCGGCCTGTACCTGGCGGTCGCTCTGGAAGGTGTCACCGACCACCTGGCCTTCCAGCACCGCGTTACGCGTGCCAATCACCAGAGTACCGGCGTCGCGACCGACGCTGTAACCCTGCTCGAAACGCTCCCGTGGCGCGATCAGCGGGCTGTAGTAGAACTGGCTCTGGTTCCAACGCTCGCTGTGATCCTCGTAACCCTGGTACAGGCCCTCGTAGAGTATGTCGCCGGGGGCACTGGAGACTTCATAAAGTCGCCCGTCCGCGCCCTTGAGCCAGCTCTGCTTGACCATGCCGGACTGCACATCGAGGGTGCCGCCGGAGAGGTTGATCTGCGAGCCCTGATGGGTCACCAGGTCGTTGCCGCTGAAGGACACCGTACCGCCCTGGGCCATCCACTCACCCACGCTGTGCACACGAGTGCCCAGGTAACCGCCGACCTCGAGCAGGCCACCGGCGGTGTACCAACGGTCCGAGGCATAACCGTTGGTGCCGGCGGGCACGAACACCAGCTCACGGGTGTCGACCCACACGTCCTTGCTGTTCAGGCTGCCCTGGTCGCGGTTGGCCGAGGCATCACGCTGCTCGTTGCCCTGGACGTTGACCTTGATGCTGTTGGACTCCATCGCCACCTTGACGCCCAGCTCACCGGACACGTCGATGATCGCGCCATCACCGACCCGGCTGCGCTGGGCCGCGCGAACGCCGACCTGGCCGCCACTGGCGAGGGTGATCGAGCCTTTCTGAAAGTCGACGGTGCCGGCGCTGTCAATGGCGATCAACGACTGGTCACGACGATAGCCGTCGGCCGCGACTATCGGCGAGCTGTCGGCACTCAGCGGCTGCATCAGGCTGCTGCGCTGGCTGTCCAGGGCACTGCTGCTGTCCAGCAGGATCGCGCTGGTAGCGCCCTCGCCCAGGGTCACGCTGCGGCTGGCGGTCAGGTGCAGGGTGCCGCGCGAATCTACCGAGGTACTGGCCAGGGCCACACCATTTTGCAGCACGTCCTGGCCGGTCAGGCTGACGTCGCCCAGCGCCGCCTGCAACAGGCCGCTGTTGCTGACCTGGCCCCCGCCACTGGCGACCACCTGATTGCCGCGTACCGTCGAGTCGGCATTGCCGTCGGTGCCCTGGCCCTTCCTGATCACGAAACTGCCGCCCGCAGCCAGCGCGGCCTGGCCCTTCTGGGTACTGATGGTCCCGGCGTTGTCCACCTCACTGCCCAACAGCAGCACATAACCACCGCCGGCGGTGGAGCTGGCGGGTGCGTGGGTTTCGATCTGCGCGCCCTGCTCTACCCTCACCTTGCCGCCGGCGTTGGTGAAGGTCGGCGTCGTGCCCGGGCTGTACAGGCCATTGTTCCTGAACTGGCTGTCGTCGAAGGCAGTGGCCGCCGCCACCAGGTTGCGCACGTTGATCTGGCTGCTGCCGCTGAAGACGATGCCGTTCTGGTTGAGGATCAGCACCGTGCCATCGGCCTTGATCGCACCCTGGATCTGGCTCGGCGCGGTCGTGTTATTGACCCGATTGAGCACCGCCCAGTCGGCGTTCTGCTGGAAGTCGACGGTGGTATTGCGCCCGACGTTGAAGGTTTCCCAGTTGATGATCGCCTTGTCCGCGGTCTGCTTGATCGAGACCTGGGTCTTGCCGCCGGCCTCGGTCTGCAGCGGCGCCTCGACATTGGTAAACACCGGTTTGCCGTCGGCACCGATCACCAGGTTCAGGCCATTGCCACCCAGGCCGTTATGAATGGTTTGCGGACTGGCGAAGGCCGCCGCACGGCCCGCCGCCTGCAACGCCTGCTGCGCGGCGATCGCCGCTACCGTGTTGTTGAAGTTGTTCAGCGAGCGCTGCAATTGCAGGTTGGCCTTCTGCTGTTGCGCCAGTGGTGGCGGTGCGCCCGGTACCAGCCCGCCCGGACGGGCGGCATTGGTGGCCTGGGCCGCGCCCTTGGCGGCAAACCAGCTCGAACTGAAGGCCGCGGGCTGGGCAGCCTGGGCCGAGCCCGCCAGCACCAGCAGGGCAATGGCCCGGGCCAGGGGAGTAAGGTACAGCGTGCCCTGCTCCAGTACGGAACGAGCGGATTCATGGGCAATGCCGCGAGGCGTCGGGTTCGAGTGTTTTTTATACAGACGCTTCACTATCTGATCCTTTTTCCCATTGCACAGAGTTGGGCCGTACGGCCGCCCCAAGGCGGCACTGCCGATACCTGTAGGCGGTTACAAAGGTTCGCGACCGAACTCTTGTCATGCAAAGTTCATATGCGCGAACGGCAGCGGCGTCCTACGGACGCCCGATGCCATGGCAGACGTTGACGTTGCCGATATCCAGGTTGTCGCCATAGGCGTTGTCGAGGAACACTTTCCTGATCTCCCCGGCCAGCCCAGTCACCTGGCTGGTGGTTTGCGGAACGGCGACAAAAAAGTGCTGATAGATCACCGGGGCCTTGGCCAAGCTGTACAGATCGCCGAGAAAACGGCGAATAGCCTCGGCATCGGCAGCGTCGCGATAACACTGGCCGATCAGCAGATTGGTGAAGCCGACGATCGGGTACTGGTTGGCCAGGGTCGGCACCGGTATCTGACCGCCCGCGCCGAACCCGAAAAACGGCACCCACTTCAACGGATTGGCCCGCTCCATGGCCGTCGCCGGCGGCGAGAGGTACCCGAGGGCGCGGAGGGTATTGGCAACCGTGGGCAAGGGCGCGGTGCCGGCGGCCATGGGCAGCTTGCTGACCCGCGCCGAGGTGGCGTTGTTATGGGGAGCCAGGTACTCGCTGGCGACATAACCGATGGTGCCCTCCCCGGCATTGACCGCTGCCACGACATCGGCGCTTCCAGCCACGGCCTGCCAGTGGTTGGGGAGCGGAGCAAAATTGGCCTGGGTGAACAGGCTGCTGACGGAAATCTTGCCGGGACAGGAGTCGTTGAGAAAACGCGTGAACAGCTCGGTGCTGCCACTGCTGCCGGAGCGATAAATAACCTTGATCGGCGTCGTGTCGGCATTCCTCAGGACCGCGCCCCAGGTGCTGATAGCGCCGGAAAAGATGTCGCACAACTGCGCCGCGGTCAGTTGCAGGGTGCTGGTACCGGACTTTTTATAGGGAATCGCCAGCGCCATGCCGGCCACCGGAATCTGGATCAACGGACCATAGCTGGCGGACCGCGTGCTGTTGTAGGTATGCAGCTCGCTCGCTGTCAGCAGTGACTCGCTGCCGGCGAAATCCACCGATGTCGCCAGCGGCAGCCCCAGCAGCACCGGCGCATTGGTCAAGAAGGCAGCCTTTTCATCGCCGCCGCCAATGCCGATATAACTGAAGTCGGCTGGCAGCAAGGCCGGCGTACCGGTATAGAGCCGCAGCGGCGAACTGGAGCCACCACCGATCACCGCCGCCATCGCCGGCTGGAAGCACAAGCTGGCCAGCACCAGAGCCATTGCGAAGAGACTATGCCGTGACATGAGCAATCTCCTGAAAACAGTGGGGTTGAGCCCTGATCCGACAGTGCGAATGACCCTGGCCATGCGCTATCGAGCAACCCGAACAGGGCAATAAAAGCTACTGAGGGGAAGTCGCCCTAACTGCAAGATCGACAGATCATCAGGGTTGGAAAAACAACATCGGTAGCGCCAGCCAGGCCACTACCGATGGGTGTTCAAGTGGCCACATCCTGTGGCCGAGTGGTGCATCCTGCGTGCGGCTTACAAACGACCTTTGCCGTTGCAAACACTGACGTTGGCAATATCCAGGCCGTCGCCATAGGCGTTGTCGAGGAAGGTTTTCTTGATTTCGCTAGCCAGGTTCGGTGTGCCAGTGTTCGGTACGACGGCGAAGGAGTGGGCGGCGATGGTGGAGTTTTTCGCGCCGGTGTACAGGTCGTTCAGGAAGTTGCGAACGGCAGTGGCATCGGCAGCGGTCTGGTAGCACTGACCCACCAGCAGGTTGGTGTAACCCACGATCGGGTACTGGTTGGCACCTGTTGGTACAGCGGTGTCACCAACGGCGGAACCGAAGGTTGGTACCCACTTCAATGGGTTGGCACGATCGGCAGCGGTAGCCGGTACTGGAGCAGTGCCCAGGGCCGCGGTGGTGTTGGCCAGGCTTGGCAGTGGAGCGGTACCGGCAGCTACGGCGTTTTTGCTGACGCGAGCAACCACGGCATTGTTGTTGGCGGAAACATAGTCAGGGCTGACATAACCGATGGCGCCATCGGTGGCGTTGACCGCGGTCACTACGGCGCCGCTGCCGGAAACGGCTTGCCAGTTGGCAGGCTCGGCACCCACGTTGGCAGTGGTGAAGGTGCTGCTGACACCGAACTTGGTAGGGCAGGAATCATTCAGGAAGCGGGCAAACAATTCTGTGGTGCCGCTGCTGCCGGAACGGTAGATGACCTTGATCGGTGTAGTGTCGCTGTTACCCAGGATCGGGCCCCAGGTGGTCACGGTACCGGAGAAGATATTGCACAGTTGTGCGCCGGTCAGCTGCAGGTTGGTGGTGCCGGTTTTCTTGTACGGAACGGTGACCGAAGTACCTACCGATGGAATCTGGATCAGCTTGCCAAAGGTGGCGCCGTAGGCACTGTTGTAGTTGGTCAGTTCAGTCGAGCTCAGTACCGAGTCGCTACCGGCGTAGTCCACTGGAGTGCCGGCTGGCTGGTTGATCGAAGCAGGAGCGTTGGTCAGGAAAGCGGTCTTGCCGCCGCCGCTGCCGACACCGGTGTAGCTGAAGTCTGCCGGCAGCAGACGTGGCAGAGGCGAAGCACCGTTGTAGAGCTTCTCTGGCAGAGTGGCACCGCCACCCACAACAGCAGCCATCGATTGGGCCGAAGCCAGAGCCGCTACGGCCAGGGAAGCTGCGATCATAGTGCGCTTAAACATGAAGAATCTCCTTTCGTCGTGTGTATACGGAGGTCAATGGTTCTTGCATGACGCCATGGCGCTCAGATCCTCTGCCCTGCTCTGAGAGCGTTGTGCGGGGTGAGGCCATGGGTAAGAAGTTCGCAGCTTCAGGTGACAGATAAAGGAAAAAACCTCGGGAGAAAGCGCTTGATTTTCAAAAACTTTCTCGGGTGTTCGAGGGCCCTGGCACGGGCTTTTCAGCGCAGGTGACAGCGAGGTGTCGCTGGGCCTTTTGCCAGCTCTTGGCCAGGCGCGGCGCGGGTCTTGGGCTGGGCGCGATGGGGGTAGTTGTGCATGACAGAACGAGGAACCCGAGTTCGGCGGGATTGCCGCTCGGGTGGCAGGCGTCGGAGCAGAAAAAAACTGAGACAACCCCTGCTGTTGTTCCTGGCGAACCGCGTGTTCAGGTTTGGCGAGGACTGCGTCCTCGAGCGCAGCCTCACTGCGCTCGGCAGCGGCTACAGGCATTCGCGTCGACAGCAGTTCGGCGCCATGACCGTAGGAGCGAGGCTTGCCCGCGATCCAGGCGACGCGAGTCGTCTGGACGGACGTCATCGCGAGCAAGCTTCGCTCCTACAGAAGCCCTCCTTTTATTGCACCAACTGGTTGATCTCGATGATCGGCAGCAGCACTGCCATGACGATCACCAGCACCACCCCGCCCATGACCACGATCATCAGCGGTTCCAGCAAGGCGGTCATGCCCATGGCGCGGCGTTCGATGTCGCGGGACAGGGTTTGTGCGGCGCGTTCGAGCATGGGTGGCAGGGCGCCGGTTTTTTCGCCGCTGGCGATCAGGTGGATCAGCACTGGCGGGAAGACTTTTTCCACCCGCAGCGCGGCGGCCAGGTTGACGCCTTCGCGGACCTTGGCGGTGGCGTCGCTGACGCTCTGGCTCAGGCGGTCGTTGGACAGGGTCTGGCGCGCCGCTTCCAGGGCGCGCAGCAGCGGCACCCCTGCTCCGCCGAGGATCGCCAGAGTCGAGGCGAAGCGCGCGGTGTTCAGGCCCAGCACGAAACGCCCGATCAGCGGCAGACGCAGCACCCGGCTGTGCCAGTTCAAACGGGCCTGGGGGTTGCGCAGGTACAGGCGCCAGCTCCAGAAGCCGCCGGCCAGTACGCCGAAACACAACCAGCCCCAGGCGCGGATGAAATCGCTGGCGTTGAGCATCGCCAGGGTCAGCCCCGGCAGGTCCTGGCGCGCCTGGGAAAAGGCGCTGACCACCTGGGGCACCACGTAGCTGAGCAGGAAGATCACGATGCCCACCGACACCAGCCCCACCACGCCGGGGTAGATAAAGGCGGTGAGGATCTTGCCGCGCAGGGTGTTGCGCTCTTCGATGTAGTCGGCCAGGCGCTCCATGACCTGGGCCAGGTCGCCCGACTCTTCGCCGGCGGCGATCAGCGCCCGGTAGATGTCCGGAAAATCCCGTGGCCGCGCCGCCAGGGCTTCGGCCAGGCGCATGCCGCTGCGCACATCGGCGCGCACCGCGCTGAGGGTGTGGGCGATGTGCTTGCGTTCGGCCTGCTCCACTGTGGCACTCAGCGCCGCTTCCAGCGGCAAGCTGGCGCCCAGCAGGCTGGCCAGTTGGCGGGTGGCCCAGGCCAGGTCGTTGTCCGACAGCTTGGCGCTGAACAGGCCACCGCCACCGGCCTTGGGCGTGTTGCTTTCCACCTGCACCATCAGCGCCGTCAGCCCACGGCTGCGCAGCACGCCGAAGGCGGCGCTCTGGCTGTCGGCTTCCAGATGCCCGGACTCGATCTTGCCGAGGGCGTCGGCGGCTTCGTAGCGATAACGGTTCATCAGGCGTCCCGGGTTACGCGGAGGATTTCTTCAGGGGCGGTGGCGCCGCTGCGCACCCAGCGCTCGCCGTCCTCGCGCATGCTGAACATCCCGGCGCGGCGCGCGGCAGCGCGCAGCGCCTGTTCGTCGGCACCCTGGTGGATCAGGCTGCGAATATCGTCGTCGATGCAGAACAGCTCGTGGATACCGGTGCGCCCGCTGTAGCCAACCTGGTTGCAGGCCGGGCAGCCCACCGGGCGCCAGGTGCCGGGGGCGGTCGGGTCTTCTTCCTTGCAGTGCGGGCACAGGCGCCGCACCAGGCGCTGGGCCAGCACGCCGAGCATCGACGAGGCCAGCAGGAACGGCTCGACGCCCATGTCGATCAGGCGGTTGACCGCCGACACCGCGTCGTTGGTGTGCAGGGTCGCCAGCACCAGGTGGCCGGTGAGCGAAGCCTGCACGGCGATCTGCGCGGTTTCCAGGTCGCGGATCTCGCCGATCATGATGATGTCCGGGTCTTGGCGCAGGATGGCGCGCAGGGCCAGGGCGAAGGTCATGTCGATCTTGGCGTTGACCTGGATCTGGCTGATGCCCGGCAGGTCGTACTCCACCGGGTCTTCGACTGTGAGGATATTGCTGGTGCTGGCGTCCAGCCGCGCCAGGGCGGCGTAGAGGCTGGTGGTCTTGCCGCTGCCGGTGGGGCCGGTGATCAGCACGATGCCGTGGGGCTGGCGGATCAGATGGTCGAGCTTGCCCAGCACCTGCGGGTCCATCCCTAAGGTTTCCAGTTGCAGGCGCCCGGCTTGTTTATCCAGCAGACGCATCACCACCCGTTCGCCATGCCCGGTGGGCACCGTGGACACCCGGATATCGATGGGCCGCCCGGCCACGCGCAAGGCGATGCGACCGTCCTGGGGCAGGCGTTTTTCGGCGATGTCGAGCTGGGCCATGATCTTGATCCGCGACACCAGCGCGCCATGCAAGGCCTTGCGCGGCGAGACCACGTCGCGCAGCGTGCCGTCGACCCGGTAGCGCACCACCGAATGGCTTTCATAGGGTTCGATATGGATATCGCTGGCCTCGTCCCGCGCGGCCTGGGTCAGCAAGGCGTTGATCATGCGGATCACCGGCGCGCCGTCCTGGGTGTCCAGCAGGTCGGTGATTTCCGGGATGTCCTGCATCAGGCGGTCGAGGTCGACTTCGTTTTCGGCGGCGCCGACCACCGCGGCGGCGCTACCGGTATCGGAATAGGCGCTGGCCAGCAGGCCGTCGAGCTCTTCGTCGCGCACCCGCTCCAGGCGCGCCGGGCCGAACTGGCGGCGTACTTCGCTGATCGACCAGCCGGGGGTCGAGGGGCAGACCAGGAGTACGGCGCCCTCCTCGCTGTGACGCAGGAGGATGCGTTGGGATTTGGCCCAGGCATAAGGGAGCTGTGGGTTCATGGGAGTATCTCCGGGCCTTGGCCTTGGCCGTGTGCATATCCGTTGCTGCGGTCACGGCCACTTAGGGTTCCGCCCTTACGGCGGGTCACTTTGGAAAAGCCCCAAAGTAACCAAAGGGCTCTAGCCCCCAGCGTCCGGTCCTCGCTAAGGCTCGGATTCCCTCGCTCCGGTCCTGCTCCGTGGGCCGCCGCCACAGGCCATCCATGGCCTGGGGCGGCTAACTCGGCATCCCTGCCGAGTTGCCCACTGCGCAGAACCTCCACTCGGCCTCCCGACGGGGCAAGAAAATCAAAAGCAACGCGAGGCGACCTGCCGGTCGGCCTGTCTGAGAACACGTTCCCTGTAGCCGCTGCCGTAGGCCATCCACGGCCTGGGGTGGCTAACTCGGCATCCCTGCCGAGTTGCCCACTGCGCAGAACCTCCACTCGGCCTCCCGACGGGGCAAGAAAATCAAAAGCAACGCAAGGCGACCTGCCGGTCGGCCTGTCTGAGAACACGTTCCCTGTAGCCGCTGCCGCAGGCTGCGGTCGGCTGCGAAGCAGACGTGAAACCATCCGCCTTGATCTGCCTGATACACCGGGCCATCTGGTTTGGCGTGCGCTGCGCGCCCGATCGCAGCCTGCGGCAGCGGCTACAAAAAGCGCGTAAAACGCGCTTGGCTTTGGCTTTTGATCTTGCCCTTGATCCACCCGCCCCTTTCCCAGAGGCCGAACGCAGGCGTTGCGCAGGGGGTAGCGCGGCAGGGATGCCGCGCTAGCCGCCCCAGGCCATGGATGGCCTGTGGCGGCGGGCCCCCGGAGCAATGCCGGAGTGAGGGCACCCCGAGCCTTAGCGAGGGGCCGAATGGAGGGGCAAGACCTTTTGGTTACTTTTGGGGCGTTTGCCAAAAGTGACCCGCCGTAAGGGCGGAACCATAGGCGGCCGTGACCGCAGCAACGGATATGTACACCGATCATTGAACCGGCACCGCCCTGATCCTAGCCCTCGGCACCTTCCCCGAGCCCGCCCCCGGCGCCGGCGACACCACCGGCACAACACCCGGCACCCCCTGCTCCGCCGAAGGCAATTGCGGCGCCTGCATGTCCGGCATGGCCCAGCTGCGGTCCGGCTGCAGGCCGCCCTGGGCCCGGCGCATAAAGTCATAGCGGTTGAGGGTGATGCTGCGCCCGGCGGCGCTGTCGCGAATGATGTAGGGCCGCAGGAACACCATCAGGTTGGTCTTGTTGGTCGAGCGGCTTTCGTTGCGAAACAACGCGCCGATCCCGGGAAGGGTCGACAGCCACGGCACCGCGTTGTTGCTCTGGCTGTAGCCGTCCTGCAGCAGGCCGCCGAGGACCATGATCTGGCCGTCGTCGAGCAGGATGCTGGTGTCGATCGCGCGCTTGTTGGTCACGGTGCCAGCCTCCACCGAGGCACGCTGGTCGACGCTGCTGACTTCCTGGTAGATGTCGAGCTTGACCGTGCCACCCTCGGAAATCTGTGGCCGTACATTCAGCTTCAGGCCGACTTCTTCGCGCTGCACGGTCTGGAACGGGTTGTTGCTGTTGCCGCCACCGCCGGTGACGTAGCTGCCGGTGACGAAGGGGATGGTCTGGCCGACGAAGATGCTCGCCGCTTCGTTGTCCAGGGTCAGCAGGTTCGGCGTCGACAGCACGTTGTTCCCGCCCTTGCTCTTCAGGGCCCGGGCCAACACCTTGAGGTCGAGGATCTTGCCGATCCCGGGGATGTCCACGGTGCCGTTGACCAGGCCGACGTTGAGGCCCTGGGGCAGCACGTCGACGCTGGTCTTGCCGTTGAGGTTGAGGCCGCTGCCGCCCAGGTTGGCGCCGCCGATGATGCCGCTGCCCCCCAGGTTGCCGGTCTGCCACTGCACGCCGAATTCGGCGGCGTCGTCTTCGTTGACCTCGACGATCAGGCTTTCGATCACCACCTGGGCGCGGCGCTGGTCGAGCATGTCGATGACTTCCCGCAGGTTGCGGTACAGCGGTTCCGGCGCGGAAATCAGCAAGGTGTTGGTGGTGGCATCGGCCTGGATGGTCACCCCGCCGGCGCTGAAGGCGGGGTTCTGGTCGGACGCCTGGGTGCCGCCCTGGCTGCTGCTGGAGCTGCCGCCCTGGGCAAAACCGCTGCCGGAGCTGCCACTGGTGGAGCTGGTGCTGCCGCTCTGGCCGCTGCTGGAACTGCCGCCCTGGCTCATGCCGCCCATGCTGCCGAGCATGGCCCGCGCGTTGTCGCCGGTGCCGCTGTCGCTCTCGCCGGTGAGCAGGCCGCGCAGGGCCTGGGCCAGCTTGCCGGCCTGGGCGTTGCGCAGGTACACCACGTGCAGGTTGCTCGGGTTGCTCTGGGCGTTGTCCAGTTTGTAGATCAGGTTGCGCGCCAGCTCGGTGCGCTCGGGGCTGCCGGTGCGGATGATGATCGAGTTGGAACGCGGGTCGCCGACCACGCTGACTTTCTGGGTCGGGTCGGCGCCCTGGGTTTCCAGCAATTCGGAGACCATGCCGGCGATGTCCACGGCGATGCCGTTCTGCACCGGCACCACGTCGGTGTCCAGGGCGCTGGGGATGTCGATGCCTTCGATGATCTGCGCCACCCGGGTGAGGTTCTCGGCGTAGTCGGTGATGACGATGCTGTTGTTGCCCGGGTAGGCGTTGATCGGGTTGTTCGGCGATACGATCGGGCGCAGCACCGGGATCAGGTTCACCGCGTTTTCGTACTGCAGGCGGAAGGTGCGGGTCAGCATGCCGTTGGCCGACGGCTTGCCGGCGTTGTAGATCGGCCCGCCGAGCAGCTTGGCGTCGGCTTCCGGCACCACCTGGGCCACGCCGCCGACGTCCACCACACTGAAACCCTGCATGCGCAGGGCCGCCAGCAGCATGTCGTAGGCCTGGTGCGCCGGCACTTCGCCTTCGCTGACCAGGGTCAGGTTGCCCTTGACCCGCGGGTCCACCAGGAATTGCTGGCCGGTGGAACGCGCCAGGGCCCGGACCACGGCCTGGATATCGACGTCGACGAAATTCAGGCGCACCGGCTGGTCGCCCAGGGGATTGCGCACCACGGTGCCGCTGGTGGCGGGAGCACCGGGGGCGCGTCCCGCACGGCTGATCGGATGCTGGTACTTGGGACGCTGGGTCTGTTGCGCCTGGGCCCTCTCCCGCTCGGCCACCACATCGCCGCCACTGCGATTGGTCTCGCCCAGGGGCCGCCCCAGTTCGCTGTCCACCAGCAACGGCGGCTGCGGTTCCTTGTTGTTACTGCACGCCGCCAACGCCAGGGCCAGCGGCCCCAGCAGGAGCAAGGGCAGCGCCTTGCGCGACTGGCGAGCATAGAAAGAGCCTGACCACTTCATGAAGCTTCCTTAGCGCCAAGCGCCTGATCCATGCGAACGGTTCCGGACAGTTTGCCGGCCGTACCATCGATGTCGGCCGGCCCTGCGCGTTGCAGGCGGGCCTCCATCACTTCCAGGGAAAACTGCCGGGGATTGCCCAGCAGCCAGCCGACCACGGCATCCGCCGGGGCCTCTTGAAAACTCAAGTGCCAGGCCTGGGACTCGCCCTCGCCCGCCGCCTGCAACTGGTACAGCCCCTGCAGGCCGGCGGCGTCCAGGGTCTGGCGCAAGGACTGCTCCAGGCTCTGCCCGGTCTCACCGCCACGGGGCCCGCCGGCCTGGTGCAGCACCAGCTCCAGGGCTTCGGACTGGGAGCGCAGCTTGGGGATTTCGGCTTGCCAGTAATCGATCTTCTTCAGCGCCGGCTCGATCAGTACCAGCCACACCAGCAGGCCGCCCAGCACCACCGCCGCGCCGGTCAGCAGGCGTTGCTCGCGCAAGGCCAGACCGTTCCAGTACAGCCGCGCCTGGGCAACCTGACGCTGCCAGCGCTGCCGGTAATGGCTGAGGCTCAGCTTATTCATCCTCGTCTTCCTCGCTGTCGTCGGCTTCCATCGGCACCGCGCCGGTCGCCGCTGCGCTGGCCGCGCGCAGGGTCCAGCCCTGGTCGCCGGAACTGGCTACGAGCCCGGCCTGGCTCAGCAGGCCCTGCCAGCCGCTGTCGGCTGCGGGGACGCGGGTGTCGCTGAGCAGGCTCAGCTGCAACTCGCCGTTTTCATAGATCAGTTGCTCGACCCCACCGATCACGAAGGGCATGGCGTTGCTGGCCTGCTGCACCAGGCTGTTGAAACTTTGCGGGGTGTCGCCGCTGGCCCCGCTCTGCCGCGCCGCCAGTTGCTGGCGCGCCTGTTGCAGGGGGTTGAGGATCACCGGCAATTCCGGGAACACCTGTTGCACCCGTTGGCTCATCTGCGCCTTGAGCTGCTGGCCCTGGGCCGCCTGACGCGCGGCGTAGAGGTTCAGGCCCAGGGTCCAGACCATCAGCGCCACCGCGCACAGCGTCGCGGCACGGCCCCAGCCCTGTTGGCCAGCGCTGTTGTTCTGCACCCCGCCGTGCAGGCCCCAGGCGGGTGCTTGGCCGGTCCAGCGGCAGCTGTCTGGCAGTTGCTCCAGCGCCCCTTGCGGGGCCGCCTCGCCCACCCATTGCAGCCCGGCGCCATTGGCCAGCAAGGCCTGCAAGGCGTCTTCGGGCAGCGGTTGCACACTGCCCTGCTGCGGGCTGTGGCGCAGCAACAGGTGCTGGTCCTGCAGGCAGGCGGTCAACTGGCCAGCCGCCGGCACCGGCAAGGCATAGGGCGCCGGGTACAGGCCGCGCAGTTTCAGGCCGGCCTGCTCCAGCACCTGGCCCAGCTGCGCCAGCGCCTCGCGCGGCAGCCAGCTGATGTGCACCTGGCCGTCGCTGTCGCGCGGGCTGTGGGCCACGTACATGCTGTCGCTGTGGCCGAGAATCAGCGCCTGGGCGGCACAGGCCACCGCCGCGCTGACCTTGGCCGGGGCCAGGGCCGGCAGCTCGATGCTCGCCAGCAGGCTGTCCTCGGGGTGCAGGAAACACTCCACGGCCGGCGCCTTGGACATCTGCCCCAGTTGCACCAGGCTGGCTTCGCCGGCTTCTTTGATTTGGCCTTCTTTAGCCTGGAGCCGGGCAAAGCTCACCCGGCTCTCGGCCGTCAGTGTGTGCAAGGGCGGCAGGCTGACGCGCAAGCGGCTCATACGCCCACCCGCGACCAGATCACCCGCGGCATGTTGTCTTCGCTGCGGTGCAGCAAGGCCAGCAGCTTGACCCGGCGCCGTTCGCCGCGGGCCTGGCCTTGCAGGCGGAACCACTCGCTGGTGATGCCGACCCGCACCGCGTCCGCCGGTACGTTCGGCATGCGCAGGCGGTTGATGAAGTCCCCCTGGTTGATGAACCACTGGCCGCTGTCGCGCTCGGCGATCAGCGCCTTGGCCCGTGGCAGCGCCAGCCCTGGCACCGTCGCCGCAAGCACTTCGGCGCTGGCGGTGTTGCCGTTGACCCAGGTATTGGCCGGCAGGATGGTGACAAAGGGCTCCAGGCGCGCCAGCAGCTTTTCATCGACACCGTTCACCCCCAGCAGGTCGTCGAGGCTGCGCAGCATCGGCTGCTTGGCCAGCAGCGGTTTGCGCGCGGCCTCGGGCGAGGTATCGCGGCCGCTGCGAAAACCGCTATTGACCGGCGCCGCCGTGCCTTCCGGGCTCAACAGTCGTGGGTAGGAGGCGATCACCCGCTGGCTGATGCGCTGGCCCAGGGTCGCGTTGACCCCCAGCAGCTCGCACAGGCGCTGGAAATTCTCTATCTGCAAGGGGTCGAGGCGGTCGTTGGCCAGCAGGTTGCGCAGGTTGAACTTGCTCTGCTCGTCCTCCAGCCGGCCTTCGAACGGCCCGGCGCCCGGGCCCAGGGCCGCGAGCTGGATCGGCCGTGCCCAGTTCTGGTCGAGGCGGGTCAGCACGTCGCGCTGGCGGTCTTCCCACAAGCGCTGGCGGCTGACTTCCATGCCGCCCTGCAGCTGCCAACTGCCCTGGACCCGCAGTTGCTCGCTTTCCAGCCCGCGGGTGAACAGGGTCTGGCGGGTCAGCATGCCGCCGGCGATCACCGCCACCACGGCGGCGATCAACAAGGCGCTGATAATGGCCATCCCACGCTGTTTCGCCGCTGTCGGCGAACGGGCTGTCATGGCGGCGCTTACAGCTGCCAGGAGCCGATATCGGCATTCACGCCGTCACCGTCTGGCTGGCCGTCGGCCCCCAGAGAGAACACATCCACTTCGCCGTTGGCCCCCGGGTTCAGGTAATGGTAAGGACGCCCCCAAGGGTCGTTGGGCAGGCGTTCCAGGTAGGAGCGCCAGTTGCTGTTCTTGGCATCCGCCGGGCGTTCCACCAGCACTTTCAGGCCCTGGTTCATGCTCGGGTAGGTGCCGTGGTCGAGGCGATAGAGCTTGAGGGCCTGCATCAGCCCGCCAATGTCCTGCTTGGCCGCAGTGGCCCGGGCCTGGTCCGGACGGTCGAGCACCTTGGGCACCACCATCGCGGCCAGGATCCCGAGAATGACCACCACCACCATGATCTCGATCAGGGTGAAACCGCCCTGGCCGCGCGGGCGGCGGGGCTTGGGGTTGGACTGGGGGTGTGACATGAAGCGCACGACATCCATCTCGACGTTCCTTGGCTTGATTTCGATTCGTCGGGCAGTGTTACAAGAAAATATGTCAGTGATATTGACGTTGCTCGGGAGTGTCCGTAGCCAATCGGTCAAATTTGCCGGTTAGGCTGCAAGCCTTCATTTGCGCCACGAGACGTCCATGCCGGGGCCACGCCAGCCACTACCCAAACGACCCGCCAGACGGCCAGCCACTAAACAACGGGGTTTCACCCTGATCGAGGTGCTGGTGGCGCTGGCGATCATTGCCGTGGCCATGTCGGCGGCGATCCGCGTGGCCGGGTTGATGACCCAGAGCAATGGTTTGCTGCGGGATAAATCCATCGCCCTACTGGCGGCCCAGTCGCGCCTGGCGGAACTGCGCCTGGAAGGCCGCCTGCCGCCGGGGACCAAGAACATCGAGTGCGACCAGGGCCGGCTCAAGCTGCGTTGCGAGCAGAACATCGCCCCCAGCCCCGATCCGCGGCTGTCCAGGGTCAGCGTGCTGGTCCTCGACCGCAGCCGCGAGGCCCCGCCCCTGGCCCGCCTGGACACCCTGGTCGCGCGGGTGCCGAAGAATTCCAATCGTTAAGGCCAAGGGACTCTGTAGGAGCGAAGCTTGCTCGCGATGCCCCTCAACCACACTCGCCTATTGCTGGATAAACGCAGCGCGCTTCAGCCCATCACGGGCAATCGAGCCTCAATCGGCCGCGCCTGGCCGTCGTCTTATTGTCGGGTCAATACAGGCAGCGCCGGGCTCTCCGGCAACTTGCTGACATCCAGCCGCGAGCGCTCGCCGCCGCGTTCGATCACCACCCCGTCGCCTTCGATGGCCACCAGTTGCACGCCCTGGGCCAGGCGCTCGCCCACCAGGAAGCTGCGCGGCGGCGCGTCGTTGAGGCTGAGGATCGCCACCGCGCCGCGAGGGCTGGCCATCAGCCCGGTGACCTTGATGTCCAGCGCCAGCGGCTGGTTGGAAAACCACTGCTGCGCCGGGCTCTGGGCCTGGGCGGCCAGGGCTTGCGGCGGCGCCTGCGGGGTGCGCGACTCGGCGGGGGTCAGCAGCAGCGACGACCAGGTCGCCACCCCGGCCACGATCGCCAGCAGGGCCAGGGACTGCACCAGCTGCGGCGGGGAAAATCGATGGACGAATGCCATGGCAAGGACCTCCTGTTTGTCCGTCTTCGCAGCCTACCGCGCAATGGTCACGTTTTTATTTCACATTCATCGGGCAGGATGAAAAGCGACGCACAGGAGGCGCGCCCCATGACCCCATCCCGACAACAGGGCTTCACCCTGATCGAGCTGATGGTGGTGCTGGTGATCATCGGGATCGCCAGCGCCGCCATCAGCCTGAGCATCCGCCCCGACCCGCTGCAGGGCCTGCGCAAGGATGCCGAGCGCCTGGCGCAGCTGCTCCAGGTGGCCCAGGCCGAGGCGCGCGTGGATGGCCGGCCCATCAGCTGGCGGGCGGACGCCAAGGGCTTCGCCTTCAGCCGGCCCAGCGACGACGGCCGCGGCCTCGACCAGTTCAAGGACGACCCGCAGCTGCGCCCGCGGCCCTGGGAAAGCCCGTCGATCAAAGTACACATCGAGCCCGGCCCGCGGCTGGTGCTCAACGCCGAATGGATAGACGCGCCGCTGCAGGTGCAACTGTCCGACGGCCAGCACAGCCTGACGGTGCAACGCACCGCCACTGGCGTGGTACGGGTGGTGGCGCTGCCATGAAGGCCCGGATCAACCAGCGGCAAGGCGGCTTCACCCTGATCGAGGTGATGGTGGCGATCCTGCTGATGGCCGTGGTCAGCGTGATCGCCTGGCGCGGGCTGGACAGCGTCAGCCGGGCCGACAGCCATTTGCAGGCCAGCAGCGAGCAGACCGAAGAGCTGCTGCGGACCCTGCACCAGCTGGAGCGGGATGTGGCGCTGCGGGCCAGCGTGGAATTGATGGAGCCGGTGCCGGCCGGGGCCGATGCCGAAACCGTCGATGTGCCGCCGGCGCTGACCGTGCGCAGCGCCGACAGCGGCACCTTCCGCCTGGATGTGATCCGCACCGCGGCGACACCCGGCGAAGGCCTGCAACGGGTGCGCTGGTGGCTCAAGGGCGACACCCTGTACCGCGCGGCGGCGTCGGCCCGGGATCGTTACCCGCTGCCCGCGCCGAAAAACGGCGTGGCGGTGCTGGAGCACGTCAGTGACTTGCAGCTACGGGTTTGGGATCGGGACAAGGGCTGGCGCCAGCTCAGCGGCAACCGCAAGGAGAATCCGCCGGGCCTGGAGATCCGCCTGGTGCGCCAGACGCCTCAGGGCGAGGAACGTTATCGCCAGGTGCTGGGGCCGCTGGAGTGATTGCCGCGTCGGGCTGGACGTCGCACCTGTAGCCGCTGCCGAGCGCAGCGAGGCTGCGAACGGCTTGGGCGGCATTCCGACGCAGCGGCCGCCAATCAGGCGACGCGGTGTTTCAGGCAAATTCAATCCTCAGGTTTTGCGAGGACTGCGTCCTCGATCGCAGCCTCGCTGCGCTCGGCAGCGGCTACAGCGGCTACAGCGGCTACACAACGTTAACGCAGCGGCTACGGGGGATTTGGGTCGACGGCGATTCTGTAGGAGCGAGGCTTGCCCGCGATAGCGTTCGTTCAGGCAACCCGCGTTGCCTGGATCGCGGGCAAGCCTCGCTCCTACGGGTTTTGTGCTTCAGCTCAATAGCACCACACCGCCCGGCAACTCGGTGCATTTGGCCCCGTAGGCATCGCGGATCAGCAGGGCCACGCCGGCCAGCTGGTTGAGGTTGAAACGGGCCTGCACCTTGCGCTTGCCCAGCTCGGCATTGAGCAGCACCAGCATGCCCGGGCGGTAGCGGTTGATCTCGTCGATCACCGTATTGAGGGTGGCATTGTCGAATACCAGCACCTGCTCGCGCCAGGCGATCACCGCCGTCAGGTCCACGGCCTTCGGTTCGCCGACCTGGCGGCTGTCGTAGGTCAGCTGGCGACCGCTGTCCAGGCGGATCAGCCGGCCCGCGACCTCGACCTGCAGCGCGCCATCGATGCAGGTCACGCAGACGCTGTGGTTGATATTGCGCACGTTGAAACGCGCCTGTGATGCACTCAACCAGCCGTTGCCGGCCTGGACCCGCACCGGCAGCGCGCTCTGGCTCGAGATCTCGACCTCGCCTTCGAGCAGTTCGATGCCCTGCCCGCCTTGCGCCAATTCGCGCCGGCTGATGCGGGTCTGGGTGTTGAGTTCCAGGCTCAGTCCATCCTCCAGCTCGACCCGGCGCTGCTCGCCGACCTCGGTGCGGTAGTCGGCGCTCAGCCCGGCAAAACCGCCGGGCACCGAGACCCGCACCGCCACCAGCGCCACCGAGGCCGCCAGCGCCCCACCGAGAAAGGCCCGGCGCCCGAAGCGTCGCGGCTGCGTCTGTTGCTGCCATTGCTCGGCAGCCGGCTTCAGGCTGTGCCACAGCAACTTGGCCTGTTCGAAGGCCTCGGCATGCTGCGGGCTCTGTGCGCACCACTGCTGCAAGGCCCGGGCATCGGCCGCGGTGGCCCGCCCCGAGGTCAGCAGGAGCAGCCAGTCCTGGGCCTCGTTGCGCAGCCGGTGGTCCGGTGTGGCCCGAGAAGTGGAGATGCTAAAGATGTTCAAGCGTACGGGTACTCACGGATTAATCGGGGCCTTTAGTGACTAGGACGGTTTTCCGGCGCCGGGACCGAACCGCTGAATCACTTTTCTTTCAAGGCGCGAGGCGCAGTGGCCCAGGGCAGCCTTGATTTCCTTCTCGACCATCCGTGTCGAAATGCCGAAGCGCTGGGAGATTTCCAGGTGCGGCGCCTCTTCCAGGCGCGCGGCGATAAAGATCTTGCGCCGGCGCGCCGGCAGTTCGTAGAGCGCCTTGAGCAGCGACTGGATTTCCTTCTGCCCGCCCACCACCCGCGACGGGTCCAGGGCTTCGTCGCTGATCTGCAACAACTCCTCGACCTCGCTGCCGGTGAGCAGCCGGGCGCCGGCCTGGCGGCGGTCGGCGGCGATGTTCAGGGCCATGCGATAGAGGTAGGCATTGGGCTGGGCCAGGTTCGGCGGCTCTTCCATGCGGTCGACCCGCAGGTAGGTTTCATGCAGCACATCGTTGGCCAGGTCCTCCGAGCCCAGGCGCCGTCGCAGACGCACCTTGAAGTCGTCGTAGGAGGTCAGGAACAACCTGACCATCGCACTGTGCCCGGTATTCTTCATGCCCCGGAGGCTCCTTCTCGCTGCCTGCAATCCATGCGTTTTCCTGCACTGTCGGGTATCAGAAGCAAGGTCACTGGCTGGCGCAGCGAACTCGGTGCGGGCCGCTCGACCCAGGTCTCGCTCAGGCTCTGCACCAGTGCCTCGTCGCGCCGCAGATCGCCGGTGGTGGTGACCAGGCGGCTGTGCTCGATATGCCCGCCGCGGTCGATCCACAGTTGCAGCACCGCCCGATAGCGGCCCGGCCGGGTCAGTTCCGAACGGCACAGGCCGGCCTCCACCGCGCGTTGCAGCGCACTGGCGAAACTGTCGCTGGCCCAGGCCCCGGCATTGCCGCCCGCGCCCTTGGGGGCAGGCGCATCGCTGAGCTGGGCGACTTGCAGGGTAAAGGCATCGGAACGGGCGTAACGGGCCATCAAACCACTTCCTGTCAGCAGGCGACTCAGGGCATCCCGGGCGCTGTAGCGCCCCTGGACCCGTACCGAACGGCGCCCTCGGGTCAGCTCGCGATCCACCAGCACCGCCATCCCGGTCGAGCGACTGAACAGTTCCAGGGCGTCGGCCAGGTCTTGCGCGGCGATGTTCAGGTCCAGCAGCCGGTGCGAATCCACCATCGACGGCTCCTGCGGTGCCGCCCGCGCCATACCCGCGGCCGCCAGCGCCAGCAGCAGCGCAAGACCACAGCGCGCGAACCCCGCGTGAAAGAAAGACCGATACCCGACCTTTGCTCGGCGTCGCTGCACGGCTGACCTGTCCCTGAAAACCGTCATCCTGAGGCCAGTTTATGAATCTGGTGTTACGGCGCCCGCAAAAAAACCATCACCTTTTCGCCACGCGCCTTGCTTTACACTCAAGGACCGCAACGGCCCCTCCCGGGCCCGCCAGGAGGCCCCCGATGAAACAGCTTTGCACCCTTGTCGCCAGCCTGATGCTCGGCGCCCTGCCGCTGGCCGGCCATGCCGCCACGCCGGTCGAGGCGCCCGCCGCGGCTCCTGGCAAAGCGCCCACAGAAGGCTGTGTCGAGGTCAGCGTGGGTGGCTACAAGGCCCCGGACTACGGTTGCCTGAGCAAGCAGATGGGCAACAACCCCGACGGCGCCAAGGCCGAGCAGAAGAACCAGGAAGCCATGCAGGTGCCGATCCACAAGCGCCCGCCGAACCAGATGGGCCTGTCCACCCCGGCGGCCACCAGCACGCGGATGGGCAATACCTTTGGTACTTCGGTGAAGCCGCAGCGGCCTTAGGTTTTTGCGCTGGCCGTTCGGGCCCTATCGCGGGCAAGCCTCGCTCCTACACGGATCGCGTGAGCTTCTGTAGGAGCAGCCGGTCGACGCTCGATTGCTCGCGATAGACTCCGAGAGAAGCAGCAGGTCTTCTTCTGTAGGAGCGAGGCTTGCTCGCGATAGACGGCACAGCCGTCTAGAGCGCCCACTGCCGGGCCACGGCATCCAGCTCATCCCTTGCCCGTTCCAGGGCTTGCTCGCGGGCTTCGGGGTTGGCGAATTGCAGCGGCTGGGCATCGACGAACACTGGGTTCTCCACGCCGATAAAAGCAAAGGCGGCTTTCAGTGCCGGGGTCAGCGCGTCCATCCAGGCCATGGGATTGCCCGGGCGCAGGTCGGCGCCACGGCTGGTGAGGAACAGCACCTTCTGCCGGCTCAGCTGGCCAACGATGCCGTCCGGGGTGTTGAGGTAGGTCAGCTCGGTGCGGGTGATGCTGTCGATGAAGGCCTTGAAGGTCGAGGGCATCGACCAGTTGTACATCGGCATGGCGAACAAACAGGCATCGGCGTCCATCACCCGCTGGCACAAGGCATCCGAGGCCGCCAGGGTCTGGCGCATCTGCGGCGTGCGGGCATCGGGGGCGGTGTAGGTGGCGATGGCAAAGGCCTCGCTGACGTGGGGCGGCGTATCCACCGTCAGGTCCAGGTAGTCGATCTCCAGGTCGACGCCCTGGCCTTGCAGCCGCTCGATGAAGTAGCGGCCCAGGGCCCGAGAGTTGGAACGTTCGCCTTTGGAGCTGGCATCGACGTGCAGCAGTTTCATGAGTATTACCTTGCTGGGATTGAAAGATATCTGGGCTAAATGCTGGGCTGTTGGCGGAACGCCACGGCGAGGCGGTTCCAGCAGTTGATGGCGGCCACCGCGACGGTCAGGTCGACCAGCTCGCGCTCGCTGAATTCGCCACGCACCGCCAGGAACAACTCATCCGGTACCGCGGCGTCGGCCAACAGCGTCACCGACTCGCTCCAGGCCAGGGCCAAGCGTTCCCGCGGGCTGAACAGCGCCGAGTCGCGCCAGACGCTCAGGGCGTACAGGCGTCGTTCGCCCTCCCCGCTCTGGCGCGCCTGCACCACATGCAGGTCGGTGCAGAATGCGCAGTGATTGAGTTGCGAGACGCGGATCTTGATCAGCTCCAGCAGGGGTTTCTCGATGGACAGGCCGAAGGTTTCCGCTTCGAGCATCAACAGGCCCTTGAGGGCTTCCGGCGAGGCGCTGTAGTAGTCCAGGCGGGGTTCCATCGTGGTCACCGTGGGCGTTGCATTCATGTTCCCCCTAGCCTAAGGGCCGCGCCGGCCTGCCCCTATAGCCAATCCGGGGGTTTATCGGCAGTCCACCGAACAGTATCGGGCTCAAGACCGCCGAAGCCCTTCGGGCTTATCGCAGCCTGCGGCAGCGGCTACAGGGGATACCTCACGTGTCGTATGACCTGTAGCCGCTGCCGAAGGCTGCGATCGCGTACGCAGTACGCGCCAGGATTTAAGGCCAATCCCGCTATCGGCCCGCTACACCAAACCCGGCCGGGCGGGTAATCTGGCGGGCACTGATCGTTTTGGAATCTCATCGATGGAACTGCATGTCGTCATCAACGGGCGCAAGGACCTGGCCGACCAGCTGTATCGGCAACTGCGCGACGCCATCGAGTGCGGGCGGCTGGCGGCGGGCGCCCAGTTGCCGCCAAGTCGGCTGCTGGCCGAGCAACTGGGGATCTCGCGCAAGACGGTGTCGGACACCTACAGCCTGCTGACCTACGAGAACTTCCTGATCGGCAGGATCGGCCGCGGCACCTTCGTCAATGCCCGGCCGGTGAAGGCCGAACCCAAGCAGAGCGCCGCCGACCTGGCCTGCGCGCAGAGCCTGGAAAGATGGCAGGAGCTGCCCACGCCCCTGCGCCATCCGACCCTGGAAGGCACCTCGCGCTACGAGTTCATCGGTGGCGCCACCAGCCGCAATCAGTTCCCCCAGGAAGAATGGCGGCGCTGCACCCAGGATGCCCTGCGACGGATCGCCCAGAGCGGCGGTTTCTACAGCCAGCCGGAAGGCCTGCCGGCGCTGCGCAGCGCGATTGCCGGGCATGTGTCGTTCTCCCGCGGCGTGGTCTGCGGCGACGCCGACATCGTGGTGTGCAACGGCGCGCAACAGGCCCTGGACCTGATCGCCCGGGTGGTGCTGGAACCCGGCAGCCTGGTGGCCATGGAAGACCCCGGCTACACCCCGGCGCGCCTGCTGTTCAGCGCCCAGGGCGCGACGGTGATCGGCGTGCCGGTGGATGACCAAGGCATCCAGGTCGAGCGGATTCCCGACGGCGTGCGGCTGATCTATGTCACCCCTTCCCACCAGTTCCCCCTGGGCATGCCCATGAGCCAGGCCCGCCGCGAGGCCCTGCTGGAGCGGGCACGGGAGCTGGGGGCGATCGTCATCGAGGACGATTACGACAGCGAGTTCCGCTACGAGGGGCGGCCCACCGACTCCCTGCAAAGCCTGGATAAACGTGGCGTGGTGGCCTATGTCGGGACCTTCTCGAAGACCATGCTGCCGCAGCTGCGCCTGGGCTACGCGGTGCTGCCGCCGGCGATTCTCGGCGCGGTGATCAAGGCCAAGCGCCTCACCGACTGTCACACCTCGACCCTGCCGCAGTGGGCGCTGGCCAAGTTCATCGCCGAGGGTTACCTGCTCAAGCACATCCGCCGCTGCCACACGGTGTACGCCGGGCGCCGCGAGCGCATCCTGCAGCGCCTGAACGGCGACCTCTCGCCCTGGCTGCAGGCGGTGCCGTCCACCGCCGGCTTCCACATGGCGGCGCTGTGCAAGGTGCCGGTGAACATCCCGCTGCTGCTGGAGCTGGCGAAGAAGGTCGAGGTCGGGCTCTACCCGCTGCACGGTTTCTTTTATCAGGAGCCGGTCAGGGACGGGCTGTTCATCGGCTTTGGCGCCATCGAGACCCTGGACATCGACCCGGCCCTGGACAAGGTGCGTGACATCCTGCAACAGATCGCCTGATTGGCCCCGGGCTTTTCTCGGGGATTGGTTATTTTTCCTGCAATCTCCTGGCCCTATTCTGAGCGTCCAGCAAACGCCGTGACTGCAACTGCGATCTTGAGACCCTGCACCTGCTACGTCGGAGTGCCGCCCAAGCCGATCGCAGCCTGCGGCAGCGGCTACAGGTCGTGGAGGGTTCGAGATGTCCAGTCCAGCCAGCAATATCGTGCAGATCCGAGCCGCCCAGGGCCGTTCGGATGAACTTGGCCAGCATTTGGCAGCGCTCCTCGGCGCCCTGCGCGAGGCCCCGGGTTGCCTGGAGTACGCCGCTCGCCGCAACGTCGAAGATCCCCGGCATTGGACCGTGCGCGGCCAATGGCTCTCGGCGGCCGAGATGCAGGCGCATTTCCATCTGCCGGCGGCCCAGGGTTTTATCGACCTGCTGGACCGCCGCCTGGCCTGCGCCCTCGACTTCGAACACTGAGGCATTGGTCTGCGGTTCTTTGCCGGGATTGGTTATAGGCCGGTCGGGCCGGCGGGCTTACCTTGAGTCAGCCCCTTTCGAACCGGAGAAACCGACCATGAAGACCCTCGCAGCCCTGACTTCCGCCCTTGCCGGCCTGACCTTGCTCACCTCCCTGGGCGCCGCCGCCCATGACCCGGAGTACGGCCAGGAGAAACTCAAGATCCTGCAGGAACATGCCCTGAACAACCTGCCGGGCAAGACCGCGCTGATGCTCACCGTCGACTACGCGCCGGGCCAGGCCACGGTACCGCACATGCACAAGGGCGCAGCCCTGGCCTATGTGCTCGAAGGCGAGATCACCTCGCGGGTCAACGACGAGCCGGCCATCACCTACAAGGCGGGCGAATCCTGGTACGAACCGGCCGGCTCGCAGCACCCGGTGTCGGCCAACGCCAGCGCCAGCAAACCGGCCCGGCTGCTAGTGTTCATGCTCAAGGACGCCAAGGATGAGGTGCTGACGCCGTTGCAGAAGTGAGCGCCTGGCCACTCCTACGCAGACCGCGTTTCTTCTGTAGGAGCGAGGCTTGCCCGCGATGACGTCAGTACAGCCAGCACAAAGCCAAGCCGATAAAAAAGGCGTCTGGCCGCTGCGCGGATCGCGAGCAAGCTTCGCTCCTACAGAAGCGGTTACAGCATTCCTTGAGGCCAAAAAAAGCCCCGTATCTCGCGATACGGGGCTTTTTCACTTAGCGCTCGATCAGGCCGTTACAAGGCCCGATTGACCGCTCATGGCCAGGTCCAGCAATTCGCGGTTGGCCACCGCGTACATGGCGTAGTCGGTGCCGCTGGCGGCACGGATTTCCACCAGCATCGCGCGCCAGCGCTCGACCATGCTCTGGTTCTGCTCAAGCCACAGGGCCACGCGGGCTTCCATGTCTTCTGGCGCGTCGGCCATTTGCAGGACCGAGATGGTGATCGCCCGCTGCTGCCAGTCCACGTCGTCGCGGAAGGCTTCGCGTGCCTGGGCCTGCCAGTTGTTGGCCACCGGCAGATCGCTGATCTGCTGCAGGTACCACGGCAGGTCCAGGGCACTGCCCACGGCGAAGTAGGCCTTGGCCACATCGGCGGCGTCGTGCCCGGTGACATCCGCGGCCTCGATGATCGGCAACAGGGTGTACAGGTGGGTGGTACCTGCCACCATGCGCGCCAACAGCTCAGGCACGCCGGCTTCGACGTAGGCGGTGTAGCGGGTCTGCCAGCCTTCACGGGTCGGGCCTTCCAGCAGTTCGTCGAGCTTGAGGCCCAGCGCCGCCAGGTGCGGACCGAAGTGCGCGACGTCACGCGCGGCATCCTGTTCGTTGCGGCGGCTGCGCAGGAACCAGCGGGTGGCACGACGACCAAGGCGCATCAGCTCGTCCATCAGCTCCAACTGCACCTGAGCTGAGACCTGGTGGTCCAGGGCTTCGATCTGGCGGAACCAGTGCGGGAGATGGAAGATGTCACGCACGATCACATAGGCGCCCGCCACGTTGGCCGGGCTCATGCCAGTGGACTCCTTCAGGCGCTGCACGAAGGTGATGCCCATGTGGTTGACCAGGTCGTTGGCGATCTGGGTGCTGACGATCTCGCGCTTCAGGCGGTGACGACGCATGGCTTCGGCGAACTTGCTGACCAGGGTCGGCGGGAACGCGGTTTCCATGTCGCGGGTCAGGTAGTCGTCGTCCGGTACCAGGGAATTGAGCAACTGCTCCTTGAGATCGATCTTGCTGTAGGAGATCAGCACCGACAGTTCCGGACGGGTCAGCCCGTGGCCGGCGGCAATGCGTTCGTTAAGCTGATCTTCCGACGGCAGGAACTCGATGGCGCGGTCCAGCTTGCCACGGCCTTCCAGGTCGCTCATCAGGCGCTTGTACTCGGCAATCCGGGCGAAGGCGCGACGGGCCGCCAGGGACAGGGCCTGGGTCTGCTTGTAGTTGTTGCCCAACACCAGGCCGCCGACTTCGTCGGTCATGCTCGCCAGCAACTGGTTGCGTTGCTTGTCGGTCATGTCGCCGGCATGCACCACTTCGTTGAGCAGGATCTTGATGTTCACTTCGTGGTCGGAGCAGTCCACGCCACCGGCGTTGTCGATGAAGTCGGTGTTGGAACCGCCGCCATTGAGGCCGAACTCCACACGACCCAATTGGGTCATGCCGAGGTTGCCGCCCTCGCCCACCACCTTGCAGCGCAGCTCGTTACCGTTGACCCGCAGCGCATCGTTGGCCTTGTCGCCGACATCGGCGTGGCTTTCGGTGCTGGCCTTGACGTAGGTACCGATACCGCCGTTCCACAACAGGTCCACCGGCGCCTTGAGCAAGGCGTTGAGCAGCTCGGTCGGGGTCAGCTTGTCGGCCTGGATGTCGAAGCGTTCTTTCATCTGCGGCGAGATGGCGATGCTCTTCGCGCTGCGCGAGAAGATGCCGCCGCCTTCGGACATGATGCTGGTGTCGTAGTCGCTCCAGGCCGAACGCGGCAGGTCGAACATGCGCTGGCGTTCGGCGAAGCTGGTGGCCGGATCCGGGTTCGGGTCGATGAAGATGTGCAGGTGGTTGAAGGCCGCGACCAGTTGCAGCTTGTCGGACATCAGCAAGCCGTTGCCGAACACGTCGCCGGCCATGTCGCCGACGCCTACCACGGTGATGCTGTCTTGCTGGACATTGATGCCGCGTTCGCGGAAGTGGCGCTGTACGCCGACCCACGCGCCCTTGGCGGTGATGCCCATTTTCTTGTGGTCGTAACCGGCGGAACCGCCGGAAGCGAACGCGTCGCCCAGCCAGAAGCCGTAGTCGATGGCGATGCCGTTGGCGATGTCGGAGAAGGTTGCGGTGCCCTTGTCCGCCGCCACCACCAGGTACGGGTCATCGTCGTCATGACGCACGACGTTGGCCGGCGGCACCAAGGCGCCGTCCTTCAGGTTGTCGGTGATGTCCAGCAGGCCGGAGATGAAGATGCGGTAGCAGGCGATGCCCTCGGCCGCGATCTCGTCCCGGCTGCCGCCCAGCGGCAGGCGACGCGGCAGGAAGCCGCCCTTGGCGCCCACCGGCACGATCACCGAGTTCTTCACTTGCTGGGCTTTTACCAGGCCCAGGACTTCGGTACGGAAGTCTTCTTCACGGTCGGACCAGCGCAGGCCGCCGCGAGCGACGTTGCCAAAACGCAGGTGCACGCCTTCGACGCGCGGCGAGTAGACGAAGATCTCGAACTTCGGCACCGGCTTGGGCAGCTCGGGAATCAGGTGCGGGTTGAACTTGAAGCTGAAGTACGACTTGTTATGGCCGTTGGCGTCGGTCTGGTAGAAGTTGGTCCGCAGGGTGGCCTTGATCAGGTCCAGGTAGCGACGCAGGATGCGGTCTTCGTTGAGCACCTGGACATCGTCCAGGGCGCTGAGGATCGCGTGCTCCAGGCGTTGCTGCTTGTCTTCCAGGTCATCGCCGGTGAGCTTGCGCGCCAGGTAGAAGCGGGTCTTGAACAACCGGGTCAGCTCGCGGGCGATATCGGTGTGGTTGTTCAGGGTGCTGGCGATATAACCCAGGTCGAAGCCCAGGCGGATCTGCTTCAGGTAACGGGCGTAGGCACGCAGCAGCGCGACGTCGCGCCATGGCAGGCCGGCGGTCAGCACCAGGCGGTTGAACGCGTCGTTCTCGGCATCGCCACGGACGATGTGGACGAAGGCGTCCTGAAGGGTGTCGTTGAGCTGCTGGATATCCAGGTTCAGGCCTTCGGCCGCGGTGAAGGCGAAGTCGTGGATCCAGAACTCACGGCCGCTGGCGTGACGCAGGCGATACGGGAACTCGCCGAGCACGCGCAGGCCGAGGTTTTCCAGGATCGGCAGCACGTCGGACAGCGCCAACGGGGTATCGGCGTGATACAGCTTGCAGTGCAGCAGCGGCTGGCTGGTGGACTGGGTCAGCGGCTGGTAGAAGCTCATCACCAGCGGGTTGGCCTCGGACAGGCTCAGCAGGTGCTGCATGTCGACCACCGCCGAATGCGCGGCGAAGCGCTCGCGGTAGCCGGCCGGGAAGCCTTTCGGGAAGTCGGCCAGGACATTGGTGCCGTGGGCTTCGCCGAAGCTTTCGACGGTCAGTGCGGCGTAGTCGTCCTGCCAGCTGCGGCAGGCCTGCACCACTTCTTTTTCCAGCAGCAGCGGGTCGATGTCGATGCGGTTTTTCGGGTCGACCCGCAGAATCAGTTGCACGCGCGCCAGCACGGACTCGGAGAAGAAGGTCCAGAACTCGCAGTCGGTGGCCTTCAGGCGATCCATCAGCACTTGCTGGATCTTCTGCCGCACTTCGGTGGAATAGATGTCGCGCGGCACATAAGCCAGGCAGTAGCAGAAACGACCGTACGGGTCCTTGCGCAGGAACACGCGGATCTTGTTGCGTTCCTGGATCTGCACGATCGACATCACGGTGTTGAACAGCTCGTCCACCGGGGTCTGGAACAGGTCGTCGCGGGGCAGCACTTCGAGGACCTGGGCCAGTTCCTTGCCCAGGTGCGCCTTGGCCTGGAAGCCGGAGCGCTGTTCGATGATTTCCACCTTGCGGCGGATATAAGGAATCACTCGCACGCTTTCGCCGTACACCGACGAGGTGTACAGGCCCATGAAGCGGCATTCCTTGATCACATTGCCGTCGGCATCGATCTGGCGGATCGACACGTAGTCCGGGTAGGCCGGACGATGCACGCGGCTTGGGTGCGCGGCCTTGGCGAACGACAGCGGCGTCGGTTCGCGCAGGTAGTTCACGGCGTAGTCTTCGATGCGCAGGTCGTCGACGGTGAGGCCGGCGCGCAGCAGCTTGGTCAGGCCGAGGAAGGAGTTCTGGTCGTACTCGATATGGCCGCCGTGCTGGTCTTCGCGCACCACGAACTCTTCGTAGCCGAGGAAGGTGAAGTGGTTGCCCACCAGCCATTCCAGGAAGCTCTTGATCTCGCCCTTCTCATCGGCGTCGATCTCGAACTGGCTGTTGCCGATGCCATCGATCAGTTCCTGGACCTTGGCTTTCATCGACTCGAAATCGGCGACGGCGACGCGGACTTCGCCGAGCACCTGCTCCAGCTCCTTGCTCAGCACATTGAGCTCGGCGGTGTTGGCGCAGCGGTCGATCTCCAGGTACATCAGCGATTCTTGCAGGATGCCTTCGCCCTGGGTGCCTTTGGGCAGGATTTCCAGCAGCTCGTTCTTGCTCCCGCGACGCACGCTCAGCACGGTGGTCTGCAGGGTGTGGATGCTGTAGCCGCGACGGTTCAGCTCGGTGCGGACCGAGTCCACCAGGAACGGCAGGTCATGGTGCAGCACTTCGACCGCGGTGTGGGTCGACTGCCAGCCATGACGTTCGTAATCGGGGTTGTAGACACGCACTTGCGATTGCGCGTGGTCGAAGCGCTCAAGCAGGCGCCAGGCAGAAAGGGTGCAGCCCGCCAGGTCGGACAAGCGACGCTGGGTGAGTTCGTCCAGAGAAATGATGCCGAAGAATTGTTCAGCGAACAGCGCCACTTGTGGCAGTGCCTGTTCACTGATGTGCTGCGCCAGTGCCGCTTGCAGTTGGTGCTGGAAGTCGGCCTTGCTGGCTGCGGTGAAGAACGCCATCTGTGGTACTCCGCTTGGGCTTGTTATTGATGAAAGCGTCGCATGCAATCCCCCTCGCGGGGGTGTCGGTCATCCTGCTCCTGAATCTCGGGCAGAGGTCGCAGGATGACAGGGTGGTGAAGCTGTACGAGACGCTCAGGTCACATTCACCGTTCCCGGATGGGCATCTGCAAAAACGACTGCCCAGGTGCGCCGGGCAATGCCTTTACAGGTGCTCATCCGTTGCGCAGCTTAACGAGTGCGGCAAGCCCGCTGCTTGCGGTGCTGCGACATATTCGGTCATTGGCAGGCAACTGGCGGGCCAGCCCCTGAACAACACTAGCAGCCGCTGGACAAAACAGCGGCCGCAGCGCGGTTTTACGGGACTGCCGTACCAGATACGGACAGTTGCAGCGACGCCAGCGTGACCTGTTCTCTGACACACAAAGCAGCAGAAATTCCCCCGGGCTGGCAGAATTGCACTTTGTTCGCCCCGCTCCCCACCGGAGCCCGACCCAGGACTCGCCCCATGCAAATGACCACCGCCCACCTGATCGCCAACCCGTGCGACGACGAAGAAGACAACATGGCCATGCTCTGCTGCCACAGCAACCAGGGCGAGATGTTCCTGATGACCCGCTACCCGGACGAGGACGAACTGGAGATCACCCTGGACGGCGAACCCTCGACCCTGGACGGGGTGAAAGTCACCCTGGGCCCGACCCGCCTGCTGATCGAAATCGCCGCGGCCGACGCCGACGCGCTCAACGGCAGCGACCACCTGGAGATTCGCCACAACACCGCGGCGGCGGACCTGGCGGAAGTCGAGGAAACCCTGCGCAACATCCTCAAGGGCACCGGCACCTATATCAGCGAGCTTTGATTCTACGAGCGTCGATCAACGAGCCCTGATTCAACCCGCTGTGAGCAACTGACTGGTTTCTTGACAAGAAACCGGCGCCCCGGCATTGTCTGACAACCTGACTTACGAGCCACCTCCTCCATGCTTCAGCTCCAGCGCCCCGACACCCTGGTCGAACGAGTGGTCAACGCCATCCGCAAGGAAATCGATTCCGGCCGCCTGACCGCCGAATCGCGTCTGCCGACCGAACAGCAATTGACCGAGCAACTGAACGTCAGCCGCTCGGTGGTGCGCGAGGCCGTGGCGCAGCTCAAGGCCGATGGCATCCTGATCAGCCGTCGCGGGCTGGGCTCGTTCATTTCGCAGAACCCCAACGGCAGCGTGTTCCGTTTTCCCAGCCAGAAAGGCCGCAAGCCCGACCTGGTGCAGATGTTCGAAATGCGCCTGTGGATCGAGACCCAGGCCGCCTCCATCGCCGCCCAGCGCCGCGACGACGCCGACCTGCAACGCATGCGCACCGCCCTGCAAGAGATGCACGACCAGCGCAGCGATCTGGCCGCGGCCGCCCTGGCCGACGTGGAGTTCCACCGGGCCATCGCCGACGCCAGCAAGAACCACTACTTCGTCGCCTTCCATGATTTTCTCCGTGGCCAACTGGCCGAAGCGCGGCGCACTGCCTGGGAAAACTCGGCGGCCCATTCGGTCGGCGGTTCCGCCGATGCCGGTCGCGAACACCAGGCGCTGTACGAAGCCATCGCCGCCGGTGACCGGCAGCAGGCCGCCGCCTGCGCCGAAGCGCACCTGAGGGCCGCGGCCAAACGCTTGAAAATCGACCTGCCGAGTATCGATTAAAACCCTGAAACCCACTGTCTGGCGGACGCTGCCGTGCGGCGTCTTTTGTTTGCTTATATTTGTCTGACAACCTGATGATCAGACTCAAACAAGAATAACCAAGGTGACATCTGCATGATCTACGACTACTGCATCATCGGCGGCGGCATCGTTGGCCTCGCCACCGCCATGGCGCTGCTCGAACGCCAGCCCGGCGCCTCGTTGCTGATTCTGGAAAAGGAAAACGTCCTGGCCCGGCACCAGACCGGCCACAACAGCGGCGTGATCCACGCCGGCATCTACTATGCCCCGGGCAGCCTCAAGGCCGACCTGTGCAAGCGCGGCGCCCAGGCGACCAAGGACTTCTGCACCCAGCACCAGATCAAGTTCGAGGTCTGCGGCAAGCTGCTGGTAGCCTCCACGCCATTGGAAGTCGAGCGCATGCACGCCTTGTATGAGCGCTCGCAGCAGAACGGCCTGAAGGTCGAACAGTTGGACGCGAAAGAGCTGCAACGGCGCGAACCGAACATCGTCGGCCTCGGCGGCCTGTTCCTCGATGCCACCGGCATCGTCGACTACAAGCAGGTGTGCGAAGCCATGGCCCGGGTCATTCAGAAGGCCGGCGGCGAAGTGCAGCTGCAGACCAGGGTGCGCGCCATCGTCGAAAGCGCCGACCAGGTCACCATCAGCAGCGACGACAAGGTCTGGAGCGCCCGCCAGCTGGTGGCCTGCGCCGGCCTGCAATCGGATCGCCTGGCGGCCCTGGCCGGGGTCAGGATCGACCACCAGATCATCCCGTTCCGTGGCGAGTACTTCCGCCTGCCGGCGGCGAAGAACAACATCGTCAATCACCTGATCTACCCGACTCCCGACCCGGAGCTGCCGTTTCTCGGCGTGCACCTGACCCGGATGATCGACGGCAGCGTCACGGTCGGGCCGAACGCCGTGCTCGGCCTGGGCCGGGAGAACTATCGCAAGTTCTCCATCAACTGGCGCGACGTGGCCGAGTACGCAGCCTTCCCCGGCTTCTGGAAAACCCTCTGGAACAACCTCGGTTCCGGCACCACGGAAATGAAGAACTCGCTGTTCAAGCGCGGCTACCTGGAACAGTGCCGCAAATACTGCCCGTCCCTGGAAGTCGACGACCTGCTGCCTTATGAGGCCGGGATTCGCGCCCAGGCGGTGATGCGCGACGGCACCCTGGTGCACGACTTCCTGTTCGCCGAAACCCCGCGCATGGTCCACGTCTGCAACGCCCCCTCGCCGGCCGCGACCTCGGCCATCCCCATCGGCCAGATGATTGCCGAGAGAATCCGCAAAGCCCGTTGATCCCCGCTGCACGGGTGCCTGGCGCCCGCTTGAAAATAACTACAAACAACAAGGAATCCTCAGATGTCAGTACATGAGGCGGCTCCGGCCGCATGCGAAACGCCGCAACAAAAACAAAAGCGCCTGCGCAAAGTGGCGGCGGCGACCATCTTCGGTTCGATGCTGGAGTGGTACGACTTCTACCTGTACGCCACCATGGCGGCCATCGTCTTCTCGAAAATCTTCTTCGACCCCAGCAACCCGAAAGTCGCCTCGCTGCTGGCGTTCTCCACCTTTGCCATCGGTTTTATCGCCCGGCCCTTCGGCGGCATCCTGTTCGGCTACCTGGGCGACAGGTTCGGGCGCAAGCAGGTATTGGTGATCACCTTCTGCATGATGGGTGTGTGCACCACATTGATCGGCCTGATTCCCAGCTATGCCTCGATCGGCATCTGGGCGCCGATCATCCTGGTGCTGGTGCGGATCATCCAGGGCCTGGGCGCCGGTGCCGAGCTGTCCGGGGCGGCGGTGACCTCCTATGAACACGCCAGCGAAGGCAAGCGCGGCAGCCAGGGTGCCTGGCCGGCGCTGGGCCTGAACCTGGGCCTGCTGCTGTCGTCGCTGACCGTCTACCTGCTGACCATGAACGGCAACGAGTTCCTGCTCTCCGGCGGCTGGCGCATTCCGTTCGTTTGCAGCATCGCCCTGGTCGGCGTCGGCCTGTGGGTACGGCGCAGCATTCCGGAAACCCCGCAGTTCGAGAAGCTGGACAAAACGCTCGACAAGGACAGTGCCAAGGTCCAGGCCTCGCCCCTCAAGCTGCTGTTCCAGAACGACCTCAAGGGCCTGGCCGTGGTGCTGTTCGTGGCCATCGGCTACAACGCCCTGAGCTACACTTTCAAGACCTTCTCCCTGGCCTACCTGACCCAGTACAAAGGCGTCGAGGCCCATGTCACCTCGCTGTCGGTGACCATTGCCAGCCTGGTGGCGATCGTCGCCGTGCCCTGCTTCGGCTGGCTCTGCGACAAGTGGAGCAGCAAGAAGGTGCTGATGCTCGGCGGGCTGTGCTCGGTGCTGTTCGCCTATCCCTTCCTGAGCCTGCTCAATACTGGCGAGCCACTGATGATCTACCTGGCCATCGCCATCGGCACCGGGGTATTGGCGCCGATGATGTTCGCGCCTCAGGGCTCGTTCCTCAGCCGCCAGTTCCCGACCCAGACCCGCTCCTCCGGCTTCGGCACCGGCCGGGAAATCGGCACCGCCATCGCCGGTGGCCTGGCGCCCCTCGGCGGCCTGGCCCTGGTGGCCAACTCGGCCACTCACTCGACCGACGGCGTGGCGCTGATCCTCGCGGTCTCGGCGGTGATGGTGGTGGTCTTCGCCCTGTGCGACCAGGGCCGCAAGCATTCCAGCTTCAAGAACTGAGCACCCGCCACTGGCGCGCCGTGCTGGCGGCGCGTCAGGCACCCGCTGCCATCCCCTTGCGCCGATCCTCACAACAGGTCCCAGCGTTGCGGACCATTACCGGTTATTTGCGCAATTGCACTCCACTTGAGCACCCGTTTGCATTCGACCTGACCCGTCATTTGCATTCGTTCTGACCACCGATTGCATCGGATTTCACCAGCACGTTTTGTAACCATGATCGGCAGAGAACGGCCAGGAGCTGCTGGGGGACGTAGCAATGACGAAAGAGCAACTATGCTAGGCCTGATGCCGGAATTGATCGAGCAGATCGGGCCTTGCGTCCATAGGTCGTGGCAAAACAATGGGAATGGGATCGGTCCGCTTGTGTTGAATTGGCCGTTGCTGCATCTCAAGGCAGGTCTGCCGAAGGAGGTCTGAAGTTGCGAATCGCTTTTCTAGTAAACCGGGACGTGGAGAGCAATCTCACTCTCAATTTTCTGTTGCCCGAGATTCACCAGAGCACAGTGGGAATATTCCTCTCGGAGAGAGTGGGATCGGGCAGGAAGGTGCCACGCATGCTCGGACAGCTGGCATTGATCGAGCAGGACCTCTTCAATGCCTTGGCCCCTGGGTTAAGCGGATCGGGCGACCCGGTCAGCAGCGGGCATCGATTCGGTTTTGCAGAACTGCAGCAACGCTTTGGGGTTCCGGTGCGGGTATTGCCCAGCTTGAGGGATCCTGCGGGCCTGCAAATGCTGCAGGATTCGGGAGCGGATCTGTTCATCTCAATCCGCTTTGGTCAAATCCTGAAGAATGAAGCGTTGGCCATTGCGCCACGCGGCGTCCTCAATCTTCACTCTGGCCTCTTGCCTCAATATCGAGGTGTCCTCGCGACCTTCCGGGCGCTGCTGAACGGGGACCCGGAGATCGGTTGTACTCTCCATTGGATCGACAGTCCCGGCATTGATGTTGGTCGCATCATTGAGACTGCGCGTGTGGCAGTCGAAAAGGAGCGCTCCTTGCTGTGGCACATCCTTTCACTTTATCAACCAGGCGCGCGTCTCATCATGAACGCAATCAGGCGCTTGGAGCGCGATGAGCCCATGACGGGGACGCCTCAAGATCCATCTGCCGGGGCCTACTACTCCTTTCCCGGCGAGGATGACCTGATGCGGTTCACGACACTGGGGTGGCGGCTCTTCGATCGCGAGGACGTTTGGGATCTTTTCGAATCGTACGGATTTCCGTTGCGGATAAGCGCTCCTTGAGAGCTGAACGGCGGCAAGGCTTACTGAGGCCTTGTTGCTGGAACATTGAAAAGCTCAAAACGACGCCGCAAAAGGTTGGCGTCGCTCAACCTCTGTGTTGGGTCGTTCTCTGCCGGTCATGTCCACGAATCGTGCGGGTCGAATCCGCTGCAAATGACTGCTCAGGTCGAATGCCAATGGGTGGGCAAGTCTGTGCAATTACCCATTATTTACAGAAATTTGCCAGGTGCCGTTAGTCGCCAGGGGCCCGGATAGATTAAAGTAACGCCCCCAGCCCTGGCGTTATTCGAACGCCTTCGGTCACCCTCTGCAGGAACAGTCATCGATGGAACATCGTGAAGCGCTACTCGCGCTGCGAACCTTTCTTTCAACGCAGATTCTCGGCCAGGAAAAACTCATCGAGCGCTTGCTCATCGCCCTGCTCGCCGACGGCCACATGCTGGTCGAGGGCGCCCCGGGCCTGGCCAAGACCAAGGCCATCAAAGAGTTGGCGGAAGGCATCGAAGCACAGTTCCATCGCATCCAGTTCACCCCCGACCTGCTGCCGGCCGACATCACCGGCACCGAAATCTATCGCCCGGAAACCGGCAGCTTCGTGTTCCAGCAAGGGCCGATCTTCCACAACCTGGTGCTGGCCGACGAAATCAACCGCGCCCCGGCCAAGGTCCAGTCGGCCTTGCTCGAAGCCATGGGCGAGCGCCAAGTCAGCGTCGGTCGCAGCACCTATGAGCTGTCGCCGCTGTTCCTGGTGATGGCCACGCAGAACCCGATCGAGCAGGAAGGCACCTACCCGCTGCCCGAAGCCCAGCTCGACCGTTTCCTGATGCACGTCAAGATCGGTTTCCCCGACGCCACCGTCGAACGGCGCATCCTGCAACAGGCCCGTGGCGAAGCGCTGAACGGCGAAACCAAACCCGAGCGCCGTATCAGCCAGCAGGCGATCTTCGCCGCGCGCAAGGAAATCCTCGGCCTGTACATGGCCGACGCCGTGGAGGAGTACCTGGTGCAACTGGTGATGGCCACCCGCACCCCGGCCAAGTTCGACCCGGAGATGGCCGAGTGGATCGCCTATGGCGCCAGCCCGCGGGGTTCCATCGCCCTCGACCGCTGCGCCC
>Ga0207976_100156_pt1 | contig 49412 bp, 52 predicted proteins | sample LakWasMe94_HOW11_2_FD_183916 | JGI IMG/M metagenome (GOLD analysis project Ga0207976, IMG submission 183916) | Freshwater sediment methanotrophic microbial communities from Lake Washington under simulated oxygen tension - Sediment Metagenome... | ecosystem: Environmental > Aquatic > Freshwater >...
GGCGTTGGCCATCTACCAGTGCAACACGCAACTCTTCGGGTTGAGTTGCGTTAATCAGCATTCTTTTCATGTAGTACCGTCGGTTTCCGGGCTGCCGGAAACGGCGTTCGGCACACACGACTTCTCATGGTCGGTGTCAGGTGCGTCGGGAGTGGTTGGCCATTCCCGTGTCTAGCGAAGTCCGGCCAATGTGGGCCTTCGTCGCGACGTACGCGTCCTGCTTGCTGTGGCTACTTAAGCACTCAGTCAGGAGGAGGAATCAACCGGCGGCTGTGGACGAGATGAAGCGTCTTGATAAAGCCTATTGCTACACAGTCCAGCGGTTGTGCATCTCCACCCTACACGTATCCCTGATAATTCGGGTGCTGCCGCGCGCAGAATCCGCAGCGGGTTGGCATTTACCGTGAGCTCCGAAAGGGGAGGTCACGCATCATGGCTAATTTAGGCGTTGTTTCCGAAGCGTTCGCTCGGGGTCATTCGCAGCTGACTGCACTTTGTGAACTGGCCGTGAATATGGGCTCGCGTAGCGAGTGAAAACTCTGCTTTGCGGCGTGATTCAGGCCTCATGTCACCTGCGCTCGTTACACCTGCAAACTCCACCGTTACGTAGCGAAAGCGCCGTAGGACGGCCTCGCGTCCTGGTGAATTGCATTGGTCAGGGCCGGTTTTTGACCGTTTGTCCGCTGTCCAGGCCGCTTTTGGCGGCGTTCGCGACTATAGCAGTAATGATTAAGTGCTTCAATTCCATAAAAAATTGATATCATCCGCGCCATGACGACTACTGCCCCCTCGACCCCAGGCGTACAACTGCTTGAGGTCTCGCCGGAATATGCCGGCCAACGTATTGATAACTTCCTTCTCGCTCGGCTCAAAGGCGTGCCCAAGACCTTGATTTACCGCATTTTGCGTAAAGGCGAAGTGCGAGTGAACAAAGGCCGGATCAAGCCCGAATACAAGCTGCAGGCGGGCGATATCGTGCGCGTGCCGCCGGTTCGCGTGCCTGAGCGCGACGAACCTGTGCCGCTGGCCCAGGGCTTGCTGCAGCGACTTGAAGCCTCGATTGTCTATGAAGACAAAGCGCTGATCGTGATCAACAAGCCTTGCGGCATTGCGGTTCACGGCGGCAGCGGCCTGACTTACGGCGTGATCGAAGCCTTTCGTCAGCTGCGTCCGGATTGCAAGGAGCTCGAGCTGGTTCACCGCCTTGACCGTGACACCTCCGGTCTGCTGATGATCGCCAAGAAACGCAGCATGCTGCGTCACTTGCACACGGCCTTGCGCGGTGATGGCGTGGACAAGCGCTACATGGCGCTGGTTCGCGGCAACTGGGCGGCTTCGATCAAGCAAGTCCGTGCGTCGCTGGGCAAGAGTAATCTGCGTTCCGGCGAGCGGATGGTCGAGGTCGACGAGGAGGAGGGCAAGGAATCGGTGACCGTGTTCAAGGTCCTGCGCCGATTCGGCGACTTTGCCACCCTGATCGAGGCCAAGCCAATCACTGGCCGGACTCACCAGATCCGTGTTCACACCTTGCACGCCGGGCATTGCATTGCCGGCGACACCAAGTACGGCGATGACGATTTCAGCAAGGAAATCCGCGATCTGGGCGGCAAACGCCTGTTCCTGCATGCGTACATGCTGACCGTGCCGCTGCCGGATGGCGGCGAACTGAAGTTGCAGGCGCCTGTCGACGAGATGTGGGCCAAGACTGTGGAGCGCCTGAGTGCACCCCTCTGATTACAAACTGCTGATTTTCGATTGGGACGGCACGCTGGCTGATTCCATTGGTCGGATTGTCGAGGCGATGCGCGTTGCGTCCGAGCGTTCCGGTTTTCAGTTACGCGATGACTTTGCTGTCAAAGGCATCATCGGTCTGGGCCTGCCGGAGGCAATTCGCACGCTTTACCCCGAGATCAGCGATGCCGAGCTGGTGGCGTTTCGCGAGCATTATGCGGACCACTACATCGCGTCGGAAGCGGTGCCTTCGCCGTTGTTCGAAGGGGTCGTCGAGTCGATGGAGGCGTTCCGCGCCGAGGGCTATCATTTAGCGGTTGCCACCGGCAAGGCGCGTCGCGGACTGGATCGGGTGCTGAAGTCGCACGGCTGGGAAGATTATTTCGACATCACCCGTGCCGCCGACGAAACCGCCAGCAAACCCCATCCACTGATGCTTGAGCAGATCCTCGCCCATTGCGAAGTTCGTCCGGAGCAAGCGTTGATGGTCGGCGATTCGTCATTCGACCTGCAGATGGCGCGCAACGCCGGCATGGATTCGGTGGCGGTCAGCTACGGCGCGCAATCGATTGAAGCGCTGAAATTGTTCGAGCCGGCGCTGGCTATTGATCGTTTTTCAGAATTGCATGCCTGGCTGAGTCAGCGGGCTTAATACGTTTTTGCCGGGGTAGATGGTCATGACCGACGAATGGAAAGCGCCCGCCAAGCCGAGCGCAGAGAGCGGTGACGAAAAAAGCTGGAAGCTGCTGGAAAAGACCCTGCTCGCCAGCGTGCAGGAGCAGCGTCGGTCGCGTCGCTGGGGGATTTTCTTCAAGCTGCTGACCTTTGTGTACCTGTTTGGCGCACTGGTGCTGTTTACGCCGTTGATGGACATGGAAAAAGCCGCCACTCGCAGCGCCAATTACACTGCGCTGATCGAAGTGACGGGCATGATCGCCGACAAGGAGCCCGCCAGCGCTGACAACATCGTTGGTAGCCTGCGTGCTGCCTTCGAAGATAAGAAGGTCAAAGGTGTCATCCTGCGCATCAACAGTCCGGGTGGCAGTCCGGTGCAGTCCGGTTACGTGTATGACGAGATTCGCCGGTTGCGTGGCTTGAACCCGGACACCAAGGTTTACGCGGTAATCTCCGATCTGGGGGCTTCCGGCGCTTATTACATCGCCAGTGCGGCGGATCAGATTTACGCCGACAAGGCGAGCCTGGTGGGTTCCATTGGTGTGACGGCGGCCGGTTACGGGTTTGTCGGCACGATGGAGAAGCTGGGTGTCGAGCGTCGGACCTATACGTCGGGCGAGCACAAGTCGTTCCTCGATCCGTTCCAGCCACAGAAGCCTGAGGAAACCCGGTTCTGGCAGGGCGTGCTCGATACGACGCACCAGCAGTTCATCAACAGCGTCAAGACGGGGCGTGGCGACCGACTCAAGGACAAAGAGCATCCGGAGTTGTTCTCCGGGTTGGTCTGGTCCGGTGAGCAGGCGCTGCCGCTGGGGCTGATCGATGGTCTGGGTAATGCCAGTTCGGTGGCGCGTGATGTGATTGGTGAGAAAGAGCTGGTGGACTTCACCGTTCAGGAATCGCCGTTCGATCGCTTCTCGAAGAAACTGGGCGCCAGCGTGGCTGAGCAGTTGGCGATGTGGATGGGCTTCCAGGGTCCGTCGCTGCGCTGATCTTCCGGCTACATAAAAAAACCGGCCCAAGTGGCCGGTTTTTTGTTGGCGTCCACATCCTGTAGGAGCCGGCTTGCCGGCGATGGCGTCCTCAAGATCAGTGAGGGACTCGACAGCCGTCAGGGGATTTGCACCCCTTCAACCAACAGCATGTCGATCAGGCGAATCAGCGGCAAGCCGATCAGGCTGGTGGCGTCAGGGCCTTCGGTGCGCTGAAACAGGCTCACCCCCAAACCTTCTGCCTTGAAGCTGCCAGCGCAATCGTAGGGCTGTTCGGCGCGCAGGTAGCGTTCGATGCGTGCGGTGTCGAGTGTGCGCATGTGCACGGTGAACGGCACGCAGTCGACCTGGCAGTGTCCCGTCTGGCTATTGAGCAGGGCCAGGCCGGTCAGAAAGGTTACGCTGGCGCCGCTTGAGGCCAGCAACTGCTCGCGAGCCTTTTCGACGGTGTGGGGTTTGCCGATAATGCGCTCGCCGAGCACTGCGACCTGATCGGAGCCGATAATCAGATGGGCGGGGTGGCTGCCGGCAAGAGCCCGGGCTTTTTCTTCGGCGAGGCGCTTTACCAGTTCGACGGCGGCCTCATTCGGCCGATGACTTTCGTCGATGTCCGGCGAGCTGCAGGTGAACGGCAGCTGCAAGCGGGCCAGCAATTCCCGGCGATACACTGAGCTTGAAGCGAGTAATAAAGGCAGCATGTGCATCTCCAGAAGACAGGCGCGAATTCTAGCGAGGCTTCCAGGTGACGGACAGGGCTGAATTTCCTTTGACATGGCTGGGTGCATCCCTATAATGCTGCGCCTATGTTGAATGACCCGATTCCACCTCACGTTGACCCGCGCAAATTGGCTGACCGTGGCACCACCCTTCAAGGTGAACTGCTGCTGGCCGATTTGGAGAGACTCTGCGACCCGCTTTCCGACAATGTCGGTACGGTGCAGGCTAAATTCGTTTTTGAACGAGATGAACGTAAGTCTGTGGTAATCCACAGCTTTATCGACACCGAAGTCAAAATGGTTTGCCAGCGTTGTCTTGAGCTGGTCACCCTGCCGATCCACAGCGAATGCAGTTATGCTGTGGTGAAGGAGGGTGCGAATACCCAGTCGTTGCCGAAAGGTTATGACGTGCTGGAACTGGGCGAAGATCCTTTGGATCTGCAGTCACTGATCGAGGAGGAGCTTCTGCTCGCCTTGCCCATTGTGCCTGCTCATCATCCGGAAGAATGCCAGCAGCCGGCGGGTCTCGATGAGCCCGAACCGAGCGAGGACGAGGTAACGCGGTCCAACCCGTTCAGTGTATTGGCGCAGTTAAAGCGTGACCCAAACGTTTAGGAGTTAATCAATTATGGCTGTTCAGCAGAACAAAAAATCCCGCTCCGCCCGTGACATGCGTCGTTCGCACGACGCTCTCGAGGCTAGCACCCTGTCTGTAGAAAAAACCACCGGTGAAGTTCACCTGCGTCACCACGTATCGCCAGAAGGCGTATACCGTGGCCGTAAAGTGATCGACAAGGGCGCTGACGAGTAATAACTTGTCCGCTCAAGTCATCGCGATTGACGCAATGGGCGGGGACTTCGGTCCCCGCAGCATTGTTCAGGCCAGCCTTGCTTGTCTGATTGCTACGCCCTCGCTGCACCTGACCCTTGTCGGTCAACCCTCCCTCCTTGAAGAATTGATCGCTGGCCAATCGGCTGTGGATCGCTCGCGCCTGTCGATTACCCCGGCATCCGAAGTGATCACCATGGACGAAAAGCCTGCCCAGGCCTTGCGCGGCAAGCCGGACTCGTCGATGCGCGTGGCGCTCGAGTTGTTGCGTGATGGCAAGGTTCAGGCCTGCGTCAGCGCCGGCAATACCGGCGCGCTGATGGCCTTGTCACGGTTCGTGCTCAAGACCTTGCCGGGTATTGACCGGCCGGCCATGGTCGCGGCGATTCCGACGCAGAAGGGCTATTGTCAGTTGCTCGACCTGGGCGCCAACGTCGATTGCAGCGCCGAGCATCTGCTGCAGTTTGCGGTGATGGGCTCGGTTGCGGCACAAACCCTGGGCATCGTTCGTCCACGGGTTGCATTGCTGAACATCGGCACCGAAGACATCAAGGGCAATCAGCAGGTCAAGCTGGCTGCGACCTTGTTGCAGAGCGCTCGCGGCATCAACTATATCGGTTTTGTCGAAGGTGACGGTTTGTACCGTGGCGAGGCGGATGTGGTGGTGTGCGACGGTTTTGTCGGCAATATTTTGCTCAAGTCCAGTGAAGGCCTGGCGACCATGATTGCCGGGCGAATTGAAGCGCTTTTCAAAAAGAATCTCGCATCGAAAATGGTGGGCGCTCTGGCGCTGCCGCTGATGAAGCGTCTTCAGGCTGATCTGGCGCCTGCTCGGCATAACGGCGCAAGCTTCCTCGGGTTGCAGGGGATTGTCGTGAAAAGCCACGGTTCGGCAGGGGTTCAGGGCTTTCAGAGTGCGATTCAGCGAGCCTTGATCGAAATCCAGGAAAACCTGCCGGAGCGCATTCACGGTCGTCTGGAGGATTTGTTGCTTTAGGCGTTTTCGTCGGACAATGCTTAAATGTGACCGCTCAGTTCAATTTGCCATCCAACTGTCAGTTTCTTGCGTCCCCCAAGCGGGACGTCAATTCTCCGACGACAAGATCATTAGGGGCTTGTTACATGTCTGCTTCCCTCGCATTCGTCTTTCCAGGACAGGGTTCGCAGTCCCTCGGCATGCTGGCCGAGTTGGGCGCGCAACATCCGGTGGTCCTCGAAACATTCAAAGAAGCATCCGACGCGCTCGGTTACGACCTGTGGGCACTGACCCAGCAAGGGCCGGAAGAGCAACTCAATCAAACCGATAAAACCCAGCCGGCCATTCTGACCGCCTCGATCGCCTTGTGGCGTCTGTGGCTGGCGGAAGGCGGTGCGCGTCCGGCTTACGTTGCCGGTCACAGCCTGGGCGAGTACAGCGCCCTGGTCGCTGCGGGCAGCCTGAGTCTGGGCGACGCGGTGAAACTGGTGGAGCGTCGCGGTCAGTTGATGCAAGAAGCCGTTCCGGCCGGGCAGGGCGGTATGGCTGCCATTCTCGGTCTGGACGATGCTGACGTACTGGCAGCCTGTGCCGAAGCGGCGCAAGGCGAAGTGGTCAGCGCGGTCAATTTCAACTCTCCGGGTCAAGTCGTGATCGCCGGTGCCAAGGCGGCGGTCGAGCGCGCCATCGAAGGCTGCAAGGCCCGTGGTGCCAAGCGCGCCATGCCATTGCCGGTCAGCGTGCCGTCCCATTGCGAGCTGATGCGTCCAGCCGCCGAGCGTTTCGCCGAGTCGATCGCTGCGATCAACTGGCAGGCACCACAGATTCCTGTGGTACAAAACGTCAGCGCAAACGTGCCGGCCGATCTTGAGACCCTCAAGCGCGATCTGCTTGAGCAGCTCTACAAGCCTGTGCGCTGGGTTGAATCGGTCCAGGCGCTGGCCGCCAAGGGCGCGACCCAGTTGGTCGAATGCGGCCCTGGCAAAGTGCTGGCAGGCTTGAACAAACGCTGCGCCGAAGGCGTATCGACATCCAACCTCAATACCCCAGACGCCTTCGCTGCCGCCCGTGCAGCGTTGGCCTGAATCAGGAGAAGCTTGCATGAGTCTGCAAGGTAAAGTTGCACTGGTCACCGGTGCGAGCCGCGGTATCGGCCAGGCCATCGCCCTGGAACTGGGTCGTCAGGGCGCCATTGTTGTGGGCACCGCGACATCCGCCTCGGGTGCCGAGCGCATCGCCGCTACCCTGAAAGAAAACGGTATTCAAGGCACTGGCCTGGAACTGAATGTCACCAGCGACGAATCCGTTGCCGCTGTGCTGGCGAGCATCCAGGAGCAGTTCGGTGCGCCGGCGATCCTGGTCAACAATGCCGGCATCACCCGCGATAACCTGATGATGCGCATGAAAGACGACGAGTGGCATGACGTTGTCGATACCAACCTGAACAGTCTGTTCCGCCTCTCCAAGGGCGTTTTGCGCGGTATGACCAAAGCCCGTTGGGGACGAATTATCAGTATTGGCTCGGTTGTGGGTGCCATGGGCAACGCAGGCCAAGTAAACTACGCTGCCGCCAAGGCAGGTCTGGAAGGTTTCAGCCGTGCTCTGGCGCGTGAAGTCGGTTCGCGTTCGATTACGGTAAACTCGGTGGCCCCTGGGTTCATCGACACCGATATGACCCGCGAACTGCCCGAGGCACAGCGTGAAGCCTTGCAGACGCAAATTCCGCTGGGTCGTCTGGGGCAAGCTCAAGAGATCGCGTCTGTGGTCGCTTTTCTTGCATCCGACGGTGCGGCTTACGTTACTGGGGCTACAATCCCGGTGAACGGCGGGATGTACATGAGTTAAATGTGACGGATTGCTTCAAAAAAATGTCATACGAGCTGTCTAAAATCCGTTATAAAGCTGCAATCTATTTATAGGCAGAGGGTCACGGGGTTTGAGGAGTGAAGCTTTCAGTTGAAAAACTGAAAAGTCTTTCTATACACTTACCCACTGGCCAGCTGCCTGAATTTGTCCATTAGGAGTGAAAACAAGGTATGAGCACCATCGAAGAGCGCGTCAAGAAAATCGTTGCTGAGCAACTGGGCGTTAAAGAAGAAGAAGTGGTCAACACTGCTTCCTTCGTTGAAGACCTGGGTGCCGACTCCCTTGACACCGTTGAGCTGGTGATGGCTCTGGAAGAGGAATTCGAGACCGAAATCCCTGACGAAGAAGCTGAGAAGATCACTACTGTACAAGCTGCAATCGACTACGTTACTAGCCACCAGGCGTAATAGTTTGTAATCGTTGCTTGCTGTCATGGAAAAACCGCACTGCCATCATGGCGTGCGGTTTTTTCTTTAGGCCTGATGCAAAGTCGTCATTTGAAAAAGGAGAGTGCTGTGTCGCGTAGACGCGTCGTAGTCACCGGTATGGGTATGTTGTCGCCACTGGGCACGGATGTGCCGAGCAGTTGGCAGGGCATTCTGGCTGGCCGTAGTGGCATTGGTCTGATCGAACACACCGACCTTTCTGCCTATTCCACCCGTTTTGGCGGCTCGGTAAAGGGCTTCAATGTCGAGGAATACCTGTCGGTCAAGGAAGCTCGCAAGCTCGACCTGTTCATTCAGTACGGTCTGGCCGCAGGTTTTCAGGCGGTGCGTAACGCCGGTCTTGAAGTTACCGACGCCAACCGTGAGCGCATCGGCGTGGCCATGGGTTCGGGTATTGGCGGTCTGACCAATATCGAAGAAACCAGCCGCACGCTGCATGATTCCGGCCCACGACGGATCTCTCCGTTTTTCGTGCCTGGCTCGATCATCAATATGATTTCCGGTTTCCTGTCGATCCACTTGGGTGCACAGGGACCTAACTACGCCATCGCCACCGCGTGCACCACCGGTACGCACTGCATCGGCATGGCTGCTCGCAACATCATGTACGACGAAGCCGACGTGATGATTGCCGGCGGCGCCGAGATGGCGGCTTGCGGTCTGGGCATGGGCGGCTTCGGTGCCTCCCGCGCGCTGTCGACCCGCAACGACGAGCCGACCCGCGCCAGCCGTCCATGGGACAAGGGCCGTGACGGCTTCGTCCTGTCCGACGGTGCCGGTGCGCTGGTGCTTGAAGAGCTGGAACACGCCAAAGCTCGCGGCGCGACCATCTACGCAGAACTGATCGGCTTTGGCACCAGTGGCGATGCCTACCACATGACGTCGCCGCCGGCTGACGGTGCGGGTGCTGCTCGTTGCATTTCCAACGCCCTGCGCGATGCGAAGATCAATAGCGATCAAGTCCAGTACATCAACGCCCACGGTACGTCGACTTCGGCCGGCGACCTTGCCGAAGCCTGCGCGATCAAGTCGGTGTTCGGCGATCACGCCTACAAGCTGGCGGTCAGCTCGACCAAGTCCATGACCGGTCACCTGTTGGGTGCGGCGGGCGCAGTCGAGGCGATCTTCAGTGTGCTGGCGATCAATAGCCAGGTGGCACCGCCGACCATCAACCTCGACGAGCCGGACGAAGGCTGCGACCTGGACTTCGTGCCGCACACCGCGCGCAACATGGACATCGATGTGGTCCTGTCCAACTCCTTCGGGTTTGGCGGTACCAACGGCTCGCTGGTGTTCCGCCGGTTCGCTGACTGATGGACAGCTGGGTCGACGGTCAGCCGGCTGACGCTCTGTCGCTGAAGGATCGCGGCCTGGCTTACGGTGATGGTCTGTTCGAGACCATTGCCGTGCAGAACGGGCAGCCGCTGTTGCTGGACCGGCATCTGTCGCGTCTGGCGCAAGGCTGTTCACGCCTGGCGATCACGGCCGATCACGCGCTGATCCGCAGCGAGCTGCTGGCCTACGCCGCAGCACTGGGCGAGGGCGTGCTCAAACTCATCCTCACCCGCGGCGACAGCCTGCGCGGTTACGCGCCCGATCCTGCGGCCCAGGCCCGACGCATTCTTCAGGGCAACCCGCCTGCCGCTTACCCTGTCGCACATGCGGAGCAGGGCGTTCGCCTGTTTCCTTGCGCTACACGACTGTCCAGACAACCCTTGCTCGCCGGGCTCAAACACCTGAACCGTCTTGAGCAAGTCATCGCCCGTTCCGAATGGCAAGACACCGAGCATGCCGAAGGCTTGATGCTCGATCAGGGCGGGCGAGTGATTGAGGGTGTGTTCAGCAATCTGTTCCTGGTCCGCGATGGTGTGTTGATCACTGCCGATCTCAAGCGCTGCGGTGTGGCCGGCGTGATGCGCGCCGAATTATTGTTTCAAGCCGAGTCGCTGGGGATTCCCACGCAAATCACCGACATTACCCTCGAACAGCTGCAATGGGCTGATGAGGTCTTTATCTGCAACAGCGTGTATGGCGTTTGGCCGGTGCGCGCCTATGCAGCTCTGAGCTGGCCGGTTGGGCCGCTCACCCGTAAACTCCAAACCATTGCCCGCGCGCTACTGGATGCTTGATACGTGAGACGTAAATTCTTGCTGCTGCTGGAAACCGGACTGGTTCTGGCAGGGCTGTGTCTGGGCGCTTCGGCCTGGAAGATTCATTCGGCGCTGGAACAGCCGCTGAACATTACCCAGGAACAACTCCTGGAAGTGCCCAAAGGCACGACACCCACCCGCACTTTCTATCGACTCGAAGCCGATGGCGTCATCAAGGACGCTTTCTGGTTGCGTGTGTACTGGCGCTTCAACCTGGCCGGGCAACCGTTGCACAAAGGTGAGTACCGCATGCAGCCCGGCATGACGGTGGAAAACCTTATCGACCTGTGGAAACGCGGGGAAATGGTGCAGTACAGCCTGACGCTGGTCGAAGGCTGGAATTTCCATCAAGTGCGTGCCGCGCTGGCCAAGGATGAAAAACTTGAGCAGACGCTGAACGGCTTGAGCGATAGCGAAGTGATGGACAAGCTCGGTCACGCCGGGATCTTTCCGGAAGGTCGATTCTTCCCGGACACCTACCGTTTCGTGCGTGGCATGACGGACGTCGAGCTGCTGAAAAAAGCCTACGACCGCCTCGACGAAGTCCTTGCCAAGGAGTGGGGGCAGCGCGCGGCTGATGTGCCGTACACCGAACCCTACCAGGCGCTGATCATGGCTTCGCTGGTGGAAAAGGAAACCGGCGTACCGCAAGAGCGTGGCCAGATTGCCGGCGTGTTCGTGCGGCGCATGGAAATGGGCATGCTGTTGCAGACCGATCCAACCGTGATCTACGGCCTCGGTGATCGCTACAACGGCAAGTTGACCCGCGCCCACCTCAAGGAAGCGACCCCTTACAACACCTACGTGATTACCGGCCTGCCGCCGACACCGATCGCGATGGTCGGCCGCGAAGCGATCCATGCGGCACTCAACCCGGTGGCCGGCAACAGTCTGTATTTTGTCGCGCGCGGCGATGGCAGCCACGTGTTCTCCGATGATCTGGATGCTCACAACAGCGCGGTGCGTGAATTCCAGCTCAAGCGTCGCGCCGATTACCGCTCCAGCCCGGCGCCGGTCACCGCGCCAGAAGCGACGAATGAGCAGGCTCCGATCCCGGCGGCTTCGCCTGACCCGGCCCCGGAGGCGTTGGCGCCAGTGACGCCGCCAGAGCCGGCTCAAGAAACGACTCAAGAACCTGCTAAAGAGCCCGCTGCTGCACCCGCGCCCGAATCGGATGCAACCGCGCCGCAAAGCCCGCAATGATTCTGACTAAGGACTGCCTGTGACTGGCTTGTTTATTACCCTGGAAGGCCCCGAAGGCGCCGGCAAAAGCACCAATCGCGAATACCTCGCCGAGCGCCTGCGCGCCGCCGGTATCGAAGTGGTGCTGACCCGCGAGCCGGGCGGCACGCCTTTGGCCGAAAAGATCCGCGAGGTGCTGTTGGCGCCAGTCGATGAAACCATGGACCCCGACACCGAGTTGTTGCTGGTGTTTGCCGCGCGCGCCCAGCATCTGGCCGGCGTGATCCGCCCGGCGCTGGCCCGTGGCGCGGTGGTGTTGTGCGATCGCTTTACCGACTCGACCTACGCCTATCAGGGTGGCGGTCGCGGTTTGTCACTGGAACGCATCGCTACGCTGGAAAACTTCGTTCAGGGCGAGCTGCGCCCGGACCTGACGCTGATTTTCGATCTGCCGGTGGAAGTGGGTCTGGCCCGCGCCAGCGCTCGCGGTCGTCTGGATCGCTTCGAGCTCGAAGGCCGGACGTTTTTCGATGCGGTGCGCAGTGCGTTCCTCAAACGCGCTGAAGCCGACCCGGCGCGATATGTGCTGGTCGACGCCGCCCAGCCGCTGGCGCAGGTTCAACAGTCGCTGGACGCCTTGTTGCCGCGTCTGCTGGAGCTGACCCGTGGCTGAAGCCTATCCGTGGCAGGACAGCCTCTGGCAGCAGTTGGCAGGTCGCAAACAACATGCGCACGCCTATCTGCTGCACGGCCCGGCCGGGATCGGCAAGCGAGCGCTGGCTGAGCGCCTGATGGCCAGCCTGCTGTGCCAGCGCCCGACCGCACAGGATGCTTGCGGCGAATGCAAATCCTGCCTGCTGCTCAAAGCCGGCAGCCACCCTGACAACTACATCCTCGAGCCGGAAGAAGCCGACAAGGCGATCAAGGTCGATCAGGTCCGCGAACTGGTCAGCTTCGTGGTCCAGACCGCGCAGATGGGCGGGCGCAAAGTGGTGTTGATCGAGCCAGTCGAGTCGATGAACATCAACGCCGCCAACGCCTTGCTCAAAAGCCTTGAAGAGCCGTCCGGCGATACGGTGCTGTTACTGGTCAGTCACCAGACCAGTCGGTTGTTGCCCACCATCAAAAGCCGCTGCGTGCAGCAAGCCTGTCCACTGCCAAGCGAGGCCATGAGTCTTGCGTGGCTGGCCAAGGCGTTACCGGACAGCTCGGAAGAAGAGCGCGTCGAATTGCTGACCCTGGCCGCCGGCTCACCGCTGGCGGCGGTGAATTTGCAGGCTCAGGGCGTGCGCGAGCAGCGGGCATTGGTGGTCGACGGTGTGAAGAAGTTGCTCAAGCAGCAGCAATCGCCGACTCAACTGGCCGAAGGCTGGAACGCGATTCCGCTGTTATTGCTGTTTGACTGGTTCTGCGACTGGTCGAGCCTGATCCTGCGGTATCAGCTGACTCAGGATGAAGACGGGCTGGGATTGGCCGATATGCGCAAGGTGATTCAATACCTGGCGCAGAAAAGCGCTCAGGACAAAGTCCTGAACATTCAGGACTGGATCCTCGCCCAGCGCCAAAAAGTCATGAGCAAGGCCAACCTCAATCGGGTGCTGTTGCTTGAAGCGCTGCTGGTGCAATGGGCGTCATTGCCTACCCAGAAGTGACCGACTGGGCCTATCCTCTGAACATCAGCAGCGGAGGTCAGCATGAATGAAGCCGTCAATCCGGGGCCGCGCAACGGTATTTTGTCCCTGACCATCAAGGACAACTCCGTGCTCTACGCGGCCTACATGCCCTTCATCAAGAACGGTGGCCTGTTTATCCCGACCAACAAGAGCTACAAGTTGGGCGATGAGGTATTCATGCTGCTGAACCTGATGGACGAGCCGGAGAAAATTCCGGTCGCCGGCAAGGTTGCCTGGATCACCCCCAAAGGCGCGCAAGGCAACCGGGCCGCTGGCGTCGGCGTGCAGTTCAACGACGGTGACGACACCGCGCGCAGTCGAATCGAAACCCACCTGGCCGGAGCCCTGAAGTCCGACCGTCCCACTCATACGATGTAAGTTGCAGCCCTTTTTATGCTCGTAGATTCCCATTGTCACCTTGATCGCCTTGACCTCGCCGCCCATGACGGCTCGCTGGATGCCGCACTCGACGCGGCCCGCCAGCGCGGGGTAGGGCACTTTCTGTGTATCGGCGTCAGTGTCGACAACGCCGCAGACGTCAAAGCCCTGGCCGAACGTTATGACGATGTCGACTGTTCGGTCGGCGTGCACCCGTTGGACGTGCAACCGGGCGCTGCGCCAGCGCTGGACTGGCTGCTGCAGGAGCTCAATCACCCGCGTGTGGTCGCGATTGGTGAAACCGGCCTGGATTATCACTACGAGCCCGAAGCGGCGGAGTTGCAGCAGGAGTCGTTTCGCCTGCACCTGCAAGCCGCGCAGCAGACCGGCAAACCGGTGATCATTCACACACGTGGTGCCCGGGCGGACACGCTGAACCTGTTGCGCGAGGCCGCGTTGCCCCAGGCTGGCGTTTTGCATTGCTTTACCGAAGATTGGGACATGGCCAAAGCGGCGCTGGACATGGGTTATTACATTTCCCTGTCTGGCATCGTCACTTTCCGCAATGCCGATGCGCTGCGTGACGTGGCCAGTAAAGTGCCTGCCGACCGATTGCTGGTGGAAACCGACTCGCCGTACCTGGCGCCGATCCCTTATCGCGGCAAGCCGAACCTGCCGCAATATGTGCGGGAAGTGGCAGAGTTTCTGGCAATGCTACGCGGTGAATCCTACGAGCGATTTGCCGCGCAGACGACCGAGAACTTCAAGCGACTGTTCCCGCTGGCGCATGTGAAAGGTTAAATCGCAGGCAAAAAAAACCCGGGTTCTGGGGGGTGAATCCGGGTTAAGACCATTAGGAGTAAAACAATGGTACGCGGTCCGTTGGTACCAATATCGACGCGGCACTTGGGGGAGATGCCCCGCCGACAGTTGAAGTATTGATCAGTATTGCGCTGAGTCCAGTTTACCGGCCCAGGTTTTTAAACAATTTTGGAATACAGGCGCTTCGGAAGAGTTCTCATTAAAAGCTGGTGCTGACAGAATTCATCTAGAAACACAGATATGGAAGGATGATCCGTGCATTTTGCCGCAAGTTAGGCATAATACGCGGCTTCGAATTTTGACCCCGACAGACCTTTTCTTATGCATAAAGAACCTCGTAAGGTCCGTGAATTTCGTCGCCGCGAGCAAGAAATTCTCGATACCGCGCTCAAGCTGTTCCTCGACCAAGGTGAAGACAGTGTCACCGTCGAGATGATTGCTGATGCCGTCGGTATCGGCAAAGGCACAATCTACAAGCACTTCAAATCCAAGGCGGAGATCTACCTGCGCCTGATGCTCGATTACGAGCGCGATTTGAACGAGCTGTTGCATTCGGCCGATGTCGACAAGGACAAGGAAGCGCTGTCCCGGGCCTACTTCGAATTCCGCATGCGCGATCCGCAACGTTACCGCTTGTTCGATCGCCTGGAAGAAAAGGTGGTCAAGGGCAATCAGGTGCCGGAGATGATCGAGGAGCTGCACAAGATTCGCGCCTCGAACTTCGAACGCCTGACCCTGCTGATCAAGGGCCGGATCAGTGAAGGCAAGCTCGAAGACGTGCCGCCTTACTTCCATTACTGCGCATCCTGGGCGCTGGTGCACGGTGCCGTGGCGCTGTATCACTCGCCGTTCTGGAGCAATGTGCTGGAAGATCAGGAAGGCTTCTTCCAGTTCCTGATGGACATAGGCGTGCGCATGGGCAACAAACGCAAGCGCGACACCGACACGCCGAGTAGCTGAGTCATTCAGTTGCCTAATTGCGCCATGATTTCGCTATATGGCGCAGTACCTCAGTAATATACTCAGGCATGGGACTTGCTAAAACTTGATTTGTGAGTCAAGTTTTACGTCGTCCGAATTCCTTGTGCCGGAGTGACCATGATCGTTGACCGTCAAGGCAGGCGTTTTCGTAATCTGCGAATCAGCCTGACCTCCGCCTGCAATTACGCGTGTACCTATTGCGTGCCTAACGGCAAGCGGCTGGTCGCTGCGCAGGATGAACTGTCGGCCGAAGCCATGGCACGCGGCGTTGCCTACCTGATTGAGGCGGCGGGGATAGAGAGACTGCGCATCACCGGCGGTGAGCCGTTGGTCAGCCCCAAGCTCGAAGCCTTCATGACCGCTGTCGGGCAGATGGGCCTGCAAGACATCAGCCTGACCACCAATGGTCAATTGCTGGCGAAAAAACTGCCCCTGCTGGTCGATGCCGGCATTCGTCGCATCAATGTTTCCCTCGATACCCTGGATGCCTGCGCATTCCGCAGCATTGCTCGCGGCGGCGATCTGGCGACTGTGCTCGATGGCATGGACCAGGCCAGCGCTGCCGGCATGAAGATCAAGGTCAACATGGTGCCGCTGCGCGGGCAGAACCTCGATCAAGTCATGCCGCTGCTCGATTACTGCCTGGAGCGTGGCTATGAATTGCGCTTCATCGAACTGATGCGCATGGGCCACCTGGCCAACGACAACAACGCATTCCTGCAACAATTCGTCAGCCTGCAACAGCTGCTGAGCCTGATCGGTGATCGCTATGAGTATCTCCAGGCCGATGCGCCGGTTGACGCCACGGCGGTGCGCTATGAAATTCCGGGGCAGGGCTATTTCGGCGTAATCGCCAACGAAAGTGTTCCGTTCTGTCGGACCTGCTCGCGGCTGCGCCTGTCTTCAACCGGGTGGCTGCATGGCTGCCTGTCGTCGAGCAACCGTCACTATGTCGGCGATCTGTTGGACAAACCTCGCCATCAGGCATTGCCGGCTTTGCAGCGACTCTTGGTGAAGGCCTTGGGTGACAAGCAGGAAGTGGCGTTTTCCGGTGGTGCGACCGTCATGAAGATTATCGGTGGCTGATCTACCGTCTTCGCGGGCAAGCCTCGCTCCTACAGGGATCGTGTACAACCTGTAGGAGCGAGGCTTGCCCGCGAATGCGTTCGAACAGGCAACGACGTTCTGGAGCTGGCGCGGAAGCTGCATCCCATGGCCATTCGCCGGTTTTCCGTCACCGGCCTCTGGAGGGTAGGATGCGTAGCCTGGTTTTGCTGCTGGCCGTTTTGGCGCTTGGTGGCTGCATGAATGTCAGCGATCTGGCTGAAGGGACTCGCTACCACATGAGCGACGCGGGTCTGCTTGACCACAGCGACAGCCGCCGCGTGAACAACCTGCGCATTCAGCCGGATTCGTTCGTCTATATCGCCCAAGGCGCCTTTGTGCCGCCGGGCAGTGCGGTCTACCCGCGACCTAACGTGATCGCCGAAGTCGCCTTCGACGGTTTTATCGAATACTTCCCGATGGTCCGCCGCGCACACACGCCGGAAGGCCTCGAGCAGGCGATGGGCGAAGCCCGTGCGGTCGGTGCGCATTACCTGCTCTACACCCGTTTCGCCAAGTCTGACGACCGTATCGGCAACACGGACGAATGGCTCGACCAGGAAGCCGTGGATCGTCTCGGTATCGACTCCGGCGTGATTCAGATCATGTTGATCGAGACCAGCACCCAGTATTTGATTGATACTGCACGTATCAAGAGTCGTGGCGGTTTACTGACGTTCTACGACAAAAAGCCAGAAGACCTGATGGGCCCGCCGCTGCGGCAATACGCGCGCAGCCTGCTGGGGCTCAGCGACCAGTAATTCCAAGGAGAACGCCATGAGTGGTCCGCAAAAAGCCAACGACCTGTTGGGGCAAATCCCCAAGACCCAAGGCTTGCCACCGGTCCACTTGTGGAACCCCGACTTCTGCGGCGACATCGACATGCGCATCGCCCGCGACGGCACCTGGTATTACCTGGGCACGCCGATCGGGCGCAAGCCGATGGTCAAACTGTTCTCCACCATCATTCGCCGCGACGGCGATGATTACTTCCTCATTACCCCGGTCGAGAAAGTCGGCATCAAGGTTGACGATGCTCCGTTCGTGGCGATTGCCGTGGATGTTGAAGGCGAGGGTGAAGCCCAGGTCTTGCGCTTCACTACCAATGTGGATGAAACCGCCGAGGCCGGTGCCGACCATGCGATCCGCGTGGTGATTGACCCGGTGACACAAGAGCCTGCGCCTTACGTGCATGTGCGCACCAATCTCGAAGCGCTGATTCATCGCAATGTGTTTTACCAATTGGTGGAGCTGGCGGTGACTCGTGAAATCGATGGGCAGCGTTGGCTGGGCGTATGGAGTGGCGGCATCTTCTTCCCCATCGGCCTCGAGCCGTAACACATATCCCTGTGGGAGCGGGCTTGCTCGCGAAAGCGGTGTGTCATTCAGCAGAGATGTTGACTGAGATACCGCATTCGCGAGCAAGCCCGCTCCCACATTGGGTTTATGTGCTTTTCAAAAAATCAAATTGACACCCAATCATATGATGATTAGCGTGGACAACCATCGCGAACGGCATTGTGCCGTCCCTGCATCGAGGTGCCCATGTCCAGCAGTTTTCACGCATCGACGGTCGATTGGCTGGGTTGCTGGATTGCGGCGGGCCAGGTAAAACCCGGCGAAACCCTCAAGGTTGAGGCCGACCTGGGCGAGCAGCTCGGCGTCAGTCGCACCGTCATCCGCGAAGCCATCAAAACCCTGGTCGCCAAAGGCATGCTCGAAGTCGGGCCGAAGGTTGGCACTCGGGTATTGCCGGTGCGGCGCTGGAACCTCTTCGACCCGCAAGTCGTCGGCTGGCTGTCCCGCAGCGGCCTGCCGGAAAACTTCGTCGACGACCTCCTCGATTTACGCCGCACCATCGAACCGATGGCCGTGCGCTGGGCCTGTGAGCGGGCGACCGTCGAGCAGGTGCAAGCGGTGCTTCAGGCCTATAACGCGCTGGAGCGAGCGGTGCACAGCGGCATCGATTACAACCGTGCCGACCAGTTCTTCCACGAGTGCATCCTCGCGGCCAGCCACAATCAATTCATCGAACAAATGGTCCCGGCCCTCGGCGCGTTGCTGGCGGTGTCTTTTGAAGTCTCCGCCGCCGATCCGGACGAACTGCGCCGCACGCTGCCGATTCACAAAGACATGGCCGACGCCATCGCCGCCCGCGACGCGGCACGCGGTGTGTGGGCCTGCATGACCCTGATCGACAACGCCGACCTGGCCATCAAACGCTTCTACCCAAAAGTCATGGCCGACAAAAAAGCCGGCTGACAACGAATAACCCCTGTAGGAGCGAGCCTGCTCGCGAAAAACTTCAAGGCAGCGCGTTTATGCAGCGGACACGCGTTACCGTTGACGTCCATCGTGAGCAAGCTCGCTCCTACAAACAAGAACAACGCAGGAGGTTTCATGGAATGGACCGCAGTCACCGGACACCGGGCACGCCTCGGCGAAGGCCCGTTCTGGGATGCGCCGACGCAGGCCCTCTATTGGGTGGATATCGCCGGCAAACAGGCACTGCGCCTGATCGGCGCCAACGTGCAGATCTGGCAGATGCCCGAGCACGTGTCGGCTTTCATTCCCTGCGAAAGCGGCGATGCGCTGGTGACGTTGAGCAGTGGCGTGTATCGGCTCGACCTGGATTCACCAGGCCTTGAGCCACGGCTGACCTTGTTCTGCGTCGCCGACCCGCAGCCGGGCAATCGCGGCAACGAAGCCCGTTGCGATGCCCAAGGGCGACTCTGGCTCGGCACCATGCAAAACAACATCGGCGAAAATGGCGAAGACCTGCCCGTTGTGCGGCGTTCCGGCGGCTTGTTTCGTATCGACCGCGATGCCCGGGTCACGCCGCTGCTGCGCGGTTTGGGCATTCCCAACACGTTGTTGTGGAGCGATGACGCCACCACGCTTTATTTCGCCGACAGTCTGGATGGCACGCTCTACCAGCATTTCATCCGCACCGACGGCGGCCTCGATCCCGCGCTGGTCTGGTTCGGCCCGCATCAACGTGGCGGCCCCGACGGCTCGGCGATGGATGCCAGAGGTTATATCTGGAACGCGCGCTGGGACGGCAGCTGCCTGATCCGGCTGACACCGGATGGGTATGTCGATCGCATAATCGAATTGCCAATCAGTCGCCCGACCAGTTGTGTCTTCGGTGGCGCCGACCTGAAAACCCTCTACATCACCAGCGCTGCGAGCCCGCTCAACCATCCGCTGGACGGCGCGGTGTTGTCGATCCGAGTCGATATACCAGGAAAGGCCTGTACGAGATTTTCCGGTTAAATCCCAAAATATGGGATGTAAAATTATATATTGAGATTATTTGGTGGTCGGGTTTATAGTCGGCTCCAATCAGTTACACGCACTCACACTTAAAAAAACAAAACAGGTGAAGTGATGCAGCGATTTTCCAACACGTTTTTTGGCCGGACATCGACAGATGCCCGGTTTTTGTCGTGCCCGCGAAAGGGAGTGCTGATCCATGGCTGAAGCGCTCTCCCTGCCTCCAGTGCCCGAGCCGCCGAAGGGCGAGCGCCTGAAAAACAAGGTCGTGCTGCTGACCGGCGCCGCTCAGGGCATCGGCGAGGCGATTGTTGCGGCCTTCGCCTGCCAGCAAGCCAGGCTGATCATCAGCGACATCCAGGGCGAGAAAGTCGAAAGCGTCGCAGCGCATTGGCGCGCCCAAGGCTTCGATGTTCAGGCGATCAAGGTTGACGTATCCAATCAACAAGACCTGCACGCGATGGCAAAAAGGGCCGTCGAGTTGCATGGCCGCATCGACGTGCTGGTCAACTGCGCCGGCGTCAACGTGTTCCGCGATCCGCTGGAAATGACCGAAGAAGACTGGCGCCGCTGCTTTGCCATCGACCTCGATGGCGCCTGGTTCGGCTGCAAGGCGGTGTTGCCGCAAATGATCGAGCAGGGCATCGGCAGCATCATCAACATCGCCTCGACCCATTCCACGCACATCATTCCCGGCTGCTTCCCGTACCCGGTGGCCAAGCACGGTCTGCTCGGCCTGACCCGCGCCCTGGGCATCGAATACGCGCCGAAAGGCATTCGCGTCAACGCCATTGCACCGGGTTACATCGAAACCCAATTGAACGTCGATTACTGGAACGGTTTTGCCGACCCGCAGGCTGAGCGTCAGCGCGCTTTCGATCTGCATCCGCCGCGGCGCATTGGCCAGCCGATTGAAGTGGCGATGACGGCAGTCTTCCTGGCCAGCGATGAAGCGCCGTTCATCAACGCCTCGTGCATCACCATCGATGGTGGGCGCTCGGTGATGTACCACGACTGAATAACCGGGTTTCAGGCGCGGAATTACGCCTGAAATCCAATCATCATACGATATGACTATTTGCTACAACGTTTGCACCGGCTTTGAAAAATAACGCTCAAAAAAAATAACAAGGAGTCAGCTTATGAATCGTCGTCGTGGGATCCGTTCCCTGTGCTGTGCCGCTTTGGCGGTCACCGCGGTCAGCCTCAGCAGCAGCTTGCTGGCGGCCGAGGAAGTGAAGATCGGTTTTCTGGTCAAGCAGGCGGAAGAGCCCTGGTTCCAGACCGAATGGGCCTTCGCCGAAAAGGCCGGCAAAGAGAAAGGCTTCAAGGTCATCAAAATCGCCGTGCCGGACGGCGAGAAAACCCTTTCCGCCATCGACAGCCTGGCTGCCAACGGCGCCAAGGGCTTCGTGATTTGCCCGCCGGACGTGTCCCTAGGCCCGGCGATCATGGCCAAAGCCAAACTCAACGGTTTGAAAGTGATTGCCGTGGATGACCGCTTTGTCGATGCCAGCGGCAAGTTCATGGAAGACGTTCCGTACCTCGGCATGGCGGCGTTCGAAGTCGGCCAGAAGCAGGGCGCGGCGATGGCCGCCGAAGCGAAAAAACGCAACTGGGACTGGAAAGACACCTACGCGGTGATCAACACCTACAACGAACTCGACACCGGCAAGAAGCGCACCGACGGTTCAGTCAAAGCGCTGGAAGACGCCGGTATGCCAAAAGACCACATCCTGTTCTCGGCCCTGAAAACCCTCGACGTGCCGGGCAGCATGGACGCCACCAACTCGGCGCTGGTGAAACTGCCGGGCGCGGCGAAAAACCTGATCATCGGCGGCATGAACGACAACACCGTACTGGGCGGCGTACGCGCCACCGAGAGCGCCGGGTTTGCCGCCGCTAATGTGATCGGCATCGGCATCAACGGCACCGACGCCATCGGCGAACTGAAAAAGCCCAACAGCGGCTTCTTCGGCTCGATGCTGCCAAGCCCGCACATCGAGGGTTACAACACCGCCAGCATGATGTTCGAGTGGGTCACCACCGGCAAAGAGCCGGCGAAGTACACGGCGATGGACGACGTGACCCTGATCACGCGCGACAACTTCAAGCAGGAACTGGAAAAGATCGGCCTCTGGAACTGAGGCGCGGTTGATTTCATCGGCGGCCCTGGCGACGGGGCTGCCTGATCTGTGTGATGAGGTGTTTTATGCACGCGCAAGTACAGACACAACACGACAGCGTCGGCGGCAGCCTGCGCTTCAACGGGATCGGCAAGACCTTTCCCGGGGTGAAGGCACTGGACGGCATCAGCTTCGTCGCCCATCCGGGTCAGGTTCATGCCTTGATGGGCGAGAACGGCGCCGGCAAATCGACCCTGCTGAAAATCCTCGGCGGCGCCTACACGCCGAACAGCGGCGACCTGCAGATCGGCGAGCGAACGATGGTCTTCAAATCCACCGCCGACAGCATCGGCAACAAGGTCGCGGTGATCCATCAGGAGCTGCACCTGGTCCCGGAAATGACCGTGGCAGAAAACCTGTTCCTCGGTCATCTGCCCGCCAGTTTCGGCCTGATCAATCGCAACGCACTGCGACAACAAGCGCTGGCCTGCCTCAAGGGCCTGGCCGATGAAATCGATCCGCAGGAGAAAGTCGGGCGCCTGTCTCTCGGGCAGCGGCAACTGGTGGAAATCGCCAAGGCGTTGTCCCGTGGCGCGCATGTGATCGCGTTCGACGAACCGACCAGCAGCCTCTCGGCGCGGGAGATCGATCGCTTGATGGCGATCATCGGGCGCCTGCGCGACGAAGGCAAAGTGGTGCTTTACGTCTCCCATCGCATGGAAGAAGTGTTCCGCATCTGCAACGCGGTGACAGTGTTCAAGGACGGCCGCTACGTGCGCACCTTCGAGGACATGAGCGAGCTGACCCATGATCAATTGGTCACGTGCATGGTCGGGCGCGACATTCAGGACATCTACGATTACCGCCCGCGCAAGCGTGGCGCGGTGGCGTTGAGGGTCGACGGTCTGCTCGGGCCGGGCTTGCGTGAGCCGGTGAGTTTCGATGCGCACAAAGGCGAAATTCTCGGGCTGTTCGGGCTGGTGGGGGCAGGGCGAACCGAGCTGTTTCGCATGCTCAGCGGCCTTGAGCGCAACACCGCCGGGCGCCTGGAATTGCGCGGGCATGAACTGAAATTGCGTTCACCCCGCGATGCGATTGCCGCCGGCATTCTGCTGTGTCCCGAGGACCGCAAGAAGGAGGGCATCATGCCGCTCTCCAGCGTCGCCGAGAACATCAATATCAGCGCGCGCGGCGCCCATTCCACCTTCGGTTGCCTGTTGCGCGGCCTGTGGGAGAAGGACAACGCCGACAAGCAGATCAAGGCGCTGAAAGTGAAGACGCCCAGCGCGGCGCAGAAAATCATGTACCTGTCCGGCGGTAATCAACAGAAGGCGATTCTCGGCCGCTGGCTGTCGATGCCGATGAAAGTCCTGCTGCTCGACGAGCCGACTCGCGGCATCGACATCGGCGCCAAGGCCGAGATTTACCAGATCATCCATAACCTGGCTGAAAGCGGCATCTCGGTGATCGTGGTGTCCAGCGACCTGATGGAAGTGATGGGTATTTCCGACCGCATCCTGGTGCTCTGCGAAGGCGCGATGCGCGGCGAACTGTCCCGTGACGAGGCCAATGAATCCAACCTGCTGCAACTGGCTTTGCCGCGCCACCGCGCTGACGGCGTGGCGAACTGAGAGGTGACTATGATGACAACCCAAAACAACGCTCTGCCCACCCAGCGCAAACCTCTGGACCTGCGGCGCTTTCTCGATGACTGGGTGATGCTGCTCGCGGCCGTCGGGATCTTTGTGCTCTGCACCTTGCTGATCGATAACTTCCTTTCGCCGCTGAACATGCGCGGTCTGGGCCTGGCGATTTCCACCACCGGGATAGCCGCGTGCACCATGTTGTATTGCCTGGCGTCGGGGCATTTCGACTTGTCGGTGGGCTCGGTGATTGCCTGTGCCGGCGTGGTCGCGGCGGTGGTGATGCGCGACACCGACAGCGTGTTTCTCGGTGTGGTGGCGGCGCTGTTCATGGGCTTGATCGTCGGGCTGATCAACGGGATCGTGATCGCCAAGCTGCGGGTCAATGCATTGATCACTACGTTGGCGACCATGCAGATCGTTCGCGGTCTGGCCTACATTTTTGCCAATGGCAAAGCGGTGGGCGTGTCGCAAGAGTCGTTCTTCGTCTTCGGTAACGGCCAGTTGTTTGGCGTGCCGGTGCCGATTCTGATCACCATTGCCTGTTTCCTGTTTTTCGGCTGGCTGCTGAATTACACCACCTACGGGCGCAACACCATGGCCATCGGCGGCAACCAGGAAGCGGCGCTGCTGGCCGGGGTCAACGTTGACCGGACCAAGATCATCATCTTCGCCGTGCACGGTGTGATCGGGGCGTTGGCCGGGGTGATTCTGGCGTCGCGGATGACTTCCGGCCAGCCGATGATCGGCCAGGGTTTCGAGCTGACGGTGATCTCGGCGTGTGTGCTTGGCGGGGTTTCGCTCAGTGGCGGGATCGGCATGATCCGGCATGTGATTGCCGGGGTGTTGATTCTGGCGATCATCGAGAATGCGATGAACCTGAAGAACATCGATACGTTTTATCAGTACGTGATTCGCGGTTCGATTTTGCTGCTGGCTGTGGTTATCGACCGCCTGAAACAACGCTGAGATTTTTGTTGTCTGTGCTGGCCCCTTCGCGGGCAAGCCTCGCTCCTACAGGTTATGTGTCGTGCACGGATTACGCGACTGACATATAACCTGTAGGAGCGAGGCTTGCCCGCGAAGGCGATGTACCTGATTCACCTCGCGACCGCATCCTTCCGTCACTCCCCCTAAATATGTCTTGCCTGTTACAAGTCGTTTCGGGTATCAATTTGTACATGATTAGACAGGTACGATTTGACAAGAAACAACGGGTGGTCGACGAACTCATCCGGCGCATTGAAAGCGGCCTCATGGAGGACGGCTTTCAGTTGCCGGGCGAGCATCAGTTGGCTCAAGAATTCAAAGTCAGCCGAGGTACGCTGCGTGAAGCCCTGGCCGAATTGAAACGGCGCAACTACATCGCGACGCAAAGCGGTGTCGGTTCCATCGTCACGTTCGACGGGGTGGTGCTCGATCAGCGCAGCGGTTGGGCGCAGGCGCTGGCCGACAGCGGGGCGCTGATCAATACCGAAGTGCTGCGGCTCGAGGCGGTGACTCGCCCCGACCTGCTGCCGCGTTTCGGCACTGACCAATTCATCACCCTTGACCGCCGCCGTCGTTCCACCGACGGCAAGCTGGTTTCCCTCGAACGCTCATTGATGCCGGCTACCGGGGGCCTGGAAAGCCTGCCGCGTGTCGGCCTGATCGACAATTCCCTGACCATCACCCTGGCCGCCTACGGCTACATCGGCGAGCGCGGCGATCAATGGATCGGTGCCGAACCCTTGAACGCCGAAGACGCCGAGCTGCTCGGTCGTCCGGTCGGCACGGTGTTCCTCAAAGCCTTGCGCACCACCTACGACCGGCAGAACCGCTTCATGGAGCAGGTTGAAAGCCTGCTCGATCCCGTGCACTTTCGCCTGCACCTGCAATTTGGAAACCCACAATGACCGCGCTCAATCGTGCACTGGGCGCGTTTTACGGACTGGCCCTGGGCGATGCGCTGGGCATGCCGACGCAATCGCTGAGCCGCGCCGTCATCAAGGCGCGTTTCGGTGAAATCACCGATCTGCAAGACGCCGGCCCCAATCAACCGATTGCGGCCAACATGCCTAAAGGCTCGATCACCGACGACACCGAACAGGCGATTCTGGTCGGTCAGTTGTTGATCGACGGCAAGGGCAGGATCGAACCGTCGGTATTGGCGCAACGGCTGATCGAATGGGAAGCCGCGATGCAGGCCAAGGGCTCGCAGGATTTGCTCGGGCCGTCGACCAAACGGGCGATCGAGATGATCCTCGCCGGTCATTCGCCGGAAGAAGCGGGGCGCTACGGCACCACCAACGGCGCGGCGATGCGCATCACGCCCGTCGGCATTTCGGCGGATGTCCGCGATCCCGAGCGTTTCATCAACGCCGTGGTGCAGGCCTGCCAGGTCACCCACAACACCACGCTGGGCATCTCCAGCGCGGCGGCGGTGGCGGCGGTGGTCTCGGCCGGCATCAACGGCATGGACCTCGGCGAGGCATTGAACCTCGGCCAGCAAATCGCCCAGCAAGCGGAAAGCCACGGTCACTGGGTCGCGGGCGGACGCATTGCCTCGCGCATCAGTTGGGCGCGGACGATCAGCGTCGACAGCGACAAGGCGATGCTGGCGGATTTGATGTACGACGTGATCGGCACGTCGGTGGCTTCGCAGGAGTCGGTGGTGGTTTCGTTTGCCCTGGCGCAGCAAGTGGCCATCGGTGAAATAAATGCCTTCGACGCGCTGTGCATGGCCGCAGGTCTGGGTGGCGACACCGACACCATCGCGGCGATTCTGGGGGCCATGCTCGGGGCTTGTCTGGGGCTTGAGAGTTGGCCGGTGGCGATGATCGACAAGGTCAAAGCCGTTAATGCGTTGGAGTTGGAACCGTTGGTGCAGGGCCTGTTGGCTTTGCGTTGACTGGGCTGACGCCATCGCGAGCAGGCTCACTCCCACAGGTACGGCGTGTACCGTGAGGTTTGCACTATCCCTGTGGGAGCGAGCCTGCTCGCGATAGGCGCACCGCATATTTGAAAAATTCACCCGCAATGGATCGCACAACTACGGCCAGGATCGCCGGGATGTTATGTCGACTTCCGCAATTGCCCATAACCACAACAAAGGCAACAGGAGCATTTCACATGAGTTCATCGAACGCCGGGCAAAGCGCCGGGCAACTGGAAACCCGTGGCATCGAGCCGGTGCCGGAAGCCGAATGCAACGGGCATCCGCTGCAGCTGTTCTGGGTCTGGTTCGCCGCCAACATTTCCATCCTCGGCCTGCCGCTCGGCGCTACGCTGGTGGCGTTTCGCGGGTTGGCGATCTGGCAGGCGATCATCGTCGCGATCCTCGGCGCTGCCGGTTCCTTTGCCGTCGTCGGGATCATTTCCATCGCCGGCCGCCGTGGCCGTGCACCGAGCCTGACGCTGTCGCGGGCGATCTTCGGCGTACGTGGCAACATCGGCCCGACCCTGGTTTCGCTGATGTCGCGGCTGGGTTGGGAAACCGTCAACACCACCACCGCCGCGTTCGTGTTGCTGTCGCTTTGCTCGATCCTGTTCGGCTCGCCGGTGGAAGCCAAAAGCGCGCCGGTGCTGACCCTGATCTTCATCGCGATTTTCGTGCTGCTGACCTTGTCGGTGTCCGGCCTCGGTCACGCGACGTTGCTGGTGATTCAGAAGTGGGCGACTTATGTGTTCGGCGCGCTGAACATTCTGGTCGGCGGTTTCCTCTGCGCCACCATCGACTGGAGCGCCGTGTTCAACGCCACGCCTGCACCGCTTAGCGCAATGATCATCGGCGTCGGCACCATGGCCGCCGGCACCGGGATCGGTTGGGCCAACGCCGGCGCGGACATGTCGCGTTATCAGCATCGCAGCGTCAAGGCGGCACGTCTGGTGGCTTCCGCCGCGTTTGGTGCCGGGATCCCGCTGGTGTTGCTGATCACCCTCGGCGGCCTGCTGTCGGTGGGCAACAATGACCTGGCCTCGGCCACTGACCCGATCATCGCGATCCGCGACATGCTGCCGACCTGGATGGCCGTGCCGTACCTGATCACTGCGTTCGGCGGCTTGCTGCTGTCGAACAACCTGTCGGTGTATTCCGCAGGCTTGACCACGCTGACCCTCGGCCTGAAGGTCAAGCGCGTCTACGCCGTGGTGGTCGACATCGTGGCGATTTTCGCCGGTTCGATTTACTTCATGCTGATCGCCGACAGTTTCTACGGCCCGTTCATCACCTTCATTTCGCTGCTGGCCGTGCCGATCACGGCGTGGGTCGGGATCTTCGTCGTTGACCTGATTCATCGTCATTACTACAGCCCCAAAGACTTGCTGGACGTCAGCCCGAGCAGCGCCTACTGGTATCGCGGCGGCGTCGAGTGGCGTGCTTTCGGTGCGTGGGCCCTGGCGATCGTGCTGGGTTTCAGCTTCACCACCATTGGCACCACCGAACAAACCGTCTGGTTCCGTGGGTTCCTCTCCGACTCGTGGCTGGGGCATAACGGCCTTGGCTGGATCGTGACGTTCCTGGTCGCCGGCGGGATTTATTTTGTACTCGGCGGGGCCAGGGATCGCCGCGCCGCGTCGCTCGAGAATGCTCATGCCTAAAATGTTGCACACCGGCCAGGTCATCATCGACCTGGTCATGGCCGTGGATAAACTGCCTCAGCCCGGCGGCGACGTACTGGCGCAATCCGCCAGTTTCGAAGCCGGCGGCGGGTTCAATGTGATGGCCGCCGCTCAGCGTAATGGCTTGTCGGTGGTTTACCTGGGGCGTCATGGCACGGGTCGTTTCGGCGATCTGGCGCGTGAGGCGATGAAGGCTGAAGGCATTCGCATCGGCATTGCTCACAGTGCTGAACGAGACACGGGGTTGTGCGTGGCGATCACGGACGCCTCGGCTGAACGTAGTTTTGTTTCCTACATCGGTGCCGAAGGTGAAGTGTCCGCAGAGGATTTGAACAGCGTAGCGGCGCAGGCGGGCGACTATGTCTACGTCAGCGGCTACAGCCTGCTGCATGTCGGCAAGGCTCAGGCGCTGGTGGATTGGGTGTTGGCGTTGCCGAGTGCAGTCAACGTGGTGTTCGACCCGGGCCCGCTGGTGGAGTCACCCGATGCGCCGTTGATGCAGGCGTTGTTGCCGCGCATCGATGTGTGGACCAGCAACAGCGTCGAGGCGCTGCGGTTTACCGGGGCGTCGGACATTGCCGAGGCGCTGGATCGACTGACCGATCATCTGCCGTCGAAGGTGTTGATGGTGGTTCGCGACGGTCCGCAGGGGTGCTGGATCCATCAGCATGGCGAGCGTCAGCATGTGCCGGGTTTCAAGGTTGAGGCGGTGGACAGCAACGGCGCCGGGGATGCCCATGCCGGGGTGTTTGTGGCCGGGTTGGCGCGCGGGTTGTCGGCGGGTGAAGCGGCGCGGCGGGCGAATGCGGCAGCGGCGCTGGCGGTGACTCGGTGGGGGCCGGCGACTTCGCCTGGGGCGGATGAGGTGGATGCGTTGATCAGTAAAACTTTCGGCGCCTGATCTGACGTCTTCGCGAGCAAGCCTCGCTCCTACAAGGATCGCGTAGTTCCTGTAGGAGCGAGGCTTGCCCGCGAAGGGGCCCTCAAACGTTTACACGTCCAGCTTGCGCGCCACCTCAACCCCAGCCGCACCAAGCTTGATCGGCTTTCATCGACGTTCATGGATACTGATGAACGACGAACCGTTCAGGCCTGTTGCAACGTTTTGACCGTGTAGCGGCGCCAGATCAGGCGGCCCACGGTGATCAGCCAGTTCAACAGCGCCACGGCGAGAACGGTGAGCAACAGTGTCGCCATCCCGTGTTCGACTATGATCTTCCCGGCCAGCAACGGAAAGCCGAACACACCAATGAAGTACGACAGGCTGAACAGCAGCAACGCTTGCGCGGTGGTGCCGTGCGGCGCTTCATTCGCCGCCAGGCCGTTGATCACCGAATACGTCAGCCCGTAACCGACCCCAAGCATCATCGCCGCGAGCACGTAGCTCAAGCCGCTGTCGACCACGAAACCGAACATCACAATCGAAACCATCATCAGCCCCGACAACAGGCAGGATGCGCGGAACGGATCGCGCTTGACCACGAATCCGGCAATCACCATCCGGCTGCTGATTGCCGCGCCCATGAAGCCGAAAAAGAACAGCGAGTAATCCAGCGAACGAGACGCCGCGTAGCTGGTCTGGAAACTCGACAGACCACCGAAGACGCAGCCGCCGAGGCCGACCATGAGGATCGGGAACACTGCGCGGGACGATAAAATCTGCCGGGTTGCACGCCAGGAAATGCGTGCGACCGCAGCGGCCGGCGAGGGCGCTTTTTTCAGCTGCGCATCCAGTCGCCAGAACAGCAACACGCCGATCAGGCTGGCCAGCGCCGCGAGGTAAAACGCCGCCGTTACGGGATAGCCCAGCGCACTGGCCGCGCGGCCCAGCAACGGGCCGCTGCCGATCCCGGTCATCATGCTGCCCGACAGCAGCGCGAAATATCTGGCCCGTTGTGCAGGCGTCACAAGGCTCGCGACGATGATCGGCCCGAGCGTATAGAAAACGCCCCAGCCCAAACCCAGCAACAAGCCGAAAAACAGCAGCAGATGGCCGAAGCCCGGCGTCAGTGCAAAGCCCAGGCTGGCCGCCACCAGCAGCACGCCGAACAGCGCAATCGAACGCGCCGCGCCAAGCCAGTCGGACAAGTGCCCGGAAACGATCACCGCCGCAAACGTACTGAGCATCGCCGCCGAAATCACGCTCCCGGCATCGTGTTCATTACCGCCGCGCGAGCCGATCAACAGCGACAGCAAAAACGTCGAGCCGTAGGACAGCGACAGCAAATAACTGGCGAGGCAAAACAGGCCGAACAGTTTGCTGGAGACCTGAGGTGGAGCAGTAGACATGACGCGCTTCCTTGACCCGATAACGGAGAGTGTCATCTATCTATCATGCAAGGCGCCGATGTTAGGTCTGAGGTTATCGATTCCAGGGTTAGTGGTGGGCGGAGTAATGCACTCAGCCGATGCCGATTTCTTCCTTGAACAGCTCCATGAAATTTTTCAAACGTTCATGCCGGATGCGGGCCAGGCGTTGACCGGTGAGGGTCTGGAAGCCGTCTGCCAAGTGCAGCAGCTTGGTCTGGAAATGATCGAGGCAAAAGCGCTTGTCATCGTATTCCCGCGCATTCGCTTCCGGGTCTTGTGGGTCATACAGAGCGCTGCCCATGCGACCGGCAATGTAAAAAGTGCGCGCAACGCCGAGCATCCCGAGGGAATCGAGACGGTCGGCGTCCTGCATGATTTTCGCTTCGAGGGAACTCGGGGTGATGTTGGCAGAAAAGCTGTGGGCCTCTATGGCGTGTACAACGGCGCTGATTTTTGCGCTGGGCCAGTGCATGTCGGTCAACACTGCAGAGGCCTTCTCGGCTGCCAGCCGCGATGCTTGCGAACGCAACGGCGAGTTCTTCTCCACCGACACGCAATCATGCAAAAGCACCGCTGCCAGCAGCACTTCAATATCGCCACCTTCCTCGGCATGAAGAGTGCGCACGTTGTGCCAGACCCGCTGCAGGTGCGACAGATCGTGGGCGCCGTCTTCCGAGGGTTCCAGTGCGTGGGGCAGCAACCTGGCGGCGAGGATTGGCAGCGGCGCGAAAGCATCAGTCGTCATAAACGTCCTGTTAAGTGAAAACGGTTGGGGCAGCGGCTCCACATCCTCCATAGATCAGCTTTGAATTTCCAGTGTGACGAGCGTTGCGCGCCGACTTAGTATGGCGTTTTCCACTTTTGACGAAGGCACGTCCATGACGATCGAAATCCGCCCGGCGACCCCCAGCGATGCACCGCAAATCCTCGCGTTCATCACTGAATTGGCCGATTACGAACGTGCCCGCCACGAAGTCATCGCCAGCGTCGCCGACATCGAGCGCAGCCTGTTCAGCGAAGGCGCCACCGCCCACGGCCTGATCTGCCTGCGCGACGGTTTGCCGATCGGCTTTGCGGTGTTCTTCTTCAGCTATTCCACTTGGCTGGGCAGCAACTGCCTGTACCTCGAAGACCTCTACATCACTCCCGAGCAGCGCGGTGGCGGGGCCGGTAAAACCCTGCTGCGCCACTTGGCGAAAATCGCCTGTGCCAATGATTGCGGGCGTTTTGAGTGGAGCGTGCTGGACTGGAACAAGCCGGCTATCGAGTTCTATAAATCCTTGGGTGCGCAGCCACAGGAAGAGTGGGTGCGGTATCGGATGGATGGCGCGGTGCTAAGGGATTTTGCTGCGGGCAATTGACCCCCTTAAAAGATCGCAGCTTCGCTGGCTCCACACTGAAAATGGTTGTAAACCCAACCTGTAGGAGCCGGCTTGCTGGCGATGGCAAACTCAAGAGCAACCCAATACTTTGAGAGTGGATCGCCAGCAAGCCGGCTCCTACAGGGTTGAATTCGATGGTTGATGCATCGCAGAAATTGAAGCTGCGATTTTTTTTGCCTGCAGCAATCAGATCCCATTATATGGGATGTGTATTTATATATTGAGATATCGCCGCGTCAGGGTTTATAGTCCAGCTCACTCACTGCCAATAAACAAAACAGGTGAAGCGATGCTGGCGCAATTGATCGCGCTCGATTGGGGGACAACCTCATTACGTGCTTACAAACTCGCGGCAGGTGGCCAGGTGCTCGAACAGCGTTCGCTGTCATCGGGAATCATGCAGCTGCCCCGGACGCCGCGAATCATTAACGGTCTGGCATGCACCGACGGTTTCGAACTGGCCTTTGACGAGGCCTGCGGTGACTGGCTCGATGAGCAACCCGGTTTGCCGGTGATTGCCTGCGGCATGGTCGGCAGCGCGCAAGGCTGGCGCGAAGCGGCCTACCGTGACACGCCGGCAAACGTTGCCAATCTCGGAACTTCCCTACAAACCATTCGCAGTCTTCGCGGTATCGATGTGCACATCGTGCCGGGCGTGATTCAGCGTTCGCGCCTGCCGAACGTGATGCGCGGTGAAGAAACCCAGGTCCTCGGCGTGCTGCAAAACCTGGCGGGCGAGGCGGGCAGCGATCTGTTGATCGGCCTGCCGGGCAGCCATTCGAAATGGGTGGAAGTGGCCGACGGCTGCATCGTGCATTTCGACACCTTCATGACCGGCGAAGTCTTCGCGGTGCTCAGCGAACACAGCATTCTCGGGCGCACCCAGCAACGCGGTGGGTCTTTCGATGGCGACGCGTTTGACCGTGGCGTGCAAGTGGCGCTGTCGGCGGACGGCGAAATCGGCCCGCTGTCGACGCTGTTCAGTGCCCGCAGCCTCGGGCTGACCGGCGAGCTGAGCGGCAGTGCGCAACCGGATTACTTGTCCGGCCTGTTGATCGGCCATGAGCTGTCGGCGCTGGCCACGGTTCAGCGGCGTCGGCGCAACAGCGTTCATCTGCCGTCGATCATTCTCATCGGTAATTCCCAACTCTGTGCCCGTTACAGCCGGGCGCTCGACGCCTGCGGTTTTGCCCGAGTGACGCTGGCCGAACAGGCCACCGAACGCGGGTTGTGGCAACTGGCGCTCGCCGCCGGGCTGATCACTCCAAACCCATCCCGTTAAACCTGACTGGAGGTCTGACATGCTCAAACAAGCATTGGCGCAAAACGGTCTGATCGCAATCCTGCGTGGCCTGCGCCCGCAGGAAGCGGCAGCTATCGGAGAAGTCCTTTACGCAGCCGGATTTCGCGTCATCGAAGTGCCGCTCAATTCCCCCGAGCCGTACGAAAGTATCCGCATCCTGCGCAGTACCTTGCCTGCCGATTGCCTGATCGGTGCCGGCACGGTGTTGACGCCGGAGCAGGTCGAGCAAGTGAAAGCCGCCGGCGGGCAGGTCATCGTCATGCCCCACAGCGATCCCAAAGTGCTGCGCGCCGCGAAGGCCGCCGGGTTGTTCCTGTCGCCTGGCGTGGCGACACCGACCGAAGCGTTCGCTGCACTGGCTGAAGGCGCGGACGTGCTGAAGATGTTCCCCGCCGAGCAAATGGGCCCGGCGGTTGTAAAAGCCTGGCTGGCGGTGTTGCCCGCCGGGACGATTCTGGCGCCGGTGGGCGGGATCACCCCGGAGAACATGCAGGTGTTTATCGACGCGGGCGTGAAGGGCTTCGGCCTCGGGTCCGGGTTGTTCAAACCGGGCATGACTGCGGCGCAAGTGGCGTCCAACGCCAAGGCCTACGTCGCTGCATGGAACGCTCTGCGTTAAGACTTTTTTGGCGCCGAGCGCGCTGCATCTAATAAGAGAGAGAAGAGATGAAAATCACCAAACTGACCACCTTCATCGTTCCGCCGCGCTGGTGCTTCCTGAAAGTGGAAACCGACGAGGGCGTGACCGGTTGGGGCGAGCCCGTGGTCGAAGGCCGTGCCCACACGGTGGCGGCTGCCGTTGAAGAATTGTCCGACTACCTGATCGGCAAAGACCCACGCAACATCGAAGACATCTGGACCGTGCTGTATCGCGGCGGCTTCTACCGGGGCGGTGCGATCCACATGAGTGCGCTGGCCGGTATCGACCAGGCATTGTGGGACATCAAGGGCAAGGCCCTGGGTGTGTCGGTCAGCGACCTGCTCGGCGGTCAGGTGCGCGACAAGATTCGTGTCTATTCGTGGATTGGCGGTGATCGTCCGGCAGACACCGCGCGCGCCGCGAAAGAAGCGGTCAGCCGTGGTTTCACTGCGGTGAAAATGAACGGCACCGAAGAGCTGCAATTCCTCGATTCCTTCGAGAAAGTCGACCTGGCCCTGGCCAACGTTGCCGCCGTGCGTGATGCGGTCGGCCCGAACGTCGGTATCGGTGTGGACTTCCATGGCCGGGTGCACAAGCCCATGGCCAAGGTGCTGATGAAGGAACTCGATCCGTACAAACTGATGTTCATCGAAGAGCCGGTGCTCAGCGAAAACTACGAAGCGCTGAAGGAGCTGGCGCCGCTGACCAGTACACCGATTGCCCTCGGCGAGCGTCTGTTCTCGCGTTGGGACTTCAAGCGCGTACTCAGCGAAGGTTACGTCGACATCATCCAGCCGGATGCTTCTCATGCCGGTGGCATCACCGAGACTCGCAAGATCGCCAACATGGCCGAAGCCTACGACGTAGCGCTGGCGCTGCATTGCCCGTTGGGGCCGATTGCACTGGCGGCGTGTCTGCAACTGGATGCGGTTTGCTACAACGCGTTCATCCAGGAACAGAGCCTGGGTATCCACTACAACGAGAGCAACGACCTGCTGGATTACGTCAAGGATCCACGGGTGTTCGATTACGACAAAGGCTTCGTGAAAATTCCGAACGGCCCGGGCCTGGGGATCGAGATCAACGAGGAATACGTGATCGAACGCGCGGCGGTCGGGCATCGCTGGCGCAACCCGATCTGGCGCCATGCCGACGGCAGTTTTGCTGAGTGGTGATTTAACGCCGTCCTTGTAGGAGCGAGGCTTGCCCGCGAAGGCGTCAGTAATGGCGCCCTCGCCAGTGCGGCAGACCGAGGTGCAGCATTCGCGGGCAAGCCTCGCTCCTACAGTTTTTCGATTCGTCCTTTGACCTCAATAAACATAAGAAGAGGCATTCCCCATGCAACCGCAAACCCTCACGGGGCAGGCGTCGTTGGTGGCGCCCAGCCGCAAGCGTTTTTTCATCATGGTCCTGCTGTTTATCACCGTGGTGATCAACTATCTGGACCGCAGCAACCTGTCCATCGCCGCCCCGGCGCTGACCAGTGACCTGGGCATCGACCCGATCCACGTCGGACTGATCTTCTCCGCGTTCGGCTGGACCTACGCCGCCATGCAGATCCCCGGCGGCTGGCTGGTGGATCGCGTTCCGCCGCGCATCCTTTATAGCCTCGCCTTGCTGCTGTGGTCGATCGCCACGGTGATGCTCGGTTTCGCCGCCAGCTTCATTGCGCTGTTCGTCTTGCGCATGGCGGTCGGTGCGCTGGAAGCACCGGCGTATCCGATCAACAGCCGCGTAGTCACCACCTGGTTCCCGGAGCGCGAGCGCGCCACGGCCATTGGTTTCTACACCTCCGGCCAGTTCGTCGGCCTGGCGTTCCTGACGCCGGTACTCGCCTGGTTGCAGCATGAATTTGGCTGGCACATGGTGTTCGTCAGCACCGGTGCGGTGGGCATTCTCTGGGCGGTGATCTGGTACGCGGTGTATCGCGAACCGCGGGATTTCAAAGGCGCCAATGACGCTGAAATCGACCTGATCCGCGAAGGCGGCGGGCTGGTGGATATTCAGGCCGAGCAAGCGAAGGTCAAGGCCAAATTCAGCTGGACCGACCTCGGCATCGTCCTGACCAAGCGCAAGTTGTGGGGCATTTACCTTGGCCAGTTCTGCCTCAACTCGACGTTGTGGTTTTTCCTGACGTGGTTCCCGACCTACCTGGTGAAGTACCGCGGCATGGATTTCATCAAGTCCGGCCTGCTGGCATCGTTGCCGTTTCTCGCCGCTTTCGTCGGCGTACTCTGTTCCGGGTTCTTCTCCGACTTCCTGATCCGTCGCGGCTACACGGTGGGTTTCGCCCGCAAGTTGCCGATCATTGGCGGCTTGCTGATTTCCACCTCGATCATCGGCGCCAATTTCGTCGAATCGACGCCGCTGGTGATTGCCTTCCTCGCCTTGGCGTTCTTCGGCAACGGTCTGGCTTCGATCACCTGGTCACTGGTTTCAACGCTGGCACCGGCACGCTTGTTGGGGCTGACCGGCGGGGTGTTTAACTTCATCGGCAACCTGTCGGCGATTGCCACGCCGATTGTCATCGGTTTCCTCGCCAGCGGTGATTCGTTCGCTCCGGCGATCACCTACATTTCGGTTCTGGCGTTGTTGGGGGCGCTTTCCTACATTCTGCTGGTCGGGAAGGTCGAGCGTATCAAGTTGTAGTCGTAGCCGTCGGGCGACCATAATGCCGCCCGTTCACTCGCTCAACGGTAAAGGCTGGATATGCAGGAAGACGCCCCAAAAATCGCCAAGGACGCCGCGCCGACCGGCACTCAGACCCTGCTTCGCGGTCTGGGTGTGGTTCAGGCCGTGGCCAGTGGCGCCCGCGATCTCAAGGAAATCGCCCGGCTGATCGGCACGACGCGCAGCACCACCCATCGTCTGGCCAGTTGCCTGGTGGACGAGCGTTATCTGCGCGTGGTGCCGCAAGTCGGTTATTTGCTGGGGCCGAAGCTGATCGAGCTGGGCTTTCAGGCGCGTGAGGAATTGCCGCTGGTCACGTTGGCCGGTCCGTATCTGGATGAGTTGTCGGCGTTGACCGGCGACACCATTCACCTGGCGATTCGCGAGGGCGACGAAGTGCTGTACCTGCACAAGAATCCGGGGCGCAATGGTCCGGAAATGCGTTCGCGGGTTGGCCACCGCATGCCGTTGGCGCGCACCGGGATCGGCAAGGCGCTGATGCTCGATGACACGCAGGAAGAATGGCAACGGCTGTACGAAGTCAGCCTGCCGGCGGGTGGGAAAAATCAGTTCTGGCCGCAGCACCCGGAGCAATCCTGGGAGCAGTTTCAGCAGCGCATGATTGAGTACGTGGCGGGCGGTTACGCCTTCGACCTGGAAGACAACGAACCGTCGATCCGCTGCGTGGCGGCGCCAATCCGTGACGCGAGCAAGCGCATCGTCGCCGGCATCAGCATCGCCAGCACCGTGCCGTACATGCCGCTGGAAAAAATGGCCGAGCTGATTCCCCTGATCAAAGGGGTCACGGCCCGGCTCTCGGCGGAACTTGGCTTGAAGGTATAAACCGCTAAGGTTTAGACCTTCAGCGTCGCCATGTCGATGACGAAGCGGTACTTCACGTCACCGGCGATCATGCGGGCGTAAGCCTCGTTGATCTGGCGGATGTCGAGCATTTCGATGTCGCAGGTGATGTTGTGCTCGGCGCAGAAATCCAGCACTTCCTGGGTTTCGGCGATACCGCCGATCAGCGAGCCGGCCAGTACACGGCGGCCCAGCACCAATTTGGCCGCGTGGACCGGTGGATCAATCGGTTCAATCAACCCCACCAGAATGTGCACGCCGTCGAAACGCAGCGTGTCGAGGTAGGGATTGAGGTCGTGCTGCACCGGAATGGTGTCCAGCAGAAAGTCGAAATGGCCGGCAGCGGCTTTCATCTGCTCGGCATCGGTGGACACGATCACATGGTCCGCGCCCTGACGACGACCTTCTTCAGCCTTGCTTGCCGAGCGGGTGAACAGCGTGACTTCCGCGCCCATTGCCTTGGCGAACTTGATGCCCATGTGGCCGAGGCCGCCCATGCCGAGAATCCCGACCTTGTCGCCCGCTTTCACGCCGTAGTGCTTGAGCGGCGAGTAGGTGGTGATGCCCGCGCAGAGGATCGGCGCGGCGCTGGCCAGGTCAAGTTTTTCCGGGATGCGCACCACGAAGTGCTCGCTGACCACGATGCTGTCGGAGTAACCGCCCATGGTGTTGCTGCCATCGACCCGGTCGGGTGTGGCGTAGGTCATGGTCGGGCCTTCGAGGCAATATTGTTCGAGGTTGGCCTGGCAGGCTTCGCAGCTGCGGCACGAATCGACCATGCAGCCGACGCCGACCAGATCGCCGACTTTATGTTGGGTGACATTCGCACCGATGGCGGTCACTTTGCCTACGATCTCGTGGCCGGGCATTAGCGGGTAAACGGCAATGCCCCACTCATTGCGCGCCTGATGGATGTCGGAATGGCAGACGCCGCAGTAGAGAATCTCGATCGCCACGTCGTCGGCACGCGGGCTGCGGCGTTCGAATTTCACGGGGGCAAGGGGAGTGGTGGCCGACTGGGCGGCGTATCCGATGGCGGTGTACATGGTGGACCTCGCAAAAAGCATGACAGGTGAGGCGGCGCATTCTGGGCGCCGTACCTTTGCGCGGCCATGGCGATTCCTCCGGGTGTCATGCCTATTCCTCCGGCATCTGCGTTCGTTGGGTCCAATGGGCAATCAGACCTGCGATGATGCTTTCATCCCTTTTTCCGTGATTATTTTGTGAAGAGCTCCCATGTTGTTGACCCGTCATCTCGATGCCAATGCCACGCTGGTTTCGCTGATTGAGCCACTGGCGACCCGCGACGGTTTCACCCAGACCGGGTTGCCCGGTGTGCAAGTTCTGCGCGCCAGTTGTGACGTCGCCCGTGGCCCGCATATTTATGAACCGAGCCTGATGATCATCGCCCAGGGCAGCAAACTGGCGTATCTGGGGCCGCGAACCCTGGAGTACGGCGCCGGGCATTACTTGATTCAAGCGTTGCCGGTGCCGTTCGAGTGCGAAACCTTTGCCTTGCCGAATGCGCCGCTGCTCGGGGTTTCCGTGGCGATTGACCGGGTGCTGCTGGGGGAATTGGTGCTGGCGATGGGACTGGCGCCGGGGCGGCACATTGCGGCGCAGACGCCGGAGTCGATGACCTCGGTAGTGCTCGACGACGGCATGCGCGGCTGTGTGGAGCGGTTGTTGCGTTGTCTGCACGATCCTCTGGAGGCGCGGATCATGGGGCCGTCACACCTGCGCGAGTTGTTGTTCGTCGCGTTGCGCGGGCCGCAGGCGGATGTGTTGCGCGCGCTGGTGGAACAGCAGGGGCAGTTCGCCCGTGTCGCGGCGTCGATCAGCCATTTGCATGCGCACTACGCCGAACCCTTGAACGTCGAGACCCTGGCCAGTTGCGCGAACATGAGTGCGTCAACTTTTCATGAGCATTTCAAGCGCAGCACGTTGTTGTCGCCGGTGCAGTATTTGAAGCGTTTGCGCTTGCTCAAGGCGCAGACGTTGCTGGTGGCGGAGGGCTTGGGCGTGGCGCAGGTGGCGCATCGGGTCGGGTATCAGAGCACGTCGCAGTTCAGTCGGGAGTACAAGCGTTACTTTGAGCGTAATCCGGGAGATGAGCGCGCTGCCTGAACCGTTGCGAACCCCTGTAGGAGCCGGCTTGCCGGCGATAGCAGTGTGCCAGACACCGATAATGCCGAATGACACACCGCCATCGCCGGCAAGCCGGCTCCTACAAGGACTGTGTGGGGCATGAATTGCGGGCAACAAAAAGGCCCCCATTTAGGGAGCCTTGATGTTCAGCGATTCAACTTACATGTTCGGGTAAGTCGGGCCGCCAGCGCCTTCCGGCGCCACCCAGGTGATGTTCTGTGCAGGGTCCTTGATGTCGCAGGTCTTGCAGTGAACGCAGTTCTGGGCGTTGATCTGGAAGCGCTTCTCGCCGTCTTCCTTGGTGACCACCTCATACACGCCGGCCGGGCAGTAACGCTGGGCAGGTTCATCGTACATCGGCAGGTTCTTGGCGATCGGGATGCTCAGGTCGGCCAGCTTCAGGTGGCAAGGCTGTTCTTCTTCATGGTTGGTACCGGAGATGAACACCGAGCTGAGTTTGTCGAAACTGATTTTGCCATCAGGTTTCGGGTAGTCGATCTTCTTGCAGTCGGCCGCGAGTTTCAGGCAAGCGTAATCCGGCTTGGTGTCGTGCAGGGTGAACGGCAGTTTGCCGCCGAAGATGTTCTGGTCCAGCCAGTTGAAACCACCGCCGACGATGGCGCCGAACTTGTGGATCGCCGGGCCGAAGTTGCGGCTGGCGAACAGCTCGTCGTAGAGCCAGCTCTTCTTGAACGCGTCGACGTAAGTGGTCAGTTCTTCGGTGCCGTCCTTTTCAGCGAACAGCGCCTCGGCCACGGATTCAGCGGCGAGCATGCCGGACTTCATCGCGGTGTGGCTGCCTTTGATCTTGGCGAAGTTCAGGGTGCCGAGGTCGCAACCGATCAGCGCGCCGCCCTTGAAGACCATTTTCGGCAGCGAGTTCAGGCCGCCCTTGCAGATGGCGCGTGCGCCGTAGCTGATGCGCTTGCCGCCTTCCAGGTACTGCTTGAGTACCGGGTGATGCTTGAGGCGCTGGAACTCGTCGAACGGCGACAGGTAGGTGTTGCTGTAGGACAGATCAACGATCAGGCCGACCACCACCTGGTTGTTTTCCAGGTGATAGAGGAACGAGCCGCCAGTGTTCTCGGTGCCCATGATGTCCAGCGGCCAGCCGGCGGTATGCACCACCAGGCCTGGCTGATGTTGGGCCGGGTCGATTTCCCAGATTTCTTTCAGGCCGATGCCGTAGTGCTGTGCGTCGGCTTCGCTGTCGAGGTTGAAGCGCTTGATCAACTGCTTGCCGATGTGGCCACGGCAGCCTTCGGCGAACAGCGTGTACTTGCCGCGCAATTCCATGCCTGGGGTGTACAGGCCTTCTTTCGGGTTGCCTTCGCGGTCAACGCCCAGATCACCGGTGATGATCCCGCGCACCACGCCGTTTTCGTCGAACAGTGCTTCCTGCGCGGCGAAGCCCGGGTAGATTTCTACGCCCAGGTTTTCGGCCTGCTGAGCCAGCCAGCGGCACAGGTTGCCCAGGGAGATGATGTAGTTGCCTTCGTTGTGCATGGTCTTGGGCACAAAGAGGTCGGGAATCTTCTGCGCGCTGTCGGCGTTTTTCAGCACGAAAATGTCATCGCGGGTGACCGGCGTGTTCAGCGGCGCGCCAAGTTCTTTCCAGTCCGGGAACAGTTCGTTCAGGGCGCGTGGTTCGAACACGGCACCGGACAGGATGTGAGCACCCACTTCGGAGCCTTTTTCGACCACGCAGACGCTGATTTCCTTACCGGCTTCAGCAGCCTTCTGCTTCAAGCGGCAGGCGGCGGAAAGACCAGCGGGGCCGGCACCGACGATGACCACGTCGAATTCCATGTATTCGCGTTCCACAGGTTATCTCCTACTCAAGGCTCAACAGTTTTTTTTCTAATTGGAGGTTTGGTGTCGCATCCATGAATTCCTGCACGAGGCAGGAAGAGGACAATCGATGAACCACCTTTCTCTTTGGGTGGCGCATTATATCTACACCACTCTTAGCGTCCAATACAAACGTTTGTTTGAATCGGCTCAAAGCCAGAGAAATCAAAGTCACGCGGCTTATGACTGGCCATTTTGCCGTATTGACCGGAATAGGCGTTCCGGTCAATATACGGTCGGTTTTGCGCTCGCCGTAGGCTGACTGTTGGTTTCAAGAGCACCTCTAAAGACAGGGCGATGGCAGTACAAGGTGACGCGCAGCGCAGTGTTGGCGCGCAGTTTACACGCCACGATATTTAATGACTTGTTGGTCACCACTGACGAACGGTCATCAACGTCATGAGCGATGGTCACTTGACACGTATGCCGGCGTTTTTAGAGGTGCCCTTGCGCCCGATGAGCATCAACCGCCAGGTTCGCCTAGGCGACTTTCTTTTCACCGGAGAGTAACGAGGAATCCATGAAGGTTCTTGTAGCTGTCAAACGCGTTGTGGATTACAACGTCAAGGTTCGCGTCAAGGCGGACAATTCCGGCGTCGACCTCGCCAACGTGAAGATGTCGATGAACCCGTTCTGCGAAATCGCAGTGGAAGAAGCCGTACGCCTGAAAGAGAAAGGCGTTGCGACTGAAATCGTCGTCGTCTCCATCGGCCCGTCCACCGCTCAAGAGCAACTGCGCACCGCGCTGGCTCTGGGTGCCGACCGCGCCATCCTCGTCGAATCCGCTGAAGATCTGACTTCCCTGGCCGTTGCCAAGCTGCTCAAGGCTGTTGTCGACAAGGAACAGCCTCAGCTGGTGATCCTTGGCAAACAAGCCATCGACAGCGACAACAACCAGACTGGCCAGATGCTCGCTGCATTGAGCGGCTACGGTCAGGGCACCTTCGCGTCCAAAGTCGAAGTGTCCGGCGACAGCGTTGCCGTGACCCGCGAAATCGACGGCGGCGCGCAAACAGTTTCCCTGAAACTGCCGGCCATCGTCACCACCGACCTGCGTTTGAACGAGCCGCGCTACGCGTCCCTGCCAAACATCATGAAAGCCAAGAAGAAGCCTCTCGAAGTGCTGACTCCGGACGCTTTGGGCGTTTCCACCGCCTCCACCAACAAGACCGTGAAAGTCGAAGCGCCTGCTGCACGCAGCGCGGGTATCAAGGTCAAGTCGGTGGCTGAACTGGTCGAGAAACTGAAAAACGAAGCGAAGGTAATCTAAATGACTATCTTGGTTATTGCTGAACACGACAACAAAGTGCTGGCCCCGGCCACGCTGAACACTGTAGCCGCTGCTGCCAAAATCGGCGGCGACATCCACGTGCTGGTTGCAGGTCAGGGCGCTGGCGCCGTGGCTGAAGCCGCTGCGAAAGTGGCTGGCGTGGCTAAAGTGCTGGTGGCCGATAACGCCGCCTACGCTCACCAACTGCCGGAAAACGTCGCGCCACTGGTTGCCGAGCTGGGCAAGGGCTACAGCCACATCCTGGCTGCCGCTACTTCCAACGGCAAAAACATCCTGCCGCGCGTTGCCGCTCAGCTGGACGTTGACCAGATCTCCGAGATCATCTCGGTTGAAAGCGCTGACACTTTCAAGCGCCCGATCTACGCCGGTAACGCCATCGCTACCGTTCAGTCGAACGCTGCGGTCAAAGTGATCACCGTGCGTGCCACCGGTTTCGACCCGGTTGCCGCTGAAGGCGGTTCGGCTGCCGTTGAAGCAGTTGCTGCTGCGCACAACGCCGGCACTTCGAGCTTCGTCGGTGAAGAACTGGCCAAGTCCGATCGTCCGGAACTGACCGCTGCCAAGATCGTCGTTTCCGGCGGTCGCGGCATGCAGAACGGCGACAACTTCAAACACCTGTACGCCCTGGCCGACAAGCTGGGCGCTGCCGTGGGTGCTTCCCGCGCCGCGGTCGACGCAGGTTTCGTACCCAACGACATGCAGGTCGGTCAGACCGGCAAGATCGTTGCTCCACAGCTGTACATCGCGGTCGGTATCTCCGGCGCGATCCAGCACCTGGCCGGCATGAAAGACTCCAAAGTGATCGTCGCGATCAACAAGGACGAAGAAGCGCCGATCTTCCAGGTGGCCGATTACGGCCTGGTGGCGGACCTGTTCGAAGCCATCCCTGAGCTCGAGAAGCTGGTCTAATCCAGCCGCTTGACCTATAAAGAGCCCGACCTTTTGGTCGGGCTTTTTTTTGCTCTTCTGTAGGAGCGAGCCTGCTCGCGATGGACTTGGAGGCACCGCGGTTACCCGGAGCGGGCGCGTCATCGTTAACGTCCATCGCCGGCAAGCCGGTCTCGCTCCTACAGGGGATATAACGGGGTTTGAGTATGGATCTGCATCGAGTGTTCGGTTGGTCATTGCTGCTGGGTCTGACGCTGTTGCCGACGCTGTCCATCGCAGCGGGCAAGTGTGAGCGACTGGTGGTCACCGGCAGCCCGGATGCGCCGCCGTATCTGTGGCAAGACCCGCAAAACCCCAAGCACCTGATCGGGGCCAGTGCCGATCTGTTGCAACAAGTAGCAGGGCAGTTGGGCATCAAGGTCGAGATGCTCTATGCCGGCAAACGCGCTCAGGCGCTGGAGGAAGTGCGCAGTGGGCGCATGGACATGCTGGCCGACGCGCCGTTGACGGTCAGTGAGCTGGAAACCCTGGATTACATTCATCCGCCGTTGCTGGAAAACGATTACCTGGTCTGGACCCGAAAAGACTCGCCACTGGTCTACAACCAGGCGCAGGACCTTCACGGTCACCCCGGCGCGTTGTCGGAAAAGTCTCGAATGACCCCGGAATTCGGTACGTTTGCCGAGCAGCAATTGACCCTCGTACGCACCCCCAACCTGACCCAGGCCCTTCAGAAATTGCTGTTGGGGGAAGTGGAATTTGTCCTCGCCGGACGCTATTCGGGCATGGCAGCCGCACAGGCCTTGAGCATGGCCAATGACCTCGTCGCGCGCCCGCAGCCGGTCGACAAACCCGGCCTGTTCCTCGCGGTTTCCCATAACTCTGCCTGCAACGATCCGTGGTTGCGCGGACAGCTGGCCAAAAAGATGACAGAATTGCCCGCGTCCGGACTGACGGAAGCCGTGCTGCAACGCAATATCGAGCGCTGGAAAGCGCAGCAACAGCAACCACAGCAACCCCCCGCCAGTACCCCAAAACAGTAGGGATTTTTAGTGAGTATTCGACCTCTTTTCGCTGCCCTGGCCGTTCTGGCTCTGGCGGGTTGTGCAGCCGATCCGGCGCCGAATGAACAAATACGCCTGACCGAACAGGTGCTCGTGCAAGCCAAAGCCGTGGGGGCCACCGCGGACGATGTGCCGGAAATGAAACTGGCCGAAGAAAAATTCGCCCGTGCCCAAGGTGATATGGCCGATCAGTCTTACAAGCATGCACGCATGCGCTCCGAACAGGCCGAACTTGACGCGCGCCTGGCTGAAGCCAAGGTCCTGACGCTCAAAAGTGAGGAGAAGCTGGATCTTCTCAACACCCGCATCACTCGATTGCGCAAGCAAGTGGGGGATGCTCAATGAACCTCACGTCCAAAGCTATCGGCGGCTTGATCCTCGTGGGCTGTGCCAGCCTCTATGGCTGCGCCGGTCAGCGCAGTGAAGCCGCGCTGCAAGAAGCGGGTGCTGACTTTCAGAAGGTGAAAGAGGATTCCAGCGTGCTGCGAATCGCACCGAAAGACGTGATCCGTGCCGGTGAATCCCTGGCCCGTGCCGATCGACTGTCCAGCTACTGGGGCAGCGGGTCTGACGTGCTGCATTACGCCTACCTGAGCCGGCGCTACAGCGAAATCGCTCGGGAACACACCAATCAGGTACTCAACGAAGAGCGCGCGGCGAAGCTCGAACTGGAGCGTCAACGCCTGCAACTGGCCCTGCGCGAATCCAAATTGCTGAGCGTGCAGCAGCAGGGCAAGTGGCTTGAAGAGCAGATTGTTGCGCTGGCCACGACCCAGACTGACCGTGGCCTGGTGATGACCCTCGGCGACGTGCTGTTCGACACCGGCGAAGCGGAGCTGAAAAACTCGGCGAACCGCGTGGTGTTGAAGATCGTGCAATTCCTGCAGCTCAATCCCAAGCGCGTCGTGCGCATCGAAGGCTACGCCGACAGCACCGGCGGCAAGCAGGAAAACCTCAAACTGTCCCGTGACCGTGCGCAATCGGTGGCGGACGTGTTGACGGACCTGGGCATCGACGAAAAACGCATTAAGGTCGAAGGTTATGGCGACGAATACCCGGTAGACGCGAACGCCTCGGAACGGGGCCGGGCGCAGAACCGTCGGGTGGAAATTGTGTTCTCCGACGAAAAAGGCCAGCTCGGCGCCGCCCGGTAATGGCGGATTCCGATTGAAACCACATACTCTGTAGGAGCCGGCTTGCCGGCGATAGCATCACCGCGGTGTCTCAGATGAACCGCAGTGATGCCATCGCCAGCAAGCCGGCTCCTACAAACCCGGGCTGCCCGTCAGCGCCGGGTTTTTTTTCGCCTGCCAACTGCTCCGCGTTTTCAGTAAAAAGCAGTACAGATTTTGCTGACACTGCACTGTACCGTCGACTATTGTGGCAACTGTCCCCGTACACTTCTAAACTGTTCCGGTATTGTTTCACACAAGAATAAAATGCCCGTGAAATCGAGTGCTGCGTCATGACCAATCTCTTGCTCTACCAACGTATTGCTCAACAACTGGCCGAAGACATCCGTCGTGGGGTCTATCAGCCGGGGGAGCGCGTGCCTTCGGTGCGCAAGATGAGTTCGCAGCTCAATGTCAGCCACGCGACGGTGTTGCAGGCGTATGCCAATCTCGAAGATCAGGGGCTGATCCGTGCCCGGCCGCAGTCGGGTTACTACGTGCACCAGACGCCGGCCCTGACTGCGCCGACACCGGACATCGCCCGGGTCGAACGTCCCGGCCTGGTCACCCGCAGCAGCATCATTCAACAAGTGTTGGTCGAATCCCGTCGTGAGGGCGTGTTTCCCTTGGGCGCGGCGGTGCCGAGCGTCGATTACCTGCCGGTGCGGGCGCTGCATCAGCAGTTGGCCAAAGTCACCCGATTCCATAGCCCGCGGGCATTCAGTTACATGTTCAGCCCCGGTTTTGAACCGTTGCGGCGGCAAGTAGCGATTCGCATGCGCGATGCCGGCGTGGTGGTCGATCCGTCGGAAGTGGTGATCACCCACGGCTGCGTCGATGCCTTGCAGATGTCCCTGCGCGTGCTGACCCGGCCGGGCGACTTGATCGCCGCCGAGTCGCCAACCTACTACGGGTTGCTGCAACTGGCCGATCTGCTGGGCCTGAAAGTCATCGAGATCCCCAGCGATCCGGCCACCGGCATGAGCCTGGAAGCCTTGCAGCTGGCAGCGAATCAGTGGTCGATCAAAGCGCTGGTGCTGACTACGCGCCTGAGCAATCCGCTGGGCGGCACCATGCCCGAAGAGCGGCAGAAACAACTGCTGCGCCTGGCCTCGGATTTCGATATTCAGGTGGTCGAAGACGATATCTACGGCGAACTGATGTTCGAGCAGGGCCGCACCAAGGCACTCAAGGCCTACGACCGGCTGGATCGGGTGATCTACTGCTCAAGCTTCTCCAAGACCCTGTCCCCGGGTGTGCGGATTGGCTGGATGATTGCCGGCAAGTACCAGCAGGAAATCCAGCGCTTGCAGACCTTCAGCACGCATTCGGCTTGCAGCGTTACGCAGATGGGGATCGCGGCGTATCTGGAAAATGGCGGTTACGACCGGCATTTGCGCTACATCCGTCAGGAGTACCGCAAAAATCTCAGCGCTTTCCAGCTCGCGGTGCAGCAGTATTTCCCGGAAGGCACACAGATGACCCGGCCGACCGGCGGCTTCATTCTGTGGGTGAGTCTGCCGGGACGGGTCAATACACAAGAACTTCATGTGCGCGCGTTGCAGCAAGGCATCAGCATCGCACCGGGGCTGATTTTCAGTAACACCGAGCAGTTCAATCACTGCATTCGGCTCAACTGCGGCATTCCCTGGAATCGCGAAGCCGAGCGTGCATTGATGACCCTAGGCATGCTGGCTACCCAGCTTTGCCAGGAGATGGCCGGCGGAATGTGATGGGGCGGACGGGTAATTCCTGCCCGAGCTTGTCATGTCGCGTCCAACGAGCGAGCATATGCCCTCTGCCGATAGCGCCGTTCCCCGTTGGATCCATGAAACCGATTTTTCCTGCCGCCTGGTTGTCGATCTGCCTGCTGATAACCTTCAATTCGGAAGGCGTCCTGGCGGCTTCCGCTCAGGAAAAACCTGCCGCCAGCGCGACATCGAAAAAACCGGCACCGGCAAAAAAAGCCACGCCGGTCAAAAAGAAAGCGGCTACGCAGAAAAAACGTTCGCCCATTGCCTCCAAATCCAAACCGGCCAGTGAAGTGGTGAAAACCAAACTGCCTTCGGCTGACCTGGATTTGAGCTTGCCTGAGGAAATGGCCGAAGAGTTTAAGCCGGTCGGTACAGTCCCGTTGCCCCGGCACGATGCGGTATTGCCAAAAATGTTTGGTGAGAAGGCCGGCAGCTCTCCGTTCCAGCTCAACGGGCGACTGATCAGCAACGAAATGAAGTTGCAACTGCGTAACGAAGAGCGTCGAGACGTCGACGGTGCGGCGCTGGAATTGGAGTTCAAGCAGTAAATCCTCCCTCGGCGTGACCCGCAGGCCAGACGCTTTGTCGGAGACTGGTCAGTCACGCTGGTTTGAGCGTAAAAACCCGGCGGCAGGTAATTTAAAACAACTGTTTTAGCGGTTACTCTGTGCCCCGTCCTTTAACACATCACCCGTCGCGAGGAGCTCGTCGTCATGAAATGCCGTGAAGGCTGTGGCGCCTGTTGCATTGCCCCTTCCATCAGTTCTCCGATTCCCGGTATGCCCAATGGCAAAGCCGCCGGAGAACGTTGCGTTCAACTCTCCGCCGAAAACCTGTGCAGTATTTTCGGCCAACCGGAACGTCCGGCCGTGTGTTCGGCATTTGAAGCCGACGTCGAAGTCTGCGGGAACAGCAGTGACGAAGCGATCAGATTGCTGGGCTGGTGGGAGCAGATGACGGCGGCGTGATGTGTCAACGAACGGAACTTCAACAATAAGGAATAAGACTATGGGTTCGCTGCATCGTATGGCTGTGCTGTGTGGTTTGACGGTTTTGCTGGCGACTGCCACCGCACAGGCCGAAGACTGGAAGGTGGCCAAGAATGAAGACGGCATCAAAGTGTCCTTGAGTGAAGTGGCCGGCTCTGACTACAAGGCTTATCAGGGCGTTACCCTGATGAAAACCACCATGGCCAAATTGCGCGCACTCCAGGAAGACGTGGCGGGCGCCTGCTCGTGGATTCACGAATGCAAGCAGCAGAAGCTGCTCAAGCATGAAGGCGATCAGAGCTGGACCTACACCCAGTTCAATACCCCATGGCCGGTGACTGCGCGTGATTCGGTGCTGCATATCACGACTACCGTAGGCGCCGATGGCAGTCTGACCCGTAAGCTTGAGGGTGTGCCGAAGTACATTCCTGAAGAAAAGGGTTTTGTGCGGGTTGCCAAGGTTGATGGGTTCTGGAAGTTCGTGCCCAAGGGTGACCAGATTGAAGTGACCTATCAGGTTCACACTGAGCCGGGTGGTAGCGTGCCTTCGATGATTGCCAACAAGTTTGTGGTTGATGCGCCGTTCAATACCTTGAAAGCGCTGAAAGAGCGTGCCGAGAAGTAATTGCTTCGTTTCTTTCTATAAAAAGCCCTGATTTGATCGGGGCTTTTTTTTTGCGGGTTTGTTTGATTGGTGTGCATATCCGTAGCTGCGGTCATGGCGGCTTATGGTTTCGCTTTTACAGCGAGTCACTTGGAAGAGCCCCAAGTAACCAAGGGCTCTTGCCCCTTTCGTTCGGTGGCTCGCTAATGCTCGCCATGCCCTCGCTCCGGTCCTGCTCCGTGGGCCCGCCGCCATCGGCCATCCCTGGCCGGGGGCGGCTAACCCGGCATCCATGCCGGGTTGCCCACTGCGCAGAACCT
>Ga0207976_100157_pt1 | contig 49313 bp, 42 predicted proteins | sample LakWasMe94_HOW11_2_FD_183916 | JGI IMG/M metagenome (GOLD analysis project Ga0207976, IMG submission 183916) | Freshwater sediment methanotrophic microbial communities from Lake Washington under simulated oxygen tension - Sediment Metagenome... | ecosystem: Environmental > Aquatic > Freshwater >...
AAACCCGCTTCTGGAACCCCAAGATGGCCCCCTACATCTTCGGCCATCGCAACAAGATTCACATCATCAACCTGGAAAAGTCGCTGCCACTGTTCCAGGAAGCCCAAAAGTTCGCCAAGCAACTGGCTGCCAACCGCGGCACGATCCTGATGGTCGGCACGAAGCGCCAAGCCCGTGAAATCCTGGCCACCGAAGCGCAACGCGCTGGCGTGCCTTTCGTGGACCAGCGCTGGCTGGGCGGCATGCTGACGAACTTCAAGACCGTGAAGACTTCGATCAAGCGCCTCAAGGACATGAAGGCTCAGCAAGAAGCTGGCCTCGAGAACCTGAGCAAGAAAGAGCAACTGACGTTCTCCCGCGAAATCGAAAAGCTCGAAAAGGACATCGGCGGCATCCAGGACATGGCTGCTCTGCCCGACGCCATCTTCATCATCGACGTGGGTTTCCACAAGATCGCCGTGGCCGAAGCCAAGAAGCTGGGCATCCCGCTGATCGGTGTGGTTGATACCAACCACTCGCCCGAAGGCATCGACTACGTGATCCCTGGTAACGACGACTCGGCCAAGGCCGTGACGCTGTACGCCCGTGGCATCGCTGACGCGATCATCGAAGGCCGTGCCAACGCCGTGAATGAAGTCGTGAAGGGTGCAACCGCCGAGAGCACCGACGAATTCGTGGAAGTGCAAGAAGCCGCTGCCTGATAGCCCGGCTGCGCGATCCGTCGCGAACAAAAGCGGGGCCCCTGGTGAGCCCCCTTTTTTTTAGCCCGAATCTGAACTGACTGAACTGACTGAACTGAATACTGAAGGAATAAAGATGGCTGCAATTACCGCAAGCATGGTGGCTGAACTGCGTGGCAAGACCGACGCCCCCATGATGGAATGCAAGAAGGCGCTGACCGAAGCCGACGGCGACATGGCCAAGGCGGAAGAGCTGCTGCGCGTCAAGCTGGGCACCAAGGCAGGCAAGGCCGCATCGCGCGTGACTGCTGAAGGCGTGGTCGCCAGCTACATCGACGGCACCACGGGTGCTCTGGTCGAAGTCAACAGCGAAACCGACTTCGTTTCCAAGAACGACAGCTTCATTGCCATGGCCAACGCCGCTGCCAAGCTGGTGGCACTGCACAACCCCGCCACGGTGGAGGCCCTGGGTGCACTGCCCTACGAGCAAGACAGCTTCGGCCCCACGCTGGAAGATGTGCGCAAGGGCCTGATCGGCAAGATCGGCGAAAACATGTCGTTCCGCCGCTTCAAGCGCTTCAGCGGCTCCAACCTGGCAGCCTACCTGCACGGCTCGCGCATCGGTGTGGTCGTCGAGTTCGACGGTGACGCCACCGCCGCCAAGGACGTTGCCATGCACGTGGCCGCCATGAAGCCCGTGGCCCTGACCAGCGCCGACGTGCCTGCCGACCTGATCGCCAAGGAGCGTTCGGTCGCCGAAGGCAAGGCTGACGAAGCCAACAAGGAACTCGTGGCTGCCGGCAAGCCTGCACAAAGCGCTGAAATCACGGCCAAGCGCATCGACGGCGCGGTGCAGAAGTACCTCAAGGAAGTCTCGCTGGCCGACCAGGTCTTCGTGAAGGCTGCCGACGGCAAGCAAACCGTGGCCCAGATGCTCAAGGCTGCCAACACCAACGTGAAGGGCTTCACCCTGTACGTGGTGGGCGAAGGCATCGAGAAGAAGGTGGACGACTTTGCTGCCGAAGTGGCTGCCCAGGTGGCTGCTGCCAAGGCTGCTGCCTGATCGTTCCCTGTAACCACCCCACCAAAGCCTCGTACCACTTACTGGAGAAATTTCCCATGTCCAACGCTGCACCAGCCCATAAGCGCATTTTGCTCAAGCTGTCTGGTGAGGCGCTGATGGGGGATGACGCCTTCGGTATCAACCGCGCCACTATCGTGCGCATGGTCGAGGAGATCGCCGAAGTGACCCGCCTGGGTGTCCAGGTGGCCGTGGTGATCGGTGGGGGCAATATCTTCCGTGGTGTCGCCGGGGGCTCGGTCGGGATGGATCGAGCCACCGCCGACTACATGGGCATGCTGGCCACCGTGATGAACGCCCTGGCCCTGGCCGACGCCATGGACAAGCAGGGACTGGTGGCCCGTGTGATGTCCGCCATTGCCATCGAGCAGGTGGTCGAGCCCTATGTGCGCCCCAAGGCGCTGCAGTATCTTGAAGAGGGCAAGGTCGTGGTCTTCGCGGCCGGTACGGGCAACCCGTTTTTCACCACCGACACAGCAGCTGCCCTGCGTGGCGCGGAAATTGGCGCCGAACTGGTGCTCAAGGCTACCAAGGTGGACGGCGTTTATACTGCCGACCCCCAGAAGGATCCCACGGCGACGCGCTACACCAAGCTCAGCTTTGACGAGGCCATGTCCCGCAATCTGGGCATCATGGACGCGACTGCCTTCGCCCTGTGCCGTGACCAGAAGCTGCCCGTGAAGGTGTTCTCCATCATCAAACACGGCGCCTTGAAGCGCGTGGTGATGGGCGAAGACGAAGGTACGCTGGTTTACGCTTGATCACGATGGAAAGGCCTGCATTGCATGCAGGTCGGCCCGAGGAGAAAACATGACGATTGCCGACATCAAGAAGACTGCTGAAACCAAGATGGACCAGTCCATCACCGCGTTCAAGAACAACCTGCAGAAGATTCGCACCGGTCGTGCCAATCCGGCCCTGCTCGATACGGTGCAGGTCGAGTATTACGGCTCCCTGGTTCCACTGAGCCAGGTGGCCAACGTGGCGCTGATCGATTCGCGCACCATCAGCGTGCAGCCCTGGGAAAAGGGCATGGGCGCCAAGATTGAAAAGGCCATCCGCGAAAGCGACCTGGGCTTGAACCCGGCTTCCATGGGCGACCTGATCCGCGTGCCCATGCCCCCCATGAGCGAAGAGCGCCGCAAGGAAATGACGAAGCTCGCGCGCAACGAGGGCGAGAGCGCCAAGATCGCCGTGCGCAACCTGCGCCGCGATGCCAACGAATCCGTCAAAAAACTGGTCAAGGACAAGCTGGCGTCCGAAGACGACCAGAAGCGCGCCGAAACGGAAGTGCAAAAATTCACCGACAAGCACATCGCCGAGATCGACGCGCTGGTGGCCGCCAAAGAGCAGGAAATCATGGCGGTTTGAGCCCCCAGGGCTTGAACATTCTCATGTCTGTATCTCCGGTGGTGCCACACCACATTGCCATCGTCATGGATGGCAACGGCCGCTGGGCTACGCGTCGCTTTCTGCCGCGTCTGGCCGGCCACAAGCAAGGGGTTGACTCACTTCGCCGCTGCGCACGCGCTTGTGTGCAGCGCGGCGTTGGTGTGCTCACGGTGTTTGCGTTCTCTTCCGAAAACTGGAACCGCCCCGCCGACGAGGTCTCCGGCCTCATGGAGCTGCTGGCGATGGCGCTGGCGCGCGAGGTGCCCCAGCTCAAGAAAGACGGCGTGCGTCTTCATTTTGTGGGCGAACGTGGCAGCCTTTCGCCCAAGGTGCGAGACGGCCTGGGTCAGGCAGAAGCCGCCACGGCGGACAACACCCGCCTGGTGCTCAACGTCTGCTTCAACTACGGAGGCCGCTGGGACATCGCGCAGGCGGCTGCATCGCTGGCTGCCCGTGGCGAGCCCATCACCGAGGCCAGTCTGCACAATGCGATGGGATTGGCCCACGTGCCCGACCCCGACCTCGTGATCCGCACCGGGGGAGAAATGCGGATCAGCAACTTTTTGCTCTGGCAATCGGCATACTCCGAGTTCTTCTTCAGCGACCGACTGTGGCCCGATTTCGATGAGTCCGCCCTGGACGAGGCCATCGACGCCTTCAGCCGCCGCGAGCGCCGTTTTGGCAAAACCTCTGAACAGATTCTGTCCGCGCATCCTGATCCGATGCCGGGTTGAGAACCTGAACAGGTTCTGAAAGCCCCCATGCTTCAACAGCGCGTCATCACAGCCCTTGTTCTGCTGGCCATCTTGTTGCCCGCGCTTTTCTACGCCAACACCATACCGTTCACGCTGGTCGTGTTGGTTCTGATGGCTGCCGGGGCTTGGGAATGGGGTCGTCTGAGCGGCTTTGGCCAAGCAGGTTCCGTGGCGGTGGGTGTGGCCTGTGTGGCCTTGTGCGCCGGGTCGTGGGCGCTGGGCTGGGTCGATCGCCCGTTGACCGCCCTGTGGGTGGTGGGCGGCGGGCTGTGGGTCCTGGCGGCTGCCTGGCTGCTCAAGGCCGGAGTGCCCGGCTGGCCCCGCATACCAGCCGGTGTGCGTCTCGTGGCTGGCGTGCTTGCCTTGTGGCTCGCATGGCTGGCCGTGGTGCAGGCCCGCAATGTGGGCATCAATTTTTTGCTGTCGGTGCTGCTGCTGGTGTGGGTGGCCGACATCTTTGCCTACTTTGCGGGGCGCGCATTCGGATTGCGGTTTACCAAGGGCAAGCTGGCGCCCTCGATCAGTCCCGGCAAGAGCTGGGAAGGTGTGTGGGGCGGCCTGGCAGGGGTGATGGTGATGGCTTTTGTTTGGGCGGCAGCGGATGCCCACTGGCAGGCGTCGGTGCCCAGTTTTTACAGCCGCATGGCGCAGCAGGGCTGGTGGTTGCTGGTGATTGCGGCGTTGTTCATGGTGGCCATGAGCGTGTCGGGTGACCTGGTGGAGTCGCTCATCAAGCGCAGCGGCGGAGTCAAGGACAGCAGTGGCCTTTTGCCCGGACACGGCGGCGTGCTTGACCGCGTGGATGCCTTGCTGCCCACACTGCCCCTGGCCATGATGCTCACGAGCCTGACGACCCCATGATGAAACAACGACTCACCGTTCTCGGCTCCACCGGCTCCATTGGGACCAGCACGCTGGATGTGGTGGCACGCCACCCGGAGCGCTTCGAGGTGTTTGCCCTCAGCGCTGCGACGCAAGTGGATCTGCTGCTGCAACAATGCGCGCAGTTTCGCCCTCGCTACGCGGTGATGGCCAGCGCATCCCATGCGGCGGAGCTGGCAGAAAAATTGCAGGCCAATAGCCTCCCGACAAAAGTGATACAAGCGCAAGATGCTCTTGAAATCATAGCGTCTCATGATGAGGTCGACGCCGTAATGGCGGCTATCGTGGGGGCTGCCGGTCTGGCTCCGTGTCTGGCTGCGGCGCGCGCGGGCAAACGATTGCTGTTGGCCAACAAGGAGGCCCTGGTGGTGGGTGGCGGGCTGTTCATGCAGACCGTGCGCGACGGCGGTGCCACACTGCTGCCCATCGACAGCGAACACTCTGCGATCTTCCAGTGCCTGCCAGAAGACCCTGCCACCTGGTCTGACCGGGTGGACAGCATCCTGCTCACAGCCTCGGGCGGTCCCTTCCGCCAGCGGGATCCGGCCACGTTGGCGCAGATCACCCCTGACCAGGCCTGCGCGCACCCCAACTTCTCGATGGGACGCAAGATTTCCGTGGATTCGGCCACGATGATGAACAAGGCCTTGGAGGTCATTGAGGCGCGTTGGCTGTTTGATCTGCACCCAGACCAGATCAAGGTGGTCATCCACCCGCAGCAGATCATCCACTCCATGGTGCAGTTCAAGGATGCTTCCATCCTGGCGCAGTTGGGGACGCCCGACATGCGCGTGCCGATTGCCTGCGGCCTGTCCTGGCCCGAGCGCATTACCAGCGGGGCCAGCAAGCTGGATTTCTCGACCCTGAGCGCCCTCGCGTTTGAAGACGCGGACGCCATTCGCTTCCCGGGCCTGCACCTGTCCTGGCAGGCGCTGAAGGCGGCCGAGGGGACCACTGCCGTGCTGAATGCGGCAAACGAGGTGGCGGTGGGCGCCTTTTTGTCGGGTCGGCTGCGTTTTGACCATATTCATGCGGTCAACCTTGCAACTTTGGATGCAGTTTCGCCCTCCAAGCCTGATTCGCTCGCCGCGTTGCTGGATCTGGATACCCAGGCCCGCCATGCGGCTGAACATGTGGCGGGCCGTCTGGCTGCCTGACTGCCGGCCCACTCAGGAACCATCCATCCATGCTGCTTACTATCGCTGCCTTCATCGTTGCCCTCGGTCTTTTGATCGCAGTGCACGAATACGGGCACTACCGCGTGGCGGTGGCCTGTGGGGTCAAGGTATTGCGGTTCTCTGTGGGTTTCGGCAAGCCGCTACTGCGCTGGCAGCCCCAGGGGTCTCCCACGGAGTTTGTGCTGGGAGCCTTCCCATTGGGGGGCTATGTGCGCATGCTGGACGAGCGCGAGGCACCCGTTGCCGCAGAGGAGCGGCATCTGGCCTTCAACACCCAGCCCCTGCGCTCGCGAGCAGCCATCGTTGCGGCTGGGCCCATCGCCAATTTGTTGTTGGCAGTGCTGCTGTATTCGGTGGTGAACTGGAACGGTGTCGAGGAGCCCCGGGCCATTCTGGCAAGCCCGGTCGCAGGGTCGGTCGCACACAGTGCCGGGTTGCGGGGCGGTGAACTGGTAGAGCGCGCCGCGTTGGGGGCAGAAGACCTGGAGCCGGTGCGTTCGTTTGAAGACCTGCGGTGGCTGCTGACCCGTGGTGCGCTTGAGGGGCCGAACGTGCGTCTTGACGTCCAGTCCGCCCATGGTGCGGGCCATCGTGAGGTTGTGCTCGACATGTCCCGGATCGACAGCCGTGAGGCTGATGCCCAGCTGTTTCGCAAGGTCGGCATCCTGGGACCTTGGACCCGCCCTGTGTTGGGCGAGGTCATGGCGCAAAGCGCGGCTGAGCGCTCTGGCCTGCGCCAAGGTGATGTGGTGCTCAAGGTGGGGCAGACCGATGTGGTGGATGGGCAGCAACTGCGCGAGTTGATCCGGCAGTCTGTGCGGGGTAACGAGCCATTGGCGCAGCCTTGGCGCGTTGAGCGCGGTGGTCAGGTGATGACACTGGACGTGTTGCCCGAGGCTGTGACCGAGCCGGCTAATACGGTGGGGCGCATTGGCGCCTACGTGGGAGCTGCACCAGAATTTGTCACGGTGGACTACGGGCTGGTTGAGGGTCTGTGGGGTGGTGTGGTGAAGACCTGGGATGTGTCGCTGCTGACCCTGCGCATGATGGGCCGCATGGTGATCGGCGAGGCGTCGCTCAAGAACCTCAGTGGCCCCTTGACCATTGCCGACTACGCAGGCCGCTCAGCCAGCATGGGGCTGACGCAGTACCTCATCTTTCTGGCCCTGATCAGTGTGAGTCTGGGGGTGCTGAACCTGCTTCCGCTGCCAGTCTTGGACGGTGGGCACCTGATGTATTATCTTTGGGAGGGTGTCACGGGCAGGGGTGTGTCGGACGCATGGATGGAGCGATTGCAGCGTGGAGGCGTTGCTGTCCTGCTTGTCATGATGTCCATAGCTCTGTTCAACGATATCACCCGGCTCTTTGGCTAACACTTTTGCCGCGCTTGCCCTGCAACTGCGGCTCCCGCTTCATTCATGAAAAAACACATCAATCGCCTGGGCGTGCGTACCGCATCGGCCGTTGCAGCCATGATTTTTGCCGCGAATGCGGCATGGGCTCTGGAGCCATTCAAGGTGCAGGACATTCGCGTGGAGGGCTTGCAGCGTGTGGAGCCGGGCACCGTGTTTGCATCCATGCCCCTGCGGGTGGGTGACGACTACAACGACGAAAAAGGCGCCGCAGCAATTCGTGCGCTGTTCGGCCTGGGACTCTTCAAGGATGTGCGCCTGGAGGCCAGTGGCAACGTTCTGGTGGTGGTGGTCGAAGAGCGCCCCACTGTCGCCGACGTGGACTTTGCCGGTGCCCGTGAATTCGACAAAGATGCGCTCAAAAAAGCCATGCGCGAAGTGGGCCTGACGGAAGGGCGTCCTTATGACAAGGCGCTCACTGACCGCGCCGAACAAGAGCTCAAGCGCCAGTACATCAACAAGAGCCTGTATGGCGCCGAGGTGGTGACCACGGTCACGCCCATCGAGCGCAACCGCGTGAACCTGACCTTCACGATCACGGAAGGTGAGCCCGCACGCATCAAGGAAGTGCGCATCGTGGGCAACAAGGCGTTCAGTGAATCGACGCTCAAGGGCCTGTTCGACCAGGACACGGGGGGCTGGCTGAGCTGGTACACCAAGTCCGATCGCTACTCGCGCACCAAGCTCAACGCCGACCTTGAAACCCTGCGCTCCTATTACCTGCAGCGCGGCTACCTGGAGTTCCGTGTGGACTCGACGCAGGTCGCCATCTCGCCGGACAAGCAGGACATCTCCATCACTGTCAATGTGACGGAAGGCGAACGGTATGTGGTGTCGGGCGTGAAACTCGAAGGCAACTATCTGGACCGCGAGGACGAGTTCAAGTCGCTGGTGACCATACGCCCCGGTGAGCCCTACAACGCGGACCAGGTGACCGAAACCACCAAGGCGTTTTCCGAGTACTTTGCCCGCTTTGGTTTTGCATTTGCCCGCGTGGAGGCTGTGCCCGAAATTGATCGTGAGAACAATCGCGTCAATTTTGTGCTGCAAGCCGAACCAGCACGCCGCGCCTACGTGCGCCGTATCAACGTCAGTGGCAACAACCGCACGCGTGACGAAGTCATTCGCCGTGAGTTCCGCCAGTACGAAGCCTCCTGGTACGACGGCGACAAGATCCGCCTGTCCCGCGACCGCGTGGACCGTCTGGGCTTCTTCACGGAAGTGAACGTGGAAACCCAGGAAGTGCCCGGCTCGCCCGACCAGGTCGATCTGGTGATCAACGTGGCAGAAAAGCCCACCGGCTCGTTGCAACTGGGCGTGGGTTTTTCCAGCGCTGAGAAAGCGTCTCTCTCGTTCGGTATCAAGCAGGAAAACATCTTTGGCTCGGGCAACTACCTGGGCATCGACGTCAATACGAGCAAGTACCGGCGCACATTGGTGTTCAGCACCACCAACCCGTACTTCACGCCCGAAGGCATTTCGCGTACGCTCGATGTGTACTACCGCACCGACAAGCCCTACGAAGACCAGGGGGGCAATTACCAGCTGGTCACCACCGGGACCTCCGTGCGTTTTGGCGTGCCTTTCAGTGAGACCGACACGGTGTTCTTTGGCGGTGGGCTGGAGCAGACCCGCATCAAGCCCGGCACGAACATCCCGGCCACTTACCTGTTTTACGCAGACAAGTTCGGCTACAGCAGCACCTCGATTCCATTGACTGTGGGCTGGTCCCGTGACGACCGGGACAGCGCCTTGGCGCCCAACTCCGGCCGGTACCAGCGCCTCAATTCCGAATGGTCTGTGGCGGGCGATGCCCGCTACGTGCGGGCCAACTATCAGTACCAGCAATACATCCCCCTCAACAAGCGCTTCACCATTGCGTTCAACGGCGAGGCCGGTTATGGCAAGGGCTTGAACGGCCGTCCGTTCCCGGTATTCAAGAACTTCTACTCGGGTGGTCTGGGCTCGGTGCGTGGTTTCGACCAGGGCACCCTGGGACCGCGTGATGTGACCGGGGCCTCGTTGGGTGGGCCCAAGAAGATCACGCTGAACACGGAGCTGATTGCTCCTTTCCCGGGTGCTGGCAATGACCGGACCCTGCGTGTGTTCACGTTCCTGGACGTGGGCAATGTGTACGGCGAGAACGACAAAGTTACCTTCAGTGACATGCGTGCCTCCGTGGGCCTGGGGCTGAGCTGGATTTCGCCGCTCGGTCCCTTGCGTTTGGCGTTTGCGCAGCCAGTGCGCAAGTTCGCCGGCGATAGAATCCAGAAACTGCAATTCCAGATTGGAACGTCTTTCTAATGAAATCCTTTTCTCGCCATCTCTCCGTGGCCTTGCTGCTCGGCACCGTTGCCATCGCAGCCCCTGCACAAGCGCAAGAGTTCAAAGCCGGTTTCGTCAACACTGATCGCATCTTCCGAGAAGCCACCACAGCCAAGGCTGCGCAGGCCAAGCTGGAGCAGGAGTTCTCCCGTCGCGAGAAAGAACTGGTGGATCTGGGCAACACCCTGAAGACTGCCAGTGACAAGTTTGAGCGTGAAGCACCCACCATGGCGGAGAGCCAACGCACCGCGCGCCAGCGCCAGCTGGTGGACCAGGACCGCGACTTCCAGCGCAAGCGCCGTGAATTCCAGGAAGACTTAAGCGCCCGCAAGAACGAAGAGCTGTCGCAAGTGCTGGAACGCGCCAACAAGGTGGTCAAGCAGGTGGCCGAGGCCGAAAAATACGACGTGATCCTGCAAGAGGCCGTCTACATCAATCCCAAGCACGACATCACCGACAAGGTGATCAAGGCCCTGAATGCCGCTGCTGCTGCCAAGTAAGCCGCTGCGCAAGACAGGTGGCGCGTGAGCAGCTTGCTTCTCGGGCACATTGTTGATGCGCTCGGTGGTTCGCTGGAAGGGGGCGCGCGGGAAACCGTCATCGCCCGCATTGCGCCACTGGAGGTCGCGGGCCCGGGAGACCTCAGTTTCCTGAGCAATCCCCGCTACCAACAGCAACTGGCCGCCTCCCGGGCGGCCTGTGTCATTGTGGCGCCTGTCATGCGCGACGCCGCATTGGCGCGGGGGGCCTGCATCGTGGCCGACAACCCCTACGTGTACTTCGCCCGAGCTACCCAGTTGTGGCGGCAGCGGAATACCCCCGCGCGGTCGTCCGGTGTGCACCCCAGCGCAGTGATTGATCCCTCGGCGCAGGTCCACCCCTCGGCCACCATCGGTCCGCTGTGCGTGATTGAGCGGGGCGCCTCGGTGGGCGCAGATACCGTGCTCAAGTCGCGCGTCACCGTGGGCGAGGGCTGCAGCATCGGCGCGCGTTGCATCGTCCATGCGGGCGTGGTCATTGGCGCTGATGGTTTCGGTTTTGCGCCTGAGAACGGGCAGTGGGTCAAGATCGAGCAACTGGGTGCCGTGCGCATTGGAGATGACGTCGAGATTGGCGCCAACACCTGCATCGACCGGGGTGCGCTGCAGGACACGGTGATCGAAGACGGCGTGAAGCTCGACAACCTGATCCAGATCGGGCACAACGTGCGCATCGGCAAACACTCGGCCATGGCTGGGTGTGTAGGCGTGGCGGGCAGTGCCACCATCGGGGCGCATTGCACGGTGGGCGGTGGTGCCATCGTGTTGGGGCACCTGGAGCTGGCTGACAACGTGCACATCTCGGCCGCGACGGTGGTCACCCGCTCTCTCACCCGGCCTGGTCAGTACACCGGCATGTTCCCCATCGACGACAATGCGCGCTGGGAAAAAAACGCTGCCACACTCAAACAATTGCACAGCCTGCGCGAGCGCATCAAGGCGCTGGAGCTGGCCCTCAAGGCAGCATGAACGGAAGAACAACTCGATGATGGATATTCACGCAATTCTCAAACAACTGCCCCACCGCTACCCGTTTTTGCTGGTGGATAAGGTGATCGAGTTAGAGAGCAACACCCGCATCAAGGCCATCAAGAACGTCACGTTCAACGAGCCCTATTTCATGGGGCATTTCCCTGGCCGTCCGGTGATGCCGGGTGTGTTGATCCTGGAAGCACTGGCCCAAGCTGCGGGCCTGCTGGCGTTCGATGCCATGGGCAAGGTGCCCGATGAGAACAACATTTACTACTTTGTCGGTATCGATGGCGCGCGGTTCAAGCGCCCTGTGGAGCCCGGCGACCAGTTGATCCTGACCATCACCATCGACCGCGTGCGCGGTGGCATCTGGAAGTTCAAGGGCGTTGCGAGCGTGGGCGAAGAGGTGGCCTGCGAGGCCGAACTCATGTGCACCATGCGCAACGTCGGTTGACCGGTTCAGGCCTGTTGGATCGTGAGCAATATCCACCCCACAGCCATTGTTGCGGACGGCGCCCGCCTGGACCCTACGGTCACGGTGGGGCCCTACACGGTCATTGGCGAGCATGTGTCCATCGGCGCGGGCACCACAGTTGGCGCGCACTGCGTGATCGATGGGCGCACCACGATTGGTGCTGACAACCGCATCTTCCAGTTCAACTCCATCGGTGCTATCCCGCAAGACAAGAAGTACGCAGGCGAGCCGACCGAGCTGGTCATCGGTGACCGCAACACCATCCGCGAGTTCTGCACGCTGAACCTGGGCGTGCCCCAGGCCGGCGGCATCACCACTGTGGGCCATGACAACTGGATCATGGCGTATACCCACATCGCGCACGATTGCCATGTGGGCAACCACACCACGCTGGCGAACAACACCACGCTGGCAGGGCATGTGCACCTGGGCGACTGGGTGACGGTGGGCGGGCTCACCGGCATTCACCAGTTCGTCAAGATTGGTGCGCACGCCATGGTGGGCTTTGCCAGTGCGGTCTCGCAGGACGTGCCGCCTTTCATGCTGGTGGATGGCAATCCCTTGGCGGTGCGCGGCTACAACGTGGTGGGGCTGCGCCGCCGTGGCTTTTCGGCCGAGCGCATTGCCGCGGTCAAGCAGATGCACAAGCTGATTTATCGGCAGGGCCTGACGCTGGAGGCCGCGCGTGCCGCTATTGCAGAGCTGGCGCAGTCCGCACCGCAGGCCGGTGACGATGCGGCGATGATGGAGCGGTTCCTGGCCGACGCCACGCGCGGCATTGCGCGCTGAGGGCTTGGCGATGGCAGATTCCCCCCGCGTCGCCATGGTGGCGGGCGAGACGTCGGGCGACTTGCTGGCGGGCTTGCTCATCGATGGCATGCAGGCGCATTGGCCCGGACTGCAATCCAGCGGCATTGGCGGGCCGCAGATGGCGCGCCGCGGTTTTACTGCCTGGTGGCCCAGCGACAAGCTGGCAGTGCACGGCTACAGCATGGAGGTTCTGCGCCGGTTGCGCGGGCTGCTGGGCATTCGCAAACAACTGCGCGAGCGTCTGCTCAAGGACCGCCCCGATGTGTTCATCGGTGTGGATGCGCCCGATTTCAACCTGGGCCTGGAGGCCGATTTACGCGCTGCGGGCATCAAGACCGTGCATTTTGTGTGCCCGTCCATCTGGGCCTGGCGTGCGGATCGCGTCGACAAGATCCGCCGCAGCGCGGACCATGTGCTGTGCATCTTCCCGTTTGAGCCAGAGCTGCTCGCGCAGCACGGCATTGCCGCCACCTACGTAGGTCACCCGCTGGCGGGTGTGATCCCCATGGTGCCCGACCGTGCGGCCGCGCGTGCGCAATTGGGTCTGAAGGATGAGGACGAAGTCCTGGCCATCCTGCCTGGGAGCCGCTCCTCCGAGATCCAGTACATTGCCCGGCCATTCTTTGAGGCTGCAGCGCTAGTACTTAAAGCGCGACCAGCTATTAAATTGATAGTGCCTGCAGTGCCCGCACTGCGTGATCGCATCGAGCAGTTGTCGCGCGCGTGCGGTCTGGGAGATGCCTTGCAAATCACCACGGGCCAGTCGCACACGGTGCTCGCAGCGTGTGATGCCACGTTGATTGCCAGCGGCACCGCGACGCTGGAGGCCGCGCTCTTCAAGCGGCCCATGGTCATCGGCTACCACATGCACCCGCTCAGCTGGTGGCTCATGCGCCGCAAGCAGTTGCAACCCTGGGTGGGCCTGCCCAACATCCTGTGCCGCGAGTTTGTGGTGCCCGAGCTGATCCAGGACGCCGCCACGCCCCAGGCGCTTTGCGCAGCCACGCTGGACTGGCTGGACGCAAAGCGCCAAGATCCCCCAAAAATTGCAGCCCTGGAGCAGCGCTTTACGGCGCTGCACGAGAGCCTGCTGCGCAACACCCCCCAACTGGCTGCCGATGCGATCCAGAAAATCCTCGCTCCCGCTGCCTGAGCAGGCCTGCCTGCCCTGGCACCCGCCCGGCCTCGTGGCTGGCGTGGATGAGGCTGGCCGTGGCCCCTTGGCCGGGCCCGTGGTGGCAGCGGCTGTGATCCTGGACGACCTGCATCCGATTGCGGGCTTGGCCGACTCCAAGAAACTCACGGCCGCGCGGCGCGAGAAGCTCTACGACGAGATCCGCGCCAAGGCCCTGTGCTGCAGCATTGCCGAGGCCAGCGTGGAAGAGATTGACCAGCTCAACATCCTGCAGGCCACGCTGCTGGCCATGCGCCGTGCCGTCATGGGGCTGCGGCTCAAACCGGCCATGGTGCTAGTGGATGGCAACCGGCTGCCCGTGCTGGACGTTCCTGCGGAGGCCATCGTCAAGGGCGATGCGCTGGTGCCGGCCATCTCGGCGGCCTCCATCCTCGCCAAGGTGCACCGCGACCGCTGGTGCGCGCAGGTGCATGACGAGTTTCCGCAGTACGGCTTTGCCGGCCACAAGGGGTACGGTACGGCCGTGCACATGGCCGCCTTGCGGGAGCACGGTGCCTGCATTTACCACCGGCGCTCGTTTGCGCCGGTGGCCCAGAACCTGCGCGCCGGATCCTGACCGCGCGCTGAAAATTTGCCATGACCTCCTCGTCCGTGACCGCCATCCATTCCCGCGATAACACCTTCGTCAAGGATTTGCGCCGTTTGGCCCAGGATACGACGGCGTACCGCAAGCAGGGCCGTGTCTGGCTTGAAGGCGATCATTTGTGCCGCGCTGCGCTCGCACGGGGGCTGCGGGCATCGGTGGCGGTGTTTTCGGAGTCTTTTTGGCCGCAAGCGCAGGTGAAATATGCTGGCGCAGCTACAAAATTCATAGTCCTTGCCGATGCACTGTTTGCGGACGTGAGCGGGCTGGAGTCGCCCGCCTCGATGGGCTTTATCCTGGACTTGCCCGCACCGGCTTCACTCCAGCCCAATGCGCCCACCGTGGTGCTGGACAGGGTGCAGGACGCGGGCAATGTGGGCTCCATCCTGCGCAGCGCCTCGGCGTTCGGGTTCCGTCAGGTGGCCGCCATCAAGGGAAGTGCCGCGCTGTGGTCGCCCAAGGTCTTGCGGGCTGGCATGGGGGCGCATTTCGCGCTGGACCTGATCGAGGGGCTGGCGCTGGATGACCTCGTTGCCCTGCAGGTGCCGCTGCTGGTCACCAGCTCGCATGCGGGCGACTTCCTGCATCGTGCTGCCTTGCCCTGGCCCTGCGCCTGGGTGATGGGCCACGAAGGGCAGGGCGTCAGCCCGGCTCTGGAAGATCGGGCTTCGTTGCGCATCCGCATCGCCCAGCCCGGTGGCGAGGAGTCGCTGAACGTGGCGGCGGCTGCGGCCATCTGCCTGCACGCGAGCGGAGCAGGGCGCTGAGCCTGCCCGCGCCCGCCGCGGTGCCATGGGCGCTTGGGGTGAGCCTTGGCCCTGCAGCTCATAGACGTTGGTATCAGGGTTATGCAAGGCGTGCATTGCGGAGGTGTCAGCGACGGAGGGTATAATCGGGAGCTTTTCTCGCAACAGCGTCGCCCGACCGCACCCAAAGCAACAACCCATCTGAGAGCAGCCATTGGCACCATCGCGCTTCGAGTGTGCGAGTGGTCTGCAGGCGCCGGGCGACCGTAACCATCCGGAGAACCCAGTGCTTTTGTCTCTCAAGGGAAACTTCCCGCCCGCCATCCTGGCGCTCGCAGACGGCACGGTCTTTATCGGTAACTCGATCGGTGCCACCGGCACCACGGTCGGTGAAGTGGTGTTCAACACCGCCATCACCGGCTACCAGGAAATCCTCACCGACCCCAGCTACTGCCAGCAGATCGTCACCCTGACGTATCCGCACATCGGCAATTACGGCGTCAATGCGGAAGACATCGAAGCCGACAAGGTCCATGCTGCAGGCCTGATCATCAAAGACCTGCCCCTTCTGGCCAGCAACTTCCGATCCACCGAAACGCTTTCGCAGTACCTCGTGCGCGAGAAGACGGTGGCCATTGCCAACATCGACACCCGCAAACTCACCCGCCTGCTGCGCGACAAGGGTGCGCAGAACGGCGCCATCCTGGGCCTGGCGGCTGGTGAGGCTGTGACGCAGGCGCGCATCGACGAAGCCCTGGCGGCTGCCAAGGCCGCGCCCAGCATGAAGGGCCTGGACCTCGCCCAGGTGGTGACCACCCCTGCGACCTATACCTGGGACCAGACCGAGTGGAGGCTGGGCGAAGGCTATGGCACACAGGCTGCCCCGCGCTTCCACGTGGTGGCATACGACTTCGGCGTCAAGAAGAACATCCTGCGCATGCTGGCCGAACGTGGCTGCAAGCTCACCGTGGTGCCCGCCAAGACGCCCGCGGCCGACGTGCTGGCCATGAAGCCGGACGGTGTGTTCCTGTCCAACGGCCCTGGCGACCCAGAGCCCTGCGACTACGCCATCGAAGCCACCCGCCAGATCGTTGATGCAGGCGTGCCCACCTTCGGCATCTGTCTGGGCCACCAGATCATGGCACTGGCCAGCGGCGCCAAGACCTTCAAGATGGACAACAGCCACCATGGTGCCAACCACCCGGTGAAGGACCTGGACAACGGCCGCGTGAGCATCACCAGCCAGAACCACGGCTTTGCCGTGGACATGGCCTCGCTGCCCGCCACGCTGCGCCCCACGCACATCAGCCTGTTCGACGGCACGCTGCAAGGGCTTGAGCGCACCGACAAGCCTGCGTTCTGCTTCCAGGGCCACCCCGAGGCATCGCCCGGCCCGCACGACATCGCCTACCTGTTTGACCGCTTCACCGCGCTGATGGAGAAGAAATAATGCCAAAGCGCACAGACCTCAAATCGATCCTCATCATTGGCGCCGGCCCGATCATCATCGGCCAGGCCTGCGAGTTCGACTACTCCGGCGTGCAGGCCTGCAAGGCCCTGCGTGAAGAAGGCTACAAGGTCATCCTGATCAACAGCAACCCTGCGACGATCATGACCGACCCGGCCACTGCCGACGTCACCTACATCGAGCCCATCACCTGGCAGACGGTCGAGAAGATCATTGCCAAGGAACGCCCCGACGCCATCCTGCCCACCATGGGCGGCCAGACTGCGCTGAACTGCGCGCTGGACCTGTGGCGCAACGGCGTGCTCGACAAGTACAAGGTCGAGTTGATCGGTGCCACACCCGAAGCCATCGACAAGGCCGAAGACCGCCTGAAGTTCAAGGACGCCATGACCAAGATCGGTCTGGGCTCCGCGCGCTCCGGCATTGCCCACAGCATGGACGAAGCCTGGGCCGTGCAAAAGACCGTGGGTTTCCCCACCGTGATCCGCCCCAGTTTCACGCTGGGCGGTACCGGCGGCGGCATTGCCTACAACCCCGAAGAGTTCGAGACCATCTGCAAGCGCGGCCTGGAAGCCTCGCCCACCAACGAGTTGCTGATTGAAGAGTCGCTGCTCGGCTGGAAGGAGTACGAGATGGAAGTGGTCCGCGACAAGGCGGACAACTGCATCATCATCTGCTCCATCGAGAACCTGGACCCGATGGGCGTGCACACAGGGGACTCGATCACGGTGGCCCCCGCGCAGACGCTGACCGACAAGGAATACCAGATCATGCGCAACGCGTCGCTCGCGGTGCTGCGCGAGATTGGCGTGGACACGGGCGGCTCCAACGTGCAGTTCTCGGTCAACCCGAAGGACGGCCGCATGATCGTCATCGAGATGAACCCGCGCGTGTCGCGTTCGTCGGCGCTGGCCTCCAAGGCCACGGGCTTCCCGATTGCCAAGGTCGCGGCCAAGCTGGCCGTGGGCTATACGCTCGATGAGCTCAAGAACGAAATCACCGGCGGCGCCACGCCTGCCTCGTTCGAGCCTTCGATCGACTACGTGGTCACCAAGATCCCACGTTTTGCGTTCGAGAAATTCCCGACGGCCGACAGCCGCCTGACCACCCAGATGAAGTCTGTGGGCGAGGTCATGGCCATGGGCCGCACCTTCCAGGAGTCCTTCCAGAAAGCCCTGCGCGGTCTGGAAGTGGGCGTGGACGGCATGAACGAAAAGACCCAGGACCGCGAAGTGCTCGAAAAGGAACTGGGCGAGCCTGGTCCCGAGCGCATCTGGTACGTGGGCGACGCGTTTGCCATGGGCCTGTCGGTGGACGAGGTGTACGACCTTACCAAGATCGACAAGTGGTTCCTGGTGCAGATCGAAGAGATCGTGAAAATCGAACTCGAACTCGACCAGCTCGCCGCCGACAAGGGTGATGCGGCATTGGCTACGCTGGATGCCGACACGCTGCGGACGCTCAAGAAGAAGGGCTTCTCCGACCGCCGCCTGGCCAAGCTGCTCAAGACCACCGAGAAATCGGTGCGCGAGGCACGCCGCGCGCTGAACGTTCGCCCCGTGTACAAGCGCGTGGACACCTGCGCTGCCGAGTTCGCCACCAACACGGCCTACATGTATTCGACCTACGAGGAAGAGTGCGAAGCTGCGCCGACGGACAAGAAAAAGATCATGGTGCTGGGCGGTGGCCCGAACCGCATCGGCCAGGGCATCGAGTTCGACTACTGCTGCGTGCATGCCGCACTCGCCATGCGCGAGGATGGCTACGAAACCATCATGGTCAACTGCAACCCTGAAACGGTTTCGACCGACTACGACACCTCCGACCGCCTGTACTTCGAGCCGCTGACGCTAGAAGACGTGCTCGAGATCGTGGACAAGGAAAAGCCACACGGTGTGATCGTGCAGTACGGCGGCCAGACGCCGCTCAAGCTGGCACTGGGCCTGGAAGCCGAAGGCGTGCCGATCATCGGCACCAGCCCCGACATGATCGACGCGGCCGAAGACCGCGAGCGTTTCCAGAAGCTGCTGGGTGACCTGGGCCTGCGCCAGCCGCCCAATGCCACGGCGCGTACCGAAGCCGAGGCTCTGGAAAAGGCCGCCACGCTGGGTTACCCCCTGGTGGTGCGCCCCAGCTACGTGCTGGGTGGCCGTGCGATGGAAATCGTGCACGAGCAGCGCGACCTGGAGCGCTACATGCGCGAGGCCGTCAAGGTGAGCAACGACTCGCCCGTGCTGCTGGACCGCTTCCTGAACGACGCCATCGAGTGCGATGTGGATTGCCTGCGCGACCCCGAAGGCAAGACCTTCATCGGTGGCGTGATGGAGCATATCGAACAAGCCGGCGTGCATTCGGGCGACTCGGCCTGCTCGCTGCCTCCGTACTACCTCAAGCAAGCCACGGTGGACGAGCTCAAGCGCCAGTCTGCTGCCATGGCCGAAGGCCTGAACGTGGTGGGCCTGATGAACGTGCAGTTCGCCATCCAGGAAGTGGACGGCAAGGACGTGATCTACGTGCTGGAGGTGAACCCCCGCGCGTCGCGCACGGTGCCGTTTGTCTCCAAGGCCACCGGCATCCAGCTGGCCAAGGTCGCAGCGCGCTGCATGGCGGGCCAGTCGCTGGCTTCGCAGGGCATCACCAAGGAAGTGACACCGCCTTACTTCAGCGTGAAGGAAGCCGTATTCCCCTTCGTCAAGTTCCCGGGCGTGGACACCATCCTCGGCCCCGAGATGAAGTCCACCGGCGAGGTGATGGGCGTGGGCAAGACCTTTGGCGAAGCGTTCGTGAAGAGCCAGCTGGGAGCGGGCACCAAGCTGCCGACGTCGGGTAAGGTGTTCCTCACTGTGAAGAACAACGACAAGCCCCGTGCGGTGGACATTGCCCGCCAGCTGGTGGCGCTCGGCTTCGACCTGGTGGCGACCAAGGGCACCGCTGCGGCCATCGCCGAGGCGGGCGTCCCGGTGGTGGTGGTCAACAAGGTCACGGAAGGCCGTCCGCACATCGTGGACATGATCAAGAACAATGAGATTGTCATGGTCATCAACACGGTGGAAGAGCGCCGCAATGCGATTGCAGATTCGCGCGCGATCCGCACCTCATCGCTGCTGGCCCGCGTGACCACCTTCACCACCATCTTTGGTGCCGAGGCGGCCGTCGAGGGCATGAAGTACCTCGACAAGCTCGACGTGTATTCCGTGCAGGAATTGCACGCTCAACTGGCTGCCTGACCGGGTTTTTGCGGTGGCTTTTGCCGCCGCAAACACGGCATAATTGCAGCCGAACTAACACCGCCGCGCGGCAACGTGCGGCGGTTTCCTTTTGTAGATGTGCCATGTGCACCCGCCCGTGTTTTGCGGGGCGCAGCGTGGCGACAGATCGGTGGAAGTGCATTGCACTTTCACCGTTTTGACTTGTGGAGACTCAATCTCATGGCCACCATTCCAATTACCAAGCGCGGCGCCGAAATGCTCAAGGAAGAGCTGCACCGACTCAAGACCGTGGAGCGTCCCGCTGTGATCTCGGCCATTGCCGAAGCGCGTGCGCAGGGCGACCTGAGTGAAAACGCCGATTACGACGCAGCCAAGGACCGCCAGGGCTTTATCGAAGGCCGGATTCAGGAGATCGAGGGCAAGCTCTCGGTGGCCCAGGTCATCGACCCCAGTGCGGTCGATGGCGGCGGCAAGGTGGTGTTTGGTGCCACGGTCGAACTGGAGGACGAAGAGTCGGGCGACACGGTGAAATACCAGATCGTCGGGGAAGACGAGGCGGACCTCAAGCGAGGCCTGATCAATATTTCCAGCCCCATCGCGCGTGCCCTCATTGGCAAGGAGGAGGGCGACACCGCTGAGGTGCAGGCCCCCGGTGGCATCCGCCGCTATGAAGTGGTGGCGGTCAGCTACCAGTGATGGTGTGATGGCTGCCATGTGGCTGGGCATGCGCCCGCGACTTCCGGCTCTGGTGGCGGCCTTGTGGTGGGGCAGTCTCACCACCATCGGCTTTCTGGTGGTGCCGCTGTTGTTTGCCTATCTGCCATCCCCTTCCCTGGCGGGACAGATGGCGGCCCGGCTGTTTGCGGCGCAAACCTGGGTGGCTGTGGTGTGCTGTGTGGTGCTGCTGCTGCTGTCCAGACCTCGGCACGGGGTGACCCAATATCCGTGGGCACGCGCTGCCATGCTGTTCGTTCTGGGCGGCCTGCTGCTGGCGTTGCTCAACCAGTTTGGTGTGGCGCCCCGCATTGTGGCCCGGCAGGACTTGCGTCTGTGGCACAGCGTGGGGACAGTGATGTACGCGGTGCAATGGGGTTGTGCCTTGGCAGTGTTCTGGCAAACGCTTCGGCCAGGAGCGCACACGGCAGTGGAAGAGCGGTCCGCCAGCGATTGACGGTCAGGCAAGCGACTCGCTGACAGACCTGCTGCGGCGTGGACTTTTCTTTTGAGGACAAGCCTGCCCGCCGCCGCGCCTATTCGTGCCAGTGTTCCGCCACCCAGGTAGCTGGACGGATGTGGCGGAAGCGGCGGTTGCGCCTCCCCGCCAGCGCATCCGGGGGATTGCATTCCCCGTGAAAAATCACGATGCGTGCGCCTTCGGGCACAAACGGTGTGCGCCAGTAATTGGTGGGCCACGGCGGTATCCCGTGGTACTTGAAACTGGGGCACCATGCAGCGGGCCAGTATTGCAGCTTGCCCTGCTTGTGCAAGAAGTCGGACAGGTAGGCCTGTTCGTTGCGAAACTGTGCGCGGATCTCCGCGAAGTGTTCGCGAAAATACGCCAGCACATCAGGATGGGCGCCGAGCTCGAAGCGGTAGACCGACGAGTTTCCCGTGATGCGCCATGGGCGTTTGTAGTCGTGAATGATCAGGAATTCGCCGGGCTGGGTGAAAAAATCATCCAGGCTGCCGGTGACGACCACATCCACGTCCAGAAACAGAGCGGTGCCCCGCAGGCCATGCAAGTCTGCGCTGAACGTGGCCAGCTTGGTCCAGCCCCGCTCGGGAATGCCGGGCGGTAGATCCAGTGCAGGAATGGGCAGGCATTGCACTTCGCTACGGATACCGGTGCTGTCATCGGTGAGGCAGACAAAACGGAAGTCTCCGCTCAGATGCCGGCGCACCATGGCGTACAGCCGGTTGACGTATTCGGGGCCGTATTTCGTGCCCCATTTCATGCAGAGGATGTGGCGCGTCGGCGCCATGCCGGCAGGTGCTGCAATGGTTGCAGATGCTGCTTCAGCGGTCATCAGTCAGCCTGGCGCTTCTTGATGGATTTTTGCTTGGGCTTGGCGCGCTTGATTTGGCCGCCTGACGTGAGGCGCTGGTTGCCGAGCACACGCAACTGTTTGATCTCGGGGCGCTGACCACCCCGTTTGCTGTACTTCAGCACCTTGACATCGCGTGGGCCGGGCATCCGGTCTTCGTCGATGGTTCGCTCTTTGACAGGCTGGGGCCGCCACAGCACCAGCAGTTTTCCGATGTGCTGAATGGGTGCAGCGTTGAGTTCGGCGGTCAGCTCCTGGTACATCAGCTCGCGTGCCACGCGGTCGTCGTTGAAAACACGCACCTTGATCAGGCCATGGGCGTTGAGGGCGGCGTCGATTTCCTTCTTCACGGCAGGGGTGAGGCCATCGCCGCCGATCAGGACCACGGGGTCCAGGTGGTGGGCATTGGCGCGTTGTTCCCGGCGCTCGGCAGGAGTCAGTTGAATTTGGGGCATACCCGTATTATGTCTGCGGCCCGTGGTGGGGTGACTCCACCTCCCAAGTGCGGCAAGGCTTTCAAGTCACCAGCTACAGCGATTGTCGAGAGACAATACCGCCATATGAAAGTCAAAACCCAGAGCAAGAAGGTGAACAAGGCGTGGCTCAACGACCACGTGAACGACACCTATGTCAAATTGGCACAGAAGGAGGGTTACCGCGCCCGTGCCGCCTACAAGCTCAAGGAGATTGACGAGCAACTGGGCCTCATCAAGCCTGGTTATACGGTGGTCGACCTGGGCTCCACACCGGGGGCGTGGAGCCAGTATCTGCGCAGGCGCATGTCGCCCGCTGGCGCCGCTGCGGGGCAGCTCAACGGGGCGATCATTGCGCTGGACATTCTGCCCATGGACCCCATTGAAGGCGTTACCTACTTGAACGGAGACTTTCGCGAGCCTGAGGTGCTGGAGCGCTTGGAGCAGGCGCTCGACGGCCGGGTGGTGGACGTGGTGGTGTCTGACATGGCGCCCAACCTGTCGGGCATCGAGTCGGCCGATGCAGCACGGATTGCGCATTTGGTGGAGTTGGCTGTGGATTTTGCGTGCAACCATTTGAAACCGGAAGGCGCCCTGGTGGTCAAGCTGTTCCATGGCAGCGGATACAGCGATCTGGTCACCCTGTTCAAGCAGACCTTCAAGGTCGTCAAACCCTTGAAACCCAAGGCGTCGCGCGACAAGTCGTCAGAAACCTTCCTGGTGGGCATGGGGCTGAAAAAGCAGCCTGTCTAGGCTTGCCTCAGGTCAAGAATCCGTGAACTTTGGCTGCAAAGCCCGTGCTGATTCCATGGGCGTGAGGGGGAATAGAGCTGGTCCCGTGGCTTGAAAGACCTAAAATGGGCCGCACATGCGTGCCATGACGGCAGTGTGTCCGTTTTCTGTTCCCTGCAACTGGAGCCCCGCTTGAACAATCAGTGGTTTTCAAAAATTGCCGTATGGCTGGTCATTGCCATGGTGCTGTTCACGGTGTTCAAGCAGTTTGACACTCGCAGCGGCGCCAGTGCAGGCCACGTCGGGTATTCCGAGTTTCTGGACGAAGTCCGCAACAACCGCATCAAAAGCGCCACCATTCCCGAAGGGCTGAGCGGTGGCGAGATTGTTGCGGTCACCACCGATGATCGCAAGATCCGCACAAACGCTTCGGTGCTGGACCGTGGTCTGGTGGGTGACCTGCTGAATCACAACGTCAAGTTCGACGTGAAGCCTCGTGAGGAAGGCTCCTTGCTCATGACCCTCCTGGTCAGCTGGGGGCCCATGTTGCTGTTGATTGGCGTGTGGGTGTACTTCATGCGCCAGATGCAAGGTGGCGGCAAGGGCGGCGCGTTCAGCTTTGGCAAGAGCAAGGCTCGCATGCTGGACGAGAACAACAACCAGGTCACGTTCGCTGACGTGGCCGGCTGCGACGAGGCCAAGGAAGAAGTCAAGGAAGTGGTGGACTTCCTCAAAGACCCACAAAAGTTCCAGAAGCTCGGCGGCCGTATTCCCCGTGGCCTGCTGCTGGTGGGGCCTCCCGGCACTGGCAAGACCCTGCTGGCCAAGTCCATCGCTGGCGAAGCCAAGGTGCCGTTCTTCAGCATCTCCGGCTCCGACTTCGTGGAAATGTTCGTTGGCGTGGGCGCGGCGCGCGTGCGCGACATGTTCGACAACGCCAAGAAGAACGCTCCCTGCATCATCTTCATCGACGAAATCGATGCGGTGGGCCGCCAGCGTGGCGCTGGCCTGGGTGGTGGCAACGACGAGCGTGAACAGACCCTGAACCAGATGCTGGTCGAGATGGATGGCTTTGAAACCAACCTGGGCGTCATCGTGGTGGCTGCCACCAACCGCCCTGACATTCTGGACGCCGCCCTGCTGCGTCCAGGCCGTTTTGACCGCCAGGTGTATGTGACGCTGCCCGACATCCGTGGCCGCGAGCAGATCCTGAACGTGCACATGCGCAAGATCCCGATTGGTCAGGATGTGGCGCCTGGCATCATCGCCCGTGGTACCCCCGGCATGAGTGGTGCCGACTTGGCCAACCTGTGTAATGAAGCCGCCCTGATGGCTGCCCGCCGCAATGCGCGCACCGTGGAGATGCAGGACTTCGAGAAGGCCAAGGACAAGATCCTCATGGGTCCCGAGCGCAAGAGCATGGTCATGCCCGAGGAAGAACGCCGCAACACGGCTTACCACGAGTCAGGCCATGCGCTGATCGGCAAGTTGCTGCCCAAGTGCGACCCCGTGCACAAGGTCACCATCATTCCCCGCGGCCGTGCTCTGGGCGTGACGATGAGCCTGCCCGCACAGGACCGTTACAGCTATGACCGCGAATACATGCTCAACCAGATCAGCATGCTGTTCGGTGGCCGCATTGCCGAAGAAGTGTTCATGAACCAGATGACCACCGGCGCCAGCAACGACTTCGAGCGCGCCACTCACATCGCCCGCGACATGGTCACGCGCTACGGCATGACCGATGCCCTGGGGCCGATGGTTTACGCCGAGAACGAAGGCGAAGTGTTCCTGGGCCGCTCGGTCACCAAGACCACCACCATGAGCGAACAGACCATGGAAAAGGTGGACATGGAAGTGCGCCGCATCATCGATGAGCAGTACAACCTCGCCCGCCGCCTGATCGAAGAGAACAGTGACAAGATGCACGCCATGGCCAAGGCCTTGCTCGAATGGGAAACCATCGATACCGAACAGTTGGACGACATCATGGCGGGCAAGGAGCCTCGTCCTCCCAAGGACTGGACGCCACGCACCCCTCCCTCTGGTGGTGATAACTCCAGTGGCGGCACTCCAGCTGTAGCCACGGATACTGCACCGACGGCGGCCTGACCGGGCTCGCGGTCCAGCCGTTTGAACGGGGCCTTGTGCCCCGTTTTTCATGGGGACCATCGTTTTTTCTTGCGGAATGCTTTGTCGAGCCGCTATTTCGAAATCTGCACGGGTGTGATCGGCATGATCTGGCAAACCTCTCGCTTCGCAATTGACTTGGTCCGTCCCCAGGTCATGGGCATCGTCAACGTCACTCCTGATTCTTTCTCCGATGGTGGGCGCCATGGCTCCACGGCTGCTGCGCTACGGCATTGCGAACAGCTGTTGAAAGAGGGCGCAGATATCCTGGATATCGGTGGTGAGTCCACCCGCCCAGGCAGCCCAGCTGTGCCGCTGGATGAGGAGCTGTCTCGTGTCGTTCCCTTGGTGCGTGAGGCTGTGGCGCTGGGTGTCCCGATTTCAGTGGACACCTACAAGCCGGAGGTCATGCGCGCTGTGCTGGATCTGGGGGCTGACATCGTCAACGACATCTGGGCCCTGCGGCAGCCAGGAGCTGTGGCAGCGGTGGCTGCGCACCCGCAGTGTGGTGTGTGCCTGATGCATATGCACCGCGACCCGCAGACCATGCAACAGGCGCCCATGGGGGGGGATGTGGTGCCTCAGGTGCTATCATTTTTGCAGCTGCAGGCGCATAATCTACTGGCGCTTGGGGTCGAAAAGGCTCGTATCCTGCTGGATGCGGGCATTGGTTTCGGCAAAACGGTGGAACAGAACTTTGCGTTGCTGGCACGACAGTCCGAGCTATTGGCCGCTGGCTACCCGCTGCTGGCGGGATGGTCGCGCAAGTCATCGCTGGGCACGATCACCGGGCTAGAGGTGAGCCAACGCATGGTCCCCAGTGTGGCCGCCGCCTTGCTCGCGGTGGAGCGGGGCGCGTCGGTAGTGCGTGTGCACGATGTACGCGAGACGGTGGCGGCACTGGCAGTGTGGTCTGCGATGCAGCGATCTGGCTGAGGGGCCAGTGATTCGAGAGCAGGTAGTGGGGCGCCAGGTCCTCGCCTTTGACAACAACATACTGAGATCCGTACGAGGAGACGCCAGAACATGACACGCCAATACTTTGGAACCGACGGCATTCGCGGCACTGTGGGGCAGCCGCCCATCACACCGGATTTCGTGCTGCGCCTTGCCCATGCTGTGGGTCGCGTGTTACGCCGCACGGAAGAGCGGCCCACAGTGTTGATCGGCAAGGACACCCGCATCTCTGGCTACATGCTTGAAAGCGCGCTGGAGTCTGGCTTCAACTCGGCAGGGGTGGATGTGGTGCTGCTGGGGCCGTTGCCCACGCCAGGCGTGGCTTACCTGACCCGCGCCCAGCGCGCCAGTCTGGGCGTGGTCATCAGCGCCAGCCATAACGCCTACCCTGACAACGGCATCAAGTTCTTCAGTGCGCAAGGCACCAAGCTGTCGGACGCCTGGGAGCTGGCGGTGGAAGCCGCACTGGCCGAACCACCCGTCTGGGTCGATTCGGCCAGCCTGGGCAAGGCCCGGCGCCTGGATGATGCGGCCGGGCGCTACATCGAGTTTTGCAAGAGCACGTTTCCCCAGGACCTGACGCTCAAGGGCCTGAAGATTGTGGTGGACGCTGCCCACGGAGCCGCGTACCAGGTGGCGCCCAAGGTATTCCACGAGCTGGGTGCGGAGGTGCTGTCGATTGGCTGTGCACCCGACGGCCTCAACATCAACCACGAGGTCGGTGCGACACACCCCGACGCGTTGGTGCGCGCTGTGCGCGCGAACCACGCCGACTATGGCATTGCCCTGGATGGGGATGCAGACCGGCTGCAGATTGTGGACGCCACTGGGCGGCTGTACAACGGTGACGAGCTGCTGTACCTGATGGCCGCAGACCGCATGGGCCGTGACGAGCACGTGCCTGGCGTGGTGGGCACGCTGATGACCAACATGGCGGTAGAGGTGGCGCTACTGGCCAAGGGAGTGAAGTTTGTACGCGCCAAGGTCGGTGACCGGTACGTACTGGAAGAACTGGCGCGCCACCACTGGGTGTTGGGCGGGGAGGGGTCCGGGCATCTGCTGGCCCTGGACCGACACACCACCGGCGACGGTTTGGTCAGTGCCCTGCAGGTGCTGCAGGCTTGTGTGCGCAGTGGCCGCACGCTGGCGCAGCTGCTGGCAGGCATCACGCTCTACCCGCAGGTCTTGCTCAACGTCCGACTGGCGCCAGGGCAGGACTGGAAGGCCAACCGTTTACTGGCAGAGGCCACGCAGGCGGTGGAGCAGCAGTTGGGCTCCTCGGGCCGCGTACTGATCCGCGCCAGTGGCACCGAGCCTCTGCTGCGTGTGATGGTGGAGGCGCGCGACGCGCAGTTGGCCAGCTCTTGCGCTCAGCGCCTGGCCGACGCAGCCCGCGCGGGTTGAGGTCTTGGTCTATCGGCGGAGCGCAGCAGCGTCCGCCGCGCTGGAAGGGGTCTTGAGGCCGCTCAGTGTGCTGGTGTGTGTTGCCGCATGAAGCGTTCCAGCTGCTCCGCGGGCAGTGGCGTGCTGAAGTGGTAGCCCTGCGCTTCGTCGCAACCTTGTTCGTGCAAAAAGGCCAGTTGCCCCTCGGTTTCCACACCTTCGGCGGTAGTACGCATGCCCAGCGCCTGCGCCATGCGGATGATGGCGCTGACGATGGCGCGGTCGTTGCTGTCGTTGCCCAGGTCGCGCACAAAGGATTGATCGATCTTGAGCTTGAAGATCTGGAACCGCTTGAGCTGGCTGAGTGACGAATAGCCCGTGCCGAAGTCGTCCATCGACATCCGCACTCCACGTGCATGCAACTGGTCCATGGTGGCCACCGCCGCATGGGGGTCGTCCACTGCCACCCCCTCCGTCAGCTCTAGTTCCAGCGAGTCGGGGGGCAGGTCAAACTCCGCGAGCACCCGGCTCACTAGCTCTGGCAGCTGTGGCTGGCGAAATTGAATGGCTGATAGGTTCACTGCCATTGTGAGTTCGGGAAACCCGCAGCTGCGCCATGCCTTGAGCTGGGCCAGCGCTGTGCGCAGCACCCACTCGCCGATCTGCAGAATCTGGCCGCTGTCTTCGGCGATGGGGATGAACTCTCCCGGAGAAATCGCACCCAGCTGGGGGTGTTGCCAGCGCAGCAGGGCTTCCACACTGCGCACAGTACCCGTGGCCAGGTTCATCTGTGGCTGGTAGTGCAGGTGGAACTGTTCGCGCTCCAGCGCACGGCGCAATGCGTTTTCGAGCTGCAGGGCCCGTACCGACTGGGCCTGCATCTCGGGGGTAAAGAAGCGAAAGGTGTTGCGTCCGTCCAGCTTGGCGCGGTACATGGCCACGTCTGCCGACTGGGTCAAAGTATCGAAATCGTGTCCGTCCTGGGGGAACAGCGCAATGCCCATCGACGGGGCCATGGTCAGCTCGTGGTGATCGATCTGGTAAGGCTGACGGGATGCCTCTTGCAACTTGCTGGCGACCCGGGCTGCGCCCCGCGCATCGGCGCCTGGCAGAAGCAGGATGAACTCATCCCCTCCCAGGCGCGACACCGTATCCTTGTCGCGCACCACCGCACGCAGGCGCTTGGCAATTTCGACCAGCAGCACATCGCCCACCCGGTGGCCCAGAGAGTCGTTCACATGCTTGAAGTGATCCAGGTCCAGGAAGATGACGGCCAGCGGCGTCTGGTTCTCCTGCGCCACCCGAATGGCCTGCTGCGCACGTTCTGCCAGCAGCGCCCGGTTGGGCAGACCGGTCAACGCATCGTAGTGGGCCAACCAGTAAATGCGCTCCTGGTCGGCCTTGCGGTCATTGATTTCACGGTGCAGGTTTTCCACTGTCTCGCGCAGCTCGCGCGTGCGGTCTTGCACCTGCCGCTCCAGCTCCTCATGGGCCTGGGCCAGTACCGCCTGCGCGCGTTTGCGATCGGTGATGTCCATGGTGATCCAGATGGTCCCCTGGGCAGGGTCAGCGGGATCGATGCATTTGCTGCGCACTTCGCAAATCACAGGGGTGCCGTCTTTACGGCATAGCTCCACCTCGCCCTCGTACGACTGTCCGGCCACCAGCGACGGGTAGCAGCGGTCGCCCACTTCTTGCCAGGCCGCATCGCTGGCGTACCAGCGACGCGACGAGCTGCCCATGAGTTCGCCCGGATCAAAGCCCAGCATCTGCTCAAAATGGTGGTTGCAGCGGGTCAGATGCCGGTCTCGCAGAAAGACGATGCCGACCATCGCGCTGTCAAACAGCAACTGCTTTTCCCGCACAGCAGCATTCAGCGCGGCGTGGGCACGCTTTTGCTCATCGATGTCGTCCACGATCCAGATCGAGCCTTCTCCGGTGTCGTGCGGATTGATCAGGCGCCCCGTGAGGCTGCCCCAGAACAGTGTGCCGTCCTGGCGACGCAACTGGCGTTCAATCCGGAATGACTGCCCTTGGGCCAGCGCGGGATAAGCCGTGCGCCCGAGGTCGCGGAATGCATCCCGGTCTGGATAGAAGGCTTCGGTGTTGATCCCTACCAAGTGGGCGGGGCTGGCATAGCCGAAAATTTCAGCATACCGCTGGTTGCATCGCACCACGCTGCGCTGGCGCAGGAACACGATACCCACTCCCGCGCTGTCCAGGAGGGTTTGTTGTTCACGCAAGGTGCGTTGCAGGGGGGTGTCAGGGGGCACTCCGGCGCGCTGCAAGGGCGGAGTGCTGAACAGCGAATACATAAGACCAGAACAGGCGGCAGGGCCAGACGGCCTCAAAAAATTGTGCCAAAGTGTAGCAGCGGCAGCTTACAAGCCGTTTGAGGGTATGCCTCAGGTACAGAGCTGCAGGTTCTGCCGTACGGCTGATGCAAGTGCAGTCGCCAAGAGCTCTTGGCGCGAGAGGGTGCAGAGACACGTTGCCCGGCTTTTTTTAGCGTCCCAAGTGTTCCCGCAGATAGGCCTCAAAGGCATCGGCTGCCAGGGGGCGACTGAACAGGTAACCCTGGCCTTCGTCGCAGCCCTGCGCGCGCAGAAACTCCAGCTGGCCATCGGTCTCCACCCCCTCGGCGGTCGTCTGCATGCCCAAGGCCTGCGCCATCCGGATGATGGCGCTGACAATGGCCCGGTCATTGGCGTCGTCGTCCAGGTCGCGCACAAACGACTGGTCGATCTTGAGCTTGTAGATCTGGAAGCGCTTGAGGTAGCTCAACGACGAATATCCCGTGCCAAAGTCATCCATCGACAGCCGGACGCCCCGGTCATGCAATTGGTCCATCATGGCCAGTGCAGCAGCGGGGTCGTCTACCGCAGCCCCCTCGGTCAGCTCCAGCTCCAGCCGACGCGCAGGCAGTCCGGCTTGTTGCAGGCAGCGTGTCACCATCTCGGGCAACTGGGGGTGGCGGAACTGCACCGCCGACAGATTGACTGACACAGCCCGCAGTGGCAATTGAAGGTCCAGCCAGCGCTTGGCGTCATGCACGGCAGTGTTCAGCACCCACTCACCAATTGCGACGATCATGCCGCTGCTTTCTGCCACAGGGATGAACTCTGCCGGGGACACCATGCCCAGCTCGGGGTGGCTCCAGCGCAGCAGCGCCTCGGCACCGACCACTTGGCGCGTGGTGAGTGACACCTGGGGTTGGTAGTGCAGCTCGAACTGGTTGCGTTCCAGTGCCCGGCGCAGTGCGTTTTCGATCTGCAAGGCTCGGGCGGTCCGTGCCTCCAGGTCGGCGGTGAAAAAGCCAAAGCGGTTGCGCCCGCTTTGCTTGGCACGGTACATGGCGGCATCAGCGCGCTGGTACAGGGTGTCGAACGACTCTCCGTCCGCCGGATACATGGCAATGCCTACGGACAGGGTGGTGGTGAGTTCGTAAGGCTCCACCTGAAACGGCTGCGCCACGGCCATCAGCAAACGGTTGGCTACGTCGGCCGCCTGCAGGGCCGAGGCAGCGGGTAGCAGCAGCAAAAATTCATCCCCTCCCAGGCGCGATACGGTGTCCTGTGCGCCCAGCAGCGACTCCAGCCGTCGCGCTACTGCCACCAGCAGGATGTCGCCAATGCGGTGCCCCAGCGAGTCGTTGACGTTCTTGAAGTGGTCCAGGTCCAGGAACAGCAAGGCCAGCGTTCCGCCCCGCGCTTGCTCTTGTTCGATGTGGCGTTGAGCGCGCTCTGCCAGGAGCGCACGGTTGGGCAGGTCAGTGAGGGGGTCGAAATGCGCGAGGCGCTGGATGCGGTCCTGAGCCTCGCGTTGCTGGGTGATGTCGCGGAACAGCGTGATGGAGTGGGTGGTGCTGCCATTGCCATCGCGCACGCGGCTGACGGACAGCCACTGGGGGTAGGTCGATCCATCCTTGCGGCGGCCCCAGGCTTCGCCTTCCCAGTGCCCTTCTTTGGTGAGATGGGTGTACACCAGGTCGGCGTCGAAGTCTCGGGTGGACTCTGCCACCGTGAGCAGGCGCATCGACTGACCTACGGCCTCCGTTTCGGAGTAGCCGGTGATGCGGCTGAACGCCCGGTTGATGCGCACGATGGTCTGGGCCGCGTCGGCAATCACGATGGCCTCGCCGCTCTGGTCAAACACCTGGGCCGTCAGCTGCAGTTGTTCTTGCGACCGCTTGCGTTCAGAAATGTCGCGGGACAGCACGATGAACCGGGGTTTTCCTCCCGCTGATCCTGCCTTGCGGGCCGCAGAAAGCTCGAACCAGGTGGGCCCCAGGCCAGGCAGCTCCAGCATGATCTGGCGTCCAGTGGACCATCCCTGGGATTGCGCTTCATTGAGCACATCCATCACCGTCAGTGCAGCCAGGGCGGGTAACACCTCGGTGACATTGCGGCCGATCAATTGCTCAGCAGGGCCCATGAGCAACTCGGCACGAGGGCTGTGCACGCTGCAATAGCGGCCGTCCTGGTCGATTTCAAACAACGGATCCGGAATTGCATCGATGGTGGCGCGCAGCTGCTGCTGTGTGGCCTGGATCTCGGAGGTCCGCTGGGCCACCTGTGTCGCCAGACCGCGCTCGTGCGCCTTCAATTCGACCAGCAAGCGCGCCAGGTAGCCCATCAGCAACGCAAACAGCAAGCCCAAGGCACAGCGCAGAGCCAGCACATCTGGCGCGCCCCATCCCTTGGCGGGTGTCAGGCTGAGCGTCCACTGGCCATTGGGCAGGGTCAGGGACCGGCCAACAGCGTCACCGGTGGGCGGAGGGTCAGACGTCGCGATGGTCTGCTCCTGGTTGTTATCCGGGCGGACACGCCACAATCGATAGTGAAAACCCCGTTCCTTGAGCTGGGGCAGCCGGGCGGTGGCCAGCACCTCGGGCAGACGGATGGTGACATAAGTAAAACCCCAGAAGCTCCGGCGCCCCAGGTCATCTTCCAGGTACACCGGTTGGCGCCCCACGACGCCCAGGCCGCCCTGGACCAACTCCATGGGCCCCGCCAGCGTCAACACGCCGGACTCGCGTGCACGCGCGGACTCCGCCCCTTGGCGGGGGTCGTTGAGCTGGTCAAAACCAATCGAATTTTCGTTGCCTGCACGGGGAACAACCTGCTGCACTACCCCTCCAGGGGACAGGCCCATGGCCGCGATGCCCGGGTAGAAAGGCAGCATCTGCACGCCGATTTCTTCGAACTGGGGAACGTTCCCGTGGCCCTGGCGCACCAGCGCCACCAGGGTGTTGTTGGCCGACAGTGCCAACTCGATGGCGCGCTGCAGGGCCTGGACATGATCGCCCGCCACATCGGCGGCTTGGGTGCGCTGCTGCGCACGTTCCTGGCGTTCCAGCGTCCAGATCAAAGCACCAGCGCAGGCTGCTGCCAGCACAAACACAGCCACAAAGGCTGCGATGGGGCTGCGTGTGGGGGGCAGGGCGGGGGACGGCACGGCGGAGTTCCTCAGTCAATTATGCAGGCCATTGGTGAGGGCCCGTGCCAATGGAAAGCGCGCATTGTCATGGCGTTGACACGCCGAAGACATGGGCATGTCATGCGCGGCTTTCACACTCCCGGCCAGGAAAGCGGATTCCCGCTCTGTTTGGAAATTCCAGCTGTGCCCGTTCTTACCGAAGGAGACGTTGTCCATGAACGACCTGCCCACTTTGATGCAGTTGTCCACATCGCCGGAGGCTACAGGTACCGGTATTGTTCAGCCTTCTGGTGTTGTGCCGGGCGCTGTGCATGCTATCCCGGCGCGTGGTGCTATCGAGGTGACTTGGGCCAGGCATCTGGATGAGGTCCGTGAGGCACAGCGCTTGCGGTTTGAGGTGTTCGCGGCAGAGATGGGTGCTCGATTGACGAGCCCCATTCCTGGCCACGACGTGGACCTGTTTGACGACTATTGCGAGCATCTTCTGGTGCGCGACGCTCCGAGCCAGCAAGTCATTGGGACTTACCGGGTGCTGACGCCCGCGCAGGCCAAGCGGGTGGGCGGAACTTACAGCGATACCGAATTCGACTTGACGCGCTTGCGCACGCTGCGCCCGCGCATGGTGGAGCTGGGCCGCAGCTGTGTGCATCCCGACCACCGCCACGGCGGCGTGATCATGGCGCTGTGGAGCGCGCTGGCGGACTTCATGGTGCGCAACGAACTCGACACGATGATCGGCTGTGCCAGCATTCCCATGCTTCACAATGGCGTGGTCAGCGGCGACGCGGCGGCCAGCATCTGGCAGCAAGTGCGTAAGACCCATCTGGCACCCATCGAATACCACGTGCTGCCGCGCCTGCCGTTGCCCGTGGAGCATCTGGACGGATCCATTGCCGTGGACCCACCGGCCCTGATCAAAGGCTATCTGCGACTGGGCGCCCGTGTACTGGGTGCACCGGCGTGGGATCCGGACTTCAATACCGCCGACCTGCCCATGCTGATGCGGCTGGCCGACCTGCATCCCCGCTACCGCAAGCATTTTCTGGGGGCCTGACCGGTGCGTGCCGCGTTCGACGCCCTGGGTCCTTGGTTGAACGAGTCCCAGGTGCCGCAGGATGCAGAGCCCGAGGCCCTTGCGGCGTTCGCCGTTCAACGCCGGTTCCGTGCGGTATTCATTTCGGATTTGCACCTCGGCACGCCTGGGTGTCAGGCTGAAGCGCTTCTGGATTTTCTGAAGCACCATCCCAGCGACCATCTGTACCTGGTGGGAGACATCGTGGATGGGTGGCAGTTGCGCCGCCGTTGGTTCTGGCCACAGGCGCACAACGATGTGGTGCAAAAGCTGTTGCGCCGCGCGCGCAAGGGGTGCCGCGTGGTGTTTGTTCCTGGTAACCACGACGAATTTGCCCGAGCCTTTGTGGGGCATTCTTTTGGCGGTATCGAAGTGGTGTCCGATGCTGTGCACATCACTGCAGATGGGCGCAGCCTGTGGGTCACGCATGGTGACCACTTTGATGGTGTGATCCAGTGTGCCAAATGGCTCGCCTACGTGGGTGACAACCTCTATGAATTCACGCTCAAGCTGAACCGCCATCTCAATATCCTTCGGGCGCGGATGGGGCTTCCGTATTGGTCTTTGTCAGCTTACCTGAAAGGCAAGGTAAAAAAGGCGCTCAACTACGTCACCGATTTTGAAGTGGCGGTGGCCGCAGAGGCCCGTCGCCGCGGGCACGACGGAGTGGTCTGCGGACATATCCACCGCGCGGAGATGCGCGAGATTGGTGGCACCTTGTATTGCAACGATGGCGACTGGGTGGAGAGCCACACAGCACTCGTCGAGCACCTTGATGGTCGGCTGGAGCTGTTGCAATGGTCCGCTGTGCCCGCAGCCAATCTGTCCAGCCAGGCCACACGGGTGTCCGCATGAAGATTGCGCTGCTAACTGATGCATGGCTGCCGCAGGTCAATGGCGTGGTGACCACTTTGGTCGAGTTGGTGCGAGAGCTGGAAGATGCCGGGCATGACGTGCAGGTGCTGCATCCTGGTCAGTTTTCTACCCGTCCTTGTCCCGGTTACGCTGGCATTGATCTGGCGGTGCGACCCTACAAGTTACTCACCCAGAAGTTGGACGCCCTGCAGCCCGATGCCATTCATCTGGCGACCGAGGGGCCTCTGGGCTGGGCGGGGCGTCGTTACTGTCTCAAGCGTGGCCTGGCGTTCACCACAGCCTTTCATACAAGGTTTCCCGAGATTCTTCAGGCAGCCTTGCGCCTACCACTGGGTTGGGGTTACGCGCTTTTCAGGCATTTTCATCGCCCTTCGTCGGGGGTGATGGTTCCTACGCAGGGTGTCTTGCAAATGCTGCAGCAGCGGGGCTTTCGCCAACTGCGGTTATGGACGCACGGTGTGGACACCCAGGCGTTTCGCTTTCATGGCGAGGTCTGTCAGAGTCCGCTCACTGGCGTTCTGGCGCATCCTGTGGCGCTTTATGTGGGGCGCATTTCGTATGAAAAGAACATCGATGCCTTTTTGCAGATGGACATGCCGGGCACGAAGGTGGTGTGTGGTGTCGGCCCGCTTGAGGCACGGCTGAAAGCCAAGTACCCGCAGGTACGCTGGCTTGGCATTCTGGACCGGGAGGCGCTGGCACAGGTCTACGCCTCGGCCGATGTCTTTGTGTTTCCGAGCCGCTCCGAAACCTTTGGTCTGGTCATGCTGGAGGCAATGGCTTGCGGCACGCCGGTCGCTGCCTTTCCTGAAGACGGTCCGCGGGAGGTCCTGGGTGCAGGGGACGGCAGGGTGCCGATGGGCGGCGTGTTGCACGCGAGCCTTCTGGCGGCCACGCAGCAGGCCTTGTCCATACCGAGGTCCGAAGCACGAAGCCGGGCGCTGGAGTTCACCTGGGCACATGCGGCCAGGCTGTTTCAGCAGTACCTGGTGCCAGCCCGCTCCAGCTCGCAGGGAGTTTTCGTGTCTGTCACAAAGTCTGTCACGCAGTTGTCATCTGGGCGTTAAATACTGCAGCGATCCCGCAATTGCTGTACGCGCGTATCCATGCTGCCCCTGCCTCCTGTTGATTCCATCCCTTTGCAGCGCGAGCACCTCGATGCTGTCGGGGACTCCTCGCACGCCGTGTTACATGACAACGATTTTGCGGCTGTGGGGGCTGTCACGGGCGTTGCCCCCCACATGTTTCTGGACCGCGACCACAGCATCCTGGCATTTAACGAACGCGTGTTCGACTGGGCGGTTCGCACAGATGTCCCGCTGCTGGAGCGGCTGCGCTACCTGTGCATCGTGTCATCCAACCTCGACGAGTTTTTAGAAGTACGTGCTGCAGCGCACATCACGGCGGCCAAGAAGGGCGAGACCAAGGGGCTCTACACCGCAGCGTCGTTCGAGGCCCTGTCCGCTCAGGTACACGACCTGGTAGAGCGGCAATACGCGCTGTACAACGAAGCACTGGTTCCCGCATTTGCAAAGCATGGGATACGTATCGTGGCGCATGGTGACCGCTCCTCAGAGCAGAGGCGCTGGGTGCACGAGTATTTTGCGCGCGAGGTCCGTCCTCTGTTGATTCCGGTGGGACTCGATCCGGCCCACCCGTTTCCGCAGGTGGCTAATAAGTCGTTGAACTTCATAGTGCGTCTAAAGGGGCATGATGCCTTCGGCCGCGAGAACGAAATCGCCATCGTCAAGGTACCGCGTGCACTGCCCCGCCTGATCCGCATGCCAAAGAAGGTTGCGTCCGACGGGGCGTTGTTCGTCAGCTTGTCCAGCATCGTGCGTGCCCATTTGGAAGACCTCTTTCCTGGCCGCGAAGTGACGGAGTTTTCCCAGTTTCGTGTCACACGCCACTCCGATCTGGCACTGGACGAAGAGGATGTTCGTAACCTGCGCACCGCCTTGCGGCAGGGCCTGCAGCATCGTCATTACGGACAGGCTGTGCGCCTGGAAGTCTCTGCGGGTTGCTCTCGCTTCCTGTCCGACTTCTTGTTGCAGCAATTTGATCTGCCCAACGCGGCCTTGTACCGTGTACATGGTCCTGTGAACTTGGTGCGCCTGAATCAGCTGGTGGACTTGGTGAACGATCCCGCGTTGCTGTTCCCGCCGTGGAGTTCCGCTTGGCCTCGTCAGCTCCAGCCAGGGGTGTCCATCATGGGCCAGCTGCGCGAGCGCGACGTGTTGATCCACCAGCCGTTCGAGAGCTTTGATGGTTTGCTTGCGTTCCTGCGGGAGGCTGTGAACGACCCGGACGTGCTGGTCATCAAACAGACCATTTACCGCACGGGCGCCGACTCCGAACTCATGGACCTGCTCAGCGAGGCGGTACGCCGAGGCAAGGAGGTGATGGCGGTGGTGGAGCTGAAAGCACGCTTTGACGAGGAGGCCAACATCAATTGGGCAGAGGCGCTGGAGTCGATTGGGGCGCAGGTGGTCTATGGCGTCGTGGGCCTCAAGACCCACGCGAAGATGCTGCTCGTCACACGCCGTGAAGGGCGGCAGTTACGCCGTTACGGCCATCTCTCCACTGGCAACTACAACGTGCGTACGGCCAAGCTGTACACAGACCTGAGTTACCTCACGGCAGATGAAGAAACCACTGCCGATATGGACGGTGTTTTCAATCACCTGGCCAGCCAGAACCGGCCTCCCAAGCTGCGCAAGCTCATGCTGGCACCGTTCCATTTGCATCGCCGCATGATCGAAAAAATCGAGCGCGTGGGACTGGCTGCCAGCCGCGGGGAAGACGCACGGATCGTTGCGAAGATGAATGCCCTGACCGACGAGGGATTGATGCGGGCGTTGATCCTCGCTGGGCAGCGCGGCGCACGCATCGATCTGATTGTGCGCGGGGCCTGCATGCTGGCTCCGCAGGTGCCGGGAGTGACGGACAACATCCGGGTGCGCTCGGTGATTGGTCGGTTCCTGGAGCACACGCGTGTTTTCTATTTCCGCGCGGGGGGCGAAGAAGACCTCTATCTGTCGAGTGCCGATTGGATGAACCGCAACATGATGCGCCGCGTCGAGCTGGCGTGGCCAGTGACTGACCCCAAGCTGCGCCAGCAGATCATTGATGAATGTTTGGTGGCCTACCTGTGTGATGACCGCGATGCCTGGACGTTGAATGCCGCAGGCGTCTACGACCGCGCTGTGCACCCGGTGGACGGTAGTGGTGCCCAAAATGCGTTGATGGTGCGCTATGGGCCACGGCCTGCTCTGGGTCGCGAGGAGCCAGGGGTCGCATGATGGATTTGATCCTTTGGCGTCATGCCGAGGCGGAAGAGGCAGAAGACGGTAGCGATGATCTTGCACGCCCGCTCACGGCCCGGGGCGAGAAGCAGGCGGCGCGTATGGCGGCCTGGCTTGATCGTCAACTGCCGGAAGGCCTGAGGGTGGTGGCAAGTCCAGCGCGGCGGACTGAGCAAACTGCCCACGCTTTGGGCCGCAAATTCAAGATGCGCGCCGAGTTGTTGCCTGGCGGTACACCACAGGATTTGCTAGAGCTCGTGCAATGGCCGCGTGCCAAGGGCGCTGTTCTGGTGGTGGGGCATCAGCCCATGCTGGGCCAGACCGTTGCCCAGTTGTTGCAACTACAGGCCCCCGAGTGCCCTGTGCGCAAGGGCTCCGTGTGGTGGTTGCGCCAGCGCCAGCGCTGGGACCACAGCCAGACCGTGCTCATGGCAGTGCAGTCACCGGAGTTTCTTTAGCTTACCCGGCGATGTCCGAGGGCCCGAAGCCGTGCCCCTGGACACGCCGTGTCTCGTGACAGGTTTACTTGCGTCCTGCTTTGCCGTTGGTCTTGGTCGTTGCCTTTGCAGTGACAGATGGCGCGGCTTCAGCTGTGTCGGCCTTTGGGCGACCGGTCTTGATGGAAGGCACAGCTTGCAAAGCGCTGCGCAACGCGCTGTCTGACAGACCTGCCAGCACCTTGAGCCCTGCGCGCAACAGCTCGCTTTTCTTGACGGGGTGGGCCAGTGCTGTGGCACGGTCTTTCAGGGTGTCGAGCACCGCGTACTCGTCTTTGGGGATGGTGAAGCTGTCACGGACCAGCTTGGGCTTTTTGCCCTTGGTCTCGGTGGCCTTGCCGGTTTTCACTGCAGCAGCCGCCTTGGCAGGTTTGGTCGCAGCTGCTGGTTTGGACGTCTGCGCCTTTTCTGCCACGGCCTTTTTGGTGGGCCTGACAGCCTTGGATGCCTTTGGAGCCTGGGGTGCTGTCGCCGGCTTGGTTGACTTGACGGCCTTGGCGGGCTGGGCTGCTGCGGGCGCGGCGGGTGTGACGGAGGGGTTGGGGGTTGTAGTGGCAGTGGTCATGACAGAGGATTGATAAACGGTATAAACAGTTTATATCGTTTATTGTTTTGCCTCAAGGCATGCCCACAGCCAGCTCCCAGGGGGTTTTTTGCCAAGCTTGAATTTCTTCGCGCAGAAGGTGGGCCGACTGTGGGTAGGCCATGGCCCAGCCCGGGCGAGCGCTGACCTCAAATCGCTGCCTGTCCAGCTGCAACGACAGTCCTTTGGTATCGGGCTCCCGGCGTGCATGGCAGAGCGCCACAGCCAAGCGCAAGCACAAGAGCTGCAGCACAAAAATCGGATCGTCGAGTTCCACCCCCAGCTTTCGTACCTTGCCCCGCTGCCCCTGCACCAGCACTCCCAGGCGGTGCAGTTCTGGCACCGCAAAACCAGCGGCATCAGTGTTGTCGAGAATGTAGGCGCCGTGTCGGTGGTAGTCGCTGTGGGAAATGCGGCAGCCAATCTCATGCAGGCGGGCGGCCCAGTCCAGCTTGCGGCTGGCACGTTCGCTCCCAGGTGGGGCAGCCTGGTCAAACAGCGCGCAGGCGGTGCGCGCCACGCGGTCTGCATGCTCCATGTCCACGCCAAACCGCTGCATCAGCCCCTGGACGGTGGTGGTGCGAAGGTCGGTGCCGGGTTGCTCCCGATCCAGAAGGTCATACAAGGCGCCCTGGCGTAATGCTCCTTGCGCCACCTGCATCTCGTGGATGTCCAGCAGGTCAAACACGGCGCGCAGCACGCTGATGCCCCCCCCGATGACTGCACGGCGCTCTTCCTTGAGTCCGTCCATGCGCAGCCGGTCGGCACTCTGGGCGCGGAGCAAACGCTCCCGCAGCCAGTTCAGCCCATCGCGGGTGATCAGGCCCGGCGAACCTCCTGCGGCGGACAGAATGTCCCCCACGGCGCCGGCCGTGCCAGACGACCCATAGGCAACATCCCATGCATCGGGGCGAAAAGTCTCCAGCGCCTCATCGAGTACCGCCTTGGCAGCAATCTCCGCCGCCAGGAAGGCCTGGGCAGAGAACTCTCCCTTGGCAAAGTACCGTTGTGACCAAGCGACGCTGCCAACCCGAAAAGAGGCCACTGCGTGGGGCGTGAACTGCTCGCCGAGGATCAATTCGGTGGACCGACCTCCGATATCCACCACCAGGCGGCGCTCGTCCGACTGAGGCAGCAATCGGGCTACGCCCTGGTAAATCAAGCGAGCTTCTTCCGGGCCAGACACCACATCGATAGGGTATCCCAGCACCTCACTGCCGCGTGACAGGAATTCTTCGCGATTGCGTGCTTCACGCAGTGTTTGAGTGGCCACTGCACGGACCTGCGCGCGGGGAAAGCCCGCCAGGCGCTCGCCAAAGCGCGCCAGACAAGCCCAGCCGCGCTCCATGGCGTCGCGAGTCAGGTTCCGATCTTCATCCAGCCCGTTGCCCTGGCGCACGGTTTCCTTGAGGTATTCCACCCGCTGGACGTGTCCGAACTCATAGCGCCCGATTTCCAGGCGAAAACTGTTGGAGCCGAGATCGACTGCGGCGAGGCGTGTGCCGTTCTGCATGTGTGTTTGGTGGGAGCTGCGTGCGGCATCGTACCGCGATGCGCGTGGCCTGATCCGAAGCGCGGGCCGCCATCCGCTGGGCGGGCAAGTGACCGGGAGATGGCTGGAGTGTGACGAGGTTGTGTGACGCATTCATGACGCCAGCGATGCCGCGTCATGAGGGGTGTTGGAATGGTCTGAGGTTGGTTATTTGTGTCACTGAATTGTCACGATAGGCCTCTAGAGTTCGCTCTGTTCCTGTTAACCCCTGCCGAAAGGTACCTCATGAAACGCGTATTTCTCAAAACCGTCGCAGTAGCTCTGGCCGCCCTGGCAGTGGGCAACGCCTTTGCGGCAGACATCACCGGCGCCGGCGCTACGTTCCCCTTCCCGATGTATGCCAAGTGGGCTGAAGCCTACAAGAAGGAAACCGGCGTGGGTCTGAACTACCAGTCCATCGGTTCCTCGGGTGGTATTCGCCAGATCCGCGCCAAGACCGTGGCTTTTGGCGCTACCGATGCCCCCCTGTCGGGCGCTGAACTGGAAAAAGACGGCATGGTGCAGTTTCCTGCCATCATCGGTGGCACCGTGCCTGTGGTGAATCTGGACGGTTTCAAGCCAGGCGAACTGCGCGTGACCGGCGCCGTCCTGGCCGAAATGTATCTGGGCAAGATCACCAAGTGGAACGATGCCAAGCTGGCAGCCCTGAACCCCGGCAAGACGCTGCCCGACCAGAACATCACCATCGTGCACCGCGCCGATGGCTCTGGCACCACATTCAACTGGACCGACTACCTGAGCTCTGTCAGCAAGGAATGGGCGGACACGGTGGGCAAGGGTGCTGCAGTGAAGTGGCCTGCTCAGTCTTCGGTGGGAGGCAAGGGCAATGAAGGTGTTGCGGCCAACGTGACCCGTGTGAAGGGGGCCCTGGGCTACGTGGAGTACGCCTACGTCAAGAAGAACAACATGACGTTCTTGCAACTGCAGAACGCTGATGGCAAGTATGTGGCGCCCGACGATGCCACCTTTGCAGCGGCTGCTGCGAGCGCTGACTGGTTCAGCGTGCCTGGCATGGGTATTTCGATGGTGAACGCCAAGGGTGCCAACAGCTGGCCCGTGAGCACGGCATCCTTCATCCTCATGTACGCCGACCCCGCAGACAAGGCCCAGTCAGCCGAAGTCCTGAAATTCTTTGACTGGGCCTTCAAGAACGGCAAGACCATGGCTGCTGACCTGGACTACGTGCCGCTGCCTGACGCTCTGACGGCGCAGATCCGTTCCAAGGTCTGGTCGCAAATCAAGAAGTAAGCGGTTTGCCCCAGAATAGTGCCCATCGGCCGGCTGGTCTGACCGATGGGCGCTGGTTTGTGGGGTCTCCAGAAGCCAGATGGGAGTCAACATGAGCGTGGGAACCACCATGAGTTCGCAACCCGTGTCTGTCAAGATGACGGACGCCCCCACACCGTCCATGGTGTCGATTGCCAAGCGGCAGCGCCTGCAGGACATCGTTTTCCATCGGCTGACCCAGAGCCTGTCGCTGCTGGTGCTGGTGGCGCTGCTGGGCATCATCGTTTCGCTGTTCATCTACGCGTGGCCGGCTTTTCACAAGTTCGGCATCCAGTTCATCTGGCGCGCTGAGTGGGACATCATCAATGAAGAATTTGGTGCGGCGATTGCCATCGTCGGCACCCTGGCCAGCGCAGGCATTGCACTGCTGATCGCCGTTCCGCTGGCGTTCGGCATTGCACTGTTCCTTACCGAAACCTGTCCTGTTTGGCTGCGCCGCCCGCTCGGCACGGCAGTGGAATTGCTGGCGGCCGTTCCGTCCATCATCTACGGCATGTTCGGCCTGTTCGTGTTTGCGCCATTGTTTGCAGACCATTTCCAGGTACCCGTGCAAAAGCTGCTCGGCTCCATGCCGCTGATCGGCTTCCTGTTTGGCGGCAGTACCAACGGCTTTGGCATCCTGGCCGCGGGCATCGTGCTGGCCTTCATGGTGTTGCCTTTTGTGGCTGCCGTGATGCGCGATGTGTTCGAGATTGTTCCCCCCATCCTGCGCGAGTCCGCCTATGGCCTGGGTTGCACGACCTGGGAGGTGGTGCGTCGCGTGGTGCTGCCCTACACGCAGAAGGGCGTGATTGGCGGAGTGATGCTGGGCCTGGGCCGGGCCCTGGGCGAGACCATGGCCGTCACTTTTGTGATCGGCAATGCCAACCGCATGCCCACCTCGCTGTTCTCGCCAGGCACTTCCATCGCATCCACGCTGGCCAATGAGTTTGGCGAGGCGGCGGACTTTCATTTGTCCACGCTGTTTGCCCTGGGTTTCCTGCTGTTTGTGATCACGTTTGTGGTGCTGTCGGCCGCCAAGATCATGCTGCTGCGCGCCGAGAAGGCCAAGGGCCTGTAAGCCCTGCAGCCCGCTCCCGACCCTCTTCAGAGACGAGCTCCATGGAATTCAATCAACAACTCTACAAAAAGCGCCAGCGCTCCAACGCCATTGGCCTGACCCTGTCACTGGGCGCCATGGCACTGGGCCTGTTCGTCCTGCTCTGGATCCTGAGCGTGCTCCTGTCCAACGGTTTTGCCGCTTTGGACTGGAACATGTTCACGCAGTCCACCCCGGCGCCCGGCTCCGACGGCGGTGGCCTGGCCAACGCCATCGTGGGCAGCCTGCTGATGGTGGGCTTCACCGTGCTGGTGTCCACGCCCATCGGCGTGCTGGCGGGGGTGTACCTGGCCGAATACGGGGACCAGAGCAAGACCGCCGAACTGACCCGCTTTGTGACGGACATCATGCTGTCGGCCCCTTCCATCGTGCTGGGCCTGTTCGTATATGCCATTGCGGTCGCTACCGTGGGCAACTTCTCGGGCTGGGCGGGCAGTCTGGCGCTCTCGCTCATCGCCGTGCCGGTGGTGGTGCGCACCACCGAGAACATGCTGCGCCTGGTGCCCGGCAGCCTGCGCGAAGCGGCCTTTGCCCTCGGTGCACCGCGCTGGAAGGTCTCGACCATGGTCACCCTGCGTGCTGCTCGCAGCGGCGTGATGACCGGCTTGCTGCTGGCTGTGGCCCGCATCAGTGGCGAGACAGCACCCCTGTTGTTCACCGCGCTCAACAACCAGTTCTTCAGCACCAACATGAATGCGCCCATGGCCAACCTGCCGGTCGTGATCTTCCAGTTTGCGCTGAGCCCGTACGAGAACTGGGTTCGCCTGGCCTGGGGCGGTGCACTGCTCATCACGCTGTCGGTGCTGATCCTTAACGTCGTGGCGCGGGTGTTCCTGCGCGAAAAGAACCGCGTGTGATTCCCTTTGCTGATCCGGCCAACGCCAACGCCATCGACAAGACTGCCTCCATTTTCAGGAATTGACAATGAACGCCACTGCTACCGCCACTGCCAGCAAGAACGCGCTGGAGCTGCGTAACCTGAGCTTTTTCTACGGCAAGTTCCAGGGCCTGCGCAACGTGAGCCTGGACATCGCCGAGCACAAGGTCACTGCCTTCATCGGCCCCTCGGGCTGTGGCAAGTCCACGCTGCTGCGCACGCTCAACCGCATGTACAGCCTGTATCCCGGCCAGCGCGCCGAGGGCTCCATCAGCTTCTACGGCCAGGACATCCTGGACCCCAAGCAAGACATCAACCTGCTGCGCGCCCGCATCGGCATGGTGTTCCAGAAGCCCACCCCGTTCCCCATGTCCATCTACGACAACATCGCGTTTGGGGTGAAGCTTTACGAGACGCTGAGCAAGAGCGAGATGGACGACCGCGTGGAGTGGGCACTGTCCAAAGCCGCTCTGTGGACCGAGGTGAAGGACAAGCTGCACCAGAGCGGCCTGTCGCTCTCCGGCGGCCAGCAGCAGCGCCTGTGCATTGCGCGCAGCGTGGCGGTGAAGCCTTCAGTGCTGTTGCTCGACGAGCCCACCTCGGCGTTGGACCCGTTGTCCACCGCCAAGATCGAAGAGCTGATCGACGAGCTCAAGCACGACTACACCATTGCGATCGTGACCCACAACATGCAGCAGGCCGCCCGCTGCAGCGACTTCACCGCCTACATGTACCTGGGCGAGATGATCGAGTTCGGTGCGACCGAGCAGATCTTCTTCAAGCCCGAGCGCAAAGAAACCGAAGACTACATCACCGGCCGTTTCGGCTAAGGAGACAGCAGATGCCCGATAAACATCTTTCGTCCCAGTTCGACAGCGAACTCAACAGCGTCTCTGCCCGCGTCATGGAAATGGGCGGCTTGGTGGAGTCGCAGATTCGCCAGGCGGTGTACGCACTGTCGCAATTCAGCCTGGAGGCCGTGGAGACGGTGGCTTCGATGGAGACCCGCATCAATGCGATGGAAGTCGAGATCGACCAGGAGCTGTCCTCCATCATCGCCCGCCGCCAGCCCACCGCGCGTGACCTGCGCCTGCTGCTGGCCTTCTCCAAGGCCACGGCCAATCTGGAGCGCATGGGCGACGAAGCCAACAAGATGGCGCGCATGGTGCGCTCCATCATCGAAGGCGGCGCCCCGCGCTCGTTGCCATCGAGCGACCTGCGGGTGGCGGCCGAGCTGGCCTCGGGCCAGCTGCGCAAGACGCTGGATGCGTTTGCACGGCTGGACGTGAAGGCGGCGGTCGCCATCCTCAAGGAGGACGACCTCATCGACAAGGAGTTCGATGGCTTCGTGCGCAAGCTCATCACCTACATGATGGAAGACCCCCGCACCATCTCGCCCAGCCTGGATCTGCTGTTCCTCGCCAAGGCCATCGAGCGCATTGGCGACCATTCCAAGAACGTGGCCGAGCTCATCATCTATCTGGTCAAGGGCAAGGACGTGCGCCACACAGCCCTCGACGAGATCGAGTCGGCAGTACTGTAAGTACGGGGCGCTGAAATCACCATGAGAAAGCTTCCCCGTGTCCTCATCGTGGAGGACGAACCCGCGATTGCTGAACTGATTGCAGTCAACCTGCGCCACAACGGTTTCCAGCCCTTCTGGGCGGAAGACGGCGACAGCGCGCAGCGCGAGCTCGATGCCGTGCTGCCCGATGTGATCCTGCTGGACTGGATGCTGCCAGGGCAGAGCGGTCTGTCGCTGGCGCGCAAGTGGCGTGCAGACAGCCGCACCAAGCCCATCCCCATCCTCATGCTCACCGCGCGTGGGGATGAGCCGGACAAGGTGGCCGGGCTGGACGCCGGTGCCGACGACTACATCACCAAGCCCTTTTCCACGCAGGAGCTGCTGGCCCGCATCCGTGCGGTGCTGCGCCGCCGCGCACCCGAGCAGGTGAGCGACAGCGTGAGCATTGGCGAGCTGGTGCTGGATGCTGCGACCTACCGGGTCACCTTCCAGGGCCAGCCCCTGAAGGTCGGCCCCACCGAGTTCAAGCTGCTGCATTTCTTGATGAAACACGCCGAGCGTGTGCACAGCCGGTCGCAGCTGCTCGACAAGGTGTGGGGCGACCATGTCTTCATCGAGGAGCGCACGGTGGACGTGCATGTCAAGCGCCTGCGCGAGGCCCTGGGTGCAGCGTCCGTGATGGTGGAAACGGTGCGCGGCGCTGGCTACCGGCTCACTGCACAACCCCAGGTGCCGCTGTCGGCCTGATGGGTAGGCGGGCTGCCGCCTGTGAGTGATGCGACGCGCTCGATGGCTGCTGTGCAGCGGGCCACTGCGGTCGGCATGCATCGGTGGTGGCGATGGATGGATGTGATGGATCAATGGGCGCGCGTGTCGCGCCCCTGGCGTTTCTGAGAAGGCTTTGCAATCCGCATGCTGTGGCGTATTTCGTTTTTCCTGCTGTGGCAGTTGGCGGGTGGTGGCCTGGGGTGGTGGCAAGGCGGGCCCTGGGGCGCCGCACTGGGGGCCGCCATTGCTGCCTGGGCGTGGTTCGTGTGGGACCTGCTGCGGGGCGTGCGGGTGCTGCGCTGGCTGCGAACGGGCGATCTGGCATCGGTGCCGTCCATGCGTGGCATCTGGGGTGAGGCGGCGGACCGTGCGCGGCGTCTGCTGCGCAAGCAGGAGGCGCAGATACGCGACAGCCAGGACCGTTTGCAGGAGATCCTGGCCGCCCTGCAGGCCTCCCCCAACGGCGTGGTGCTGCTGGATGCGCAGGGCCGCATCGAATGGTGCAACCAGATGGCAGCCAACCAGTTTGGCTTTGATGCGCAGCGCGACGTCATGCAGTCCATCGGCAATCTGCTGCGCAACCCGGAATTCACGGCTTACTTCGCTGCCAAGGACTTCACCAGCGATGTGGTGCTGGAGGGGCGCCTGAGCACGCCGTCGCGACCCGTACGCATCTCGGTGCACCTGCACCCCTACGGCGATGGCCGCACCCTGCTGCTGTCGCGCGACGTGACGGCGCTGGAGCAGGCCGACGCGATGCGGAGAGACTTTGTGGCCAATGTGTCGCACGAGATCCGCACACCCCTCACGGTGCTCACCGGTTTTGTCGAAACCTTGCAGACCTTGCCGCTGAGCGCCGACGAGCGCTCGCGCTATCTGGGCATGATGGCGCAGCAGGCGCAGCGCATGCAAAGTGTGGTGCAGGACCTGCTCACGCTGTCGCGGCTGGAGGGCAGCCCGCTGCCCGGCATGGCCGAATGGACACCTGTTCAGTCGCTGATGCAGCGCTGCGAGGAAGAGGGCCGCGCCCTGTCGACGCTGCTCACACAGAACCAGCAGCGTCCCCATGCGATGCGCTTTCCGGCGGCCGATCTGCTGCGGGCCGAAGGCGAGATTGCTGGTGTGCCTGCCGAACTGCAAAGTGCCTTGTCCAACCTCGTCAACAACGCGGTGCGCTACACACCCGGCGGTGGTTCCATCGAGGTGCAGTGGCTGCGCAAGGAGGATGGCAGTGCCGTGTTCTCCGTGCATGACACCGGCCCCGGCATTGCGCCCGAGCACATCCCGCGCCTGACAGAGCGCTTTTACCGGGTGGACCGCAGCCGTTCGCGCGAGACCGGGGGCACTGGCCTGGGCCTGGCCATCGTCAAGCATGTGCTGCAGCGCCATGGCGCCACGCTGGACATCGCGAGCACGCTGGGCAAGGGCTCGGTGTTTTCGGTCACTTTCCCGGCCAACCGTTTGCGGGGTTTTTCCTTGCCGGGCTGATGGCTCGCCAGAGCATGGCGACGAACAGCAGTGCGGTGACTGCGAGCGCCGCCGCGCTGGCCGCCCAGAAGGGAGTGGGCGAAGCCACACCCGACCAAGGCCCGATGCCTCCATAAGCCAGCCAATAGCCGCCCGCCAGGCCAGCCCCCCACAGCAGCGCGCAGTACACCACCAGTGGCGCCAGCGTGATGCGGTAGCAGCGCAGCACAAACACGCACAGCGTCTGCACCGCATCGGCAGCGTGGTACGCCGCCACCCAGACCAGCACCGTGCCGGCCACGGCTGCCACGCTGGCGTTGTCGGTGTAGATCTGGCTGATCGAGTGTCTTGCTATCAATAGAATAGCTGCCAAGGCAATACCCACTAGCGCAGCGAGCGAAAAACCCATCAAAACCACCTGACGGGCTCGCTGGGGCTGCTGTGCGCCCAGCCAGTAGCTCACCCGCGCGCTGGTGGCGATGGACAGCGACAGCGGCACCATGTAGAGCACGGCAGCCATGTTGGCGGCGATCTGGTGGGCGGCCGCCGAGGTGGTGCCCTGGCGCGCGATGAACAAGGCCATCAGGGTGAAGGAGGTCACCTCCACCATCACGGCCAGGCCTGCTGGAACGCCGAGCCTGGCAAAGCCTGCAATCGTGGGCCAGTGCGGGGGCTCCATGCGGCGCCACAGCCCCAGGGGGGTATAGATGTCCTGCGTGCGCAGCAGCCACACAGCCAGCGCCAGCATGCTGCAGTTGACGACCAGCGTTGCCCAGGCGCAGCCCACCACCCCCTGTGCAGGCAGGCCCCCGCCGCCAAAAGTGAACCACACCGACAGCGGCAGCTTGATCAGCAGCGAGCCCACCTGCAGCCAGGTGACCAGACGCGGATGGCCCAGGGCCTGGTTGAGGGTGCTGTAGATCCGGAACAGCAGAGCGGGTGGGAGTGCCAGTGCCAGCACAGCTAGGTAGTTTTCTACCTGTGGGCGAAGCGCAGGGGGGACCTCCGTCCAGCGCAGCAGCGCGCCTGGCGATAGCAGCACCGCCATGCCCACCACTGAAGCAGCAGCGCACAGGTACAAGGCCTGTCGCAGTGATCGGCCTACGGCCTCAGGCTGTTGTGCGCCGCGCTGCTCGGCCCACACGGGGAGGAGTGCCTGCAGCACGCCGATCAGTGCGACGTACACACTGATGAAGATGGCCGACCCCACGGACAGCGCGGCCAGTGACGATTCGCTGTAGCGGCCCGCCACGATGGTGTCCGTCACTCCGAAGGCCATGACCGCCAATTGCCCCGCCAGCACGGTCACGGCGTGCCGGGTGATGGTGGACAGCTCCGACATCAGCGGGCCGGGGCCTCACGGCGGAACAGCAGCAGGTTCTCGTTCTTGTCGGTGGGGCGGGGTAGGGTGGCCCGGGCTTCCCACAGCTCAGCGCGGACCATGCGCTCGGACGCGGGCCAGGAGGCGCTGTCCACCAGCAGCCACTGGCATTCATCCTGCAGGCCCGCGCGCTGCAGCGACAGCTGTCCATGGAACTGCAGAG
>Ga0207976_100158_pt1 | contig 49115 bp, 49 predicted proteins | sample LakWasMe94_HOW11_2_FD_183916 | JGI IMG/M metagenome (GOLD analysis project Ga0207976, IMG submission 183916) | Freshwater sediment methanotrophic microbial communities from Lake Washington under simulated oxygen tension - Sediment Metagenome... | ecosystem: Environmental > Aquatic > Freshwater >...
CTGTGCCGGTTCGGCTGCCACCAGCGCGGCTCCTTGGCCAGTCGCCAGCGTTTTGCCGGGTAGCCCTGCGGGCCACTGGCTGCGGCCCGTCCAGCCCAGCACAAAGGCCAGCAGGACCGATGCAGCCATGCCACCCCAACGCCACCACTGCGCCTGTTGCTCCCTGCGGTCTGTGGCGCGCAATGCTGCGGCCAGCAAGGCATCGGGAACGGGGGCGTGGAGAAGGTCCTGGTGCAGGTCGTGCAGCCGCTGCCGCTGCGCCTGCCAGTGGGCCAGTGTGGCCTGTGCCTCCTCATCGTCCCGCAGTTGCTCGCGCAGCGCCTGTGCCTGGGCGGGCGGCAACTGCCCGTCCACAAGGGCATGCCAGGTGCTGCTCTCTTCTGCGCGTGCTGGGGGGGCTGGGTATGTCGGGTCCATGGTGGAGGATCGGGTCAGGGTGGCTATTTGAGGCGGCGCAGTGCAGGCGTCGTGCCTGCGGCGGCGGCTGCGCCCGCCTGGGCGGCCGGTACAGCCGGTGCGGTGCCTGATGTGGGCTCCCGGTCCATCAGCACTCGCAGGCGCATGCGGGCCCGCGACAGGCGTGACATGACGGTACCCACCGGAATGCTCAGGATGCGTGCGGTGTCTTCGTAGCTCATGTCCTCCATCGCCACCAGCAGCAGCACGGCCCGCTGGTCGGCGGGCAGGCGCTGCAGGCAGCGCTCCAGGTCCAGGGCGTCATCCGAGGGCGCACGGGCGCCTTGCAGCTGGTCTTGAACCTCATCGATGTCCAGAGGGGGCAGCGCGGGCAACGCGCGGCGTTGGTTGAGATACAGGTTGTGCATCAGGGTGAACAACCATGCGCGCAGGTCGCTGCCGGTGCGCCACAGCAGCCATTTGCTGCAGGCCCGCTCCAGCGTGTCCTGCACGAGGTCATCAGCCGCCCAGGCATCGCCCGTCAGCACCCGCGCGTAGCGGCGCAGGCCCGGCAGCTGTTCGATGACCTGGGAGCGATTCATGCCGTGCGGGGCCTGTGTTGCGCTGTGCGTGCTCTTACGGCCGTGCGGTGCGCCACACCTGGTTCACGCCTTCGCCCGTCTTGTCTCCGGGCTTGGTGTCCTTGATCCAGTAGTACAGCGGCTTGCCCTTGTAGGCAAGCTGGGTCTTGCCATCGTCGCGGGTGACGACGCTGTAGTCGCCGCCAGGGGCCTTGCTGGCCATCAGCGGCGGCCAGTTGGTGGCGCAGGGGCCGTTGCACACTGACTTGCCACTGCCTGCAGCATCGCGGTCAAACGTATAGAGCGTCATGCCGCCGGCGCCGACCAGTACGCCGTCCATGGTCTTCACGGGCGAGTCGTCCATGGTGGCGCAGCCAGCCAGTGCAGCGGCTGCGACGAATGCGGCCATCGAGATCAGTTTCTTCATGGGTTTCTCCAGAGGGTGGTGCAGGCGGAGGCGAATGCTGCCTTGCACCGGGATGAACACCCGGACGTGGTGATTTATTCCATCACAACTGAAAAAATAGTGACCAGCAGCGCGCAGGGCTTTCAAAACTGGCACGGCCCGGGCCAGCGCATCCGTTCAAGGCTGCTCCGCCTCCCCGTATGCGGTCCTCTTGGGGGACATCGCTCAGCGACTTTGGGGACTATTTGTTCCTGCTCTTCATGGCGCGCTCCACCTCGCGCTTGCCTTCGCGGTCTTTGATGGTGTCGCGCTTATCGTGCTCGGCCTTGCCTTTGGCCAGGGCGATCTCGCACTTCACGAAGCCGTTCTTCCAGTGCAGGTTGATGGGTACCAGCGTGTAGCCCTTTTGCTCGACCTTGCCAATCAGGCGCTTGATGTCGTCCTTCTTGAGCAGCAGCTTCTTGGTGCGTGCCGATTCGGGGTTGACATGGGTGGACGCTGTCTTGAGCGGCATGATCAGGCAGCCGAGCAGATACAGCTCGCCATCGCGGATCAGCACGTAGCCATCGGTCAGCTGCACCTTGCCCTCGCGCAGCGCCTTGACCTCCCAGCCGTGCAGCACCATGCCCGCCTCGTGGCGCTCCTCGAAGAAGTAGTTGTAGGCCGCTTTCTTGTTGTCGGCAATGCGGGAGGTGGGATCGGGTTTTTTGGCCATGTAGATCAGATGCGGCGCCCTGCGGGAGATAAAAGGTCTCCCTACATACAATTGTGGCCGTTCAGAGACCCGTGATTCTAGTTTCCCCGGCCCGCCTTTCCCCTTCGAAAGCCCCGCGCCAGCTGCCTGCATGAAAACCGTCCACAAGTCCGTCCTCATTTGGTACAGCCCCGAAGAGATGTTTGCCTTGGTCACCGGGGTGGAGCACTACCCGCAGTTCCTGCCCTGGTGCGACCGCGCCGCAGTGCTGGAGCAGACCGAAGAGGGCATGACCGCCGAGGTGGGCATTGCATTCAGCGGCATTCGCCAGACCTTTGTCACGCGCAACACGCACGAAGTGGGCAGGCGTGTGCAGATGCATCTGGTGAAAGGACCCTTCTCACGGCTGGACGGGGATTGGCACTTTCATCCCGTGGGGGACGGCACGCAGCGTGCGTGCAAGGTGGAGTTGATGCTGAACTATGGGTTTGACAGTGCTGCGTTGGCCACGCTCGTGGGGCCGGTGTTTGACCGCATCGCAGGGAGCATGGTCGATGCCTTCGTCAAGCGAGCGGAGCAGGTCTATGGCTGAGGCGGGTGGAGGTGCCTCGGCGACCATCGCTATCACCGTCGTCGTCTGTCTGGCTCCGCGCGAGGTGCGTGAGTGGACTCTGGATTTGCCGGTGGGCGCCACGGTAGCGGATGCCCTGCACGCCAGCTGCGGTACGGCCACGCTGTCCGCGCTGGAGGAGGGGGGCGCACCGTGCGTCGGTATCTGGGGCCGTGTTGCCAATCTGGATGTGGTGTTGCAGCCCCAGGACCGCGTAGAAATCTACCGACCCTTGAAGGTGGACCCCAAGGTAGCACGGCGGGAGCGTTTTGCCCGACAAGGGGCGCGCACTACAGGACTCTTTGCGCGCCGCCGACCAGGGGGCAAGTCAGGCTACTGATACTGCTGAGTTGATCCGCGCGGTAGCGGAGCAGCATGCAGCTCACCGTACGCAATCGGCCGCGACAATCTCGTCGATGCGCTTGGCTTCGGCCGCGCGGGCGGGGCCGTCCAGGAAGATTCTTTCGCCCTGGGCGTTCGCTTGTGTGATGGGCTTGCCAGCATCGAACGCCGCTTTGGCTGCGCGTGCGCGGGTGCAGTTTTCAGCCTTGGCCTTGGCGATCTTTTCGTCCTCGGCCTTTTTCTTGGCGGCTTCTGCGGCCTCGGCCTGGGCTTTCTTCTCTTCCAGCTCCTTGTCCTTGCCAGCACCAGGGGCGCTGGCAGCGGTCTTTGGGGCGGCAGCAGCTGGTGCGGGCGCCGCGTCAGAGGCTGCTGGTGTGGCCGGGACGGCAGTCCGTGCCGGGCGGTTGCCCCCAGGCTGTTTCAGGATGCTTTTTTCGGGGATATCGGGTGGTGGCGGACGATCGCTGAAGACTTTGCGCCCGTCTTTGTCTGTCCACTGCCATTGCGCCGCCGCGCCCATGGCCCAGGTGCAGGCCACGGCCAGCAGGAGAAGCTTGTGCATTTTCATGCGGACAAGTTTATCCATGTGATTCCCCCCCCGCCAGTGCGTTGCAGACGGGTGGGCGCGTTTTCACCACACGCGGCGCGGGTACAATCCGTTTTTTGGAGCTTTCTCATGCGCCTTCTTGGAAAAGCGCTCACCTTCGACGATGTGTTGCTGGTGCCAGCGTACTCCCAGGTCCTGCCCAAGGACACGTCCCTCGCGACGAAACTCTCCCGCAATATCCAACTGAACCTGCCGCTCGTGTCTGCTGCCATGGACACCGTGACCGAGGCGCGTCTGGCCATTGCCATTGCCCAGGAGGGCGGCATCGGCATCGTGCACAAGAACCTCACGGCGCAAGAGCAGGCTGCTCATGTGGCCAAGGTCAAGCGCTACGAGTCTGGCGTGCTGCGTGATCCCGTGGTCATCACCCCCGAGCACACTGTGCTGCAGGTGCTCCAGCTGTCCGAACAACTGGGCATCTCTGGCTTTCCCGTGTGCGACGGCGGCAAGGTGGTGGGTATCGTTACCGGCCGCGACCTCCGCTTCGAGACCCGTTACGACGTCAAGGTCCACCAGATCATGACCCCGCGCGAGAAGCTCATCACGGTCAATGAAAAAGAGGGTACCACGCCGGCCGAAGCCAAGGCGCTGCTCAACAAGCACAAACTCGAACGCATCCTGGTCGTGAACGACGCCTTTGAACTCAAGGGCCTGATCACGGTGAAGGACATCACCAAGCAGACCAGCTTTCCCAACGCGGCCCGCGATGCCGCAGGCCGCCTGCGCGTAGGCGCGGCGGTGGGTGTGGGTGAAGGTACCGAAGAACGCGTCGAAGCCCTGGTCAAGGCCGGTGTGGATGCCATCGTGGTGGACACGGCCCACGGCCACAGCAAGGGCGTGATCGACCGCGTGCGCTGGGTCAAGCAGAACTACCCGCAGATCGACGTTATCGGCGGCAACATCGCGACCGGCGCTGCAGCCCTGGCACTGGTTGAGGCCGGTGCGGATGCGGTCAAGGTCGGTATCGGCCCAGGTTCCATCTGTACCACCCGCATCGTGGCGGGTGTGGGCGTGCCCCAGATCATGGCCATCGACAACGTGGCCACGGCCCTCAAGGGCACCGGCGTGCCGCTGATTGCGGACGGCGGTATTCGCTACAGCGGCGACATCGCCAAGGCCCTGGCCGCTGGCGCTGGGACGGTGATGATGGGCGGTATGTTTGCGGGCACTGAAGAAGCGCCCGGCGAAGTTATCCTGTTCCAGGGCCGCAGCTACAAGAGCTACCGCGGCATGGGCTCCATTGGCGCCATGCAGCAGGGCAGTGCCGACCGCTACTTCCAGGAATCGAGCACCGGCAATCCCAATGCCGACAAGCTGGTGCCTGAAGGCATCGAAGGCCGCGTGCCCTACAAGGGCTCCATGGTCAGCATCGTCTACCAGATGGCTGGCGGCGTGCGTGCCTCCATGGGCTACTGCGGTTGCGCCACGATCGAAGAGATGAACAACAAGGCCGAGTTCGTCGAGATCACCACCGCTGGTATCCGCGAAAGCCACGTGCACGATGTGCAGATCACCAAGGAAGCGCCGAACTACCGCGCTGACTGATCGTTGTAAACCGATCTGGCCTGATTGAAAAAATCTGGTCAGACTGATATAGTCTGGTCTGAATTCACCATTCAGGCCAGACTTTTTTATTTATGCAGTCCGTTGGCATCTACGAAGCAAAAAGCAAGTTCTCTGCCTTGATCGAACTGGTCGAGCAGGGCGAGGAAGTGCGCATCACCCGCCATGGCAAAGAGGTGGTGCGCATGCTGCCGGTGCGCCGCCGCCCAGTGATTTCTGACGAACAGATTGCGCGCGAACTGGGCCAGATGGACGTGTTGCATGCCAGCATTCAACCCGCTGGGTCAACAACAGTGGATGGCTTGCGCCGTGCAGGGCGGAGCACTGCATGACCGCTTTCGTGCTTGATGCCTCGGTCACTGCCGCCTGGTTGTTGCCGGACGCGGCCAGCGAACACACCCGCCGCCTGTACGCCCTGATCCGCCGCGATGAGGTCGAGCCGCAGGCGCCCAACCTCTGGCACTGGGAGTGCCACAACATACTGGCCACCGGTGTGAACAGCGGGCGCATTCCAGCCGCTTCCGTCGAAGGCCTGTGGGGCGTGCTCGAAGCCATTCGTCACCGCGTCGAATTGCACGAACTGGCCCCTGCCCAGCACAAAGCCGTGCTCGACGTGGCATTGGAAACCGGCCTGCCCACCTTTGATGCCGCGTACCTGTGGCTGGCGCGCTCGCTGCGCCTGCCGCTGGCCACCTTTGATTCTCACCAGATCGCTGCCGCCCAGCGCAGCGGCGTCCCGCTTCTTGATCTCTCCAGCCTCTGACGGACCACCACCATGCAACACCAGAAAATCCTCATCCTCGATTTCGGCTCGCAAGTCACCCAGCTCATCGCTCGCCGCGTGCGCGAGGCCCATGTGTACTGCGAGGTGCACCCCTGCGACGTGACCGACGAGTGGATCCGCGACTACGCCAAGGACGGCTCGCTCAAGGGCGTGGTCCTGTCGGGCAGCCACGCCAGTGTGTACGAGGTGGATGACAAGGCGCCGGATGCGGTGTTTGAACTCGGCATCCCCGTGCTGGGCATCTGCTACGGCATGCAGACCATGGCCCAGCAGTTGGGCGGCAAGGTCGAGGGTTCCAACACCCGCGAATTTGGCTACGCCGAAGTGCGCGCCCATGGCCACACCGAACTGCTCAAGGGCATCGAAGACTTCGCCACGCCCGAAGGCCACGGCATGCTCAAGGTGTGGATGAGCCACGGCGACAAGGTCACTGCCTTGCCCCCGGGCTTCAAGGTGATGTGCTCCACACCCTCGTGCCCCATCGCTGGCATGGCCGACGAAAGCCGCCACTACTACGCCGTGCAGTTCCACCCTGAAGTCACACACACCGTGCAGGGCCGCGCCTTGCTGGAGCGTTTTGTGCTGGGCATCTGCGGCACCCGTGCCGACTGGGTCATGGGCGACTACATCGAAGAGGCTGTGCAAAAGATTCGTGAGCAGGTGGGCGATGAGGAGGTGATCCTCGGCCTGTCGGGCGGCGTGGATTCGTCCGTGGCTGCCGCGCTGATCCACCGCGCCATTGGTGACCAGCTCACCTGCGTGTTTGTGGACCACGGCCTGCTGCGCCTGAACGAAGGCGACATGGTCATGGACATGTTCGAGGGCAAGCTGCACGCCAAGGTCATCCGCGTGGACGCCAGCGACCTGTTCCTGGGCAAGCTGGCGGGGGTGAGCGAGCCCGAGCAAAAGCGCAAGATCATCGGCGGCCTGTTTGTGGACGTGTTCAAGGCCGAGGCCGCCAAGCTCAAGGCAGGCACCGGTGGCCACAAGGGTGCCACCTTCCTGGCCCAGGGCACGATCTACCCCGACGTGATCGAATCCGGCGGCGCCAAGAGCAAGAAAGCCGTCACCATCAAGAGCCACCACAACGTGGGCGGCCTGCCCGAGCAGTTGGGCCTGAAGCTGCTGGAACCCCTGCGCGATTTGTTCAAGGACGAAGTGCGCGAACTGGGCGTAGCCCTGGGCCTGCCGCCCGAGATGGTCTACCGCCACCCCTTCCCCGGGCCCGGCCTGGGCGTGCGCATCCTGGGCGAGGTGAAGAAGGAATACGCCGACCTGCTGCGCCGTGCCGACGCGATCTTTATCGAAGAGCTGCGCAACTTTCGTGACGAAGCCACCGGCAAGACCTGGTACGACCTCACCAGCCAGGCCTTCACCGTGTTCTTGCCCGTCAAGAGCGTGGGCGTGATGGGCGATGGCCGCACGTATGACTACGTCGTCGCCTTGCGCGCCGTGCAGACCAGCGACTTCATGACCGCCGACTGGGCTGAACTGCCTTATGCGCTGCTCAAGAAGGTGTCCGGCCGCATCATCAACGAGGTGCGTGGCATCAACCGCGTGACATACGACGTGAGCAGCAAGCCGCCAGCGACGATTGAATGGGAATAATAGCTATCCCTCATGTCCTCATATCCCTCTGCACCCGTACTGGCAACACGCTGGTAGGGAGCATGGGGAGATGCTTTGGTGCGGTAGGCATGGCGCCTGCCCTGAGGGTGTGAACATTGCACGGGGGTAAGCGGCCCAGCAGGAAAGGCGGGGCGACCGGTCTAGTCCGGGACTCTCGGCGCTGATTGCGCCGGGTCTCTGCTGAAACGCCTGCTGTGATCCTTTTGGCTCCGCTCAGGAGCACTATGACGTCAGGTGATGAGCGAGGGGATTTTGCTCAAGCTTTGGCCTCACCAGTCACTGGGTCGTAAGCGACGCCTTCATGGTCGATGATGCTGTTGGTTGTCGCATCGTAGGTTGTTCTGCGGTAGGTATCGGAGCCTTTGCCGTCCAGGCCGATGTAGGGTGCATGTGCGAAGACCGTGCGATTGTCCTGTGCCACGATGCCGTTGGCAGTCCATTTGTTGCTCATCAGCCATTCTGATGGGTTTGCGCCTTCGGGGATTTCCACTTTGCCTTCCATCCGCATTTTGGCGAGCGTGGGGTCCATGTTGAAGCCCTCGGCTGCCAATAACTCGGCGGTATGTCCCTTGTAGTACGCCGCAGTCTCAGTGGGCATCGTGGACAGGTCGCTTTTGACCAGTGTGGAACCATCCGTGGGGAATTTCGACAATTCGCCGCTGCGGATCGCCGCGTAGTCGGCGGCGAACTCCGGGTTGTTCTTGAAGAACATGTAGCGGCTCACGACAGCCTCATCGCCTCCACCGAGTGAGGTCGAAATCATCCGTACGTAGTCTGGAACCTCGTAGTCTTCTGCCAGTGTGTCTCCCAGGCCCTTTTCCCAGGCACGGAACTCCGTGAGGTTGTTGAAGGGCGCCTTGGCGGTGGATTCAGTGGCTTCGCCAGTCTCCGTGCCTGTCTTGTACAAGGCTGAGGTGGATTGATAGGGTTTGGTTGACGCCGTCGTTGTAGACGTGGTGCTCGCTGTACTGCTGCCAGCCGCACTCTCGGAGGAGAACTCTTTCAACGTGGTCTGGAGTTCTTTGAGGAACGCGAGAGCGTCGGTACCTCCCTGGCTTTGTGCCGTTCGCTCGGCAACCTTGGCCGCCAGTGTGCTGGAGACGCCCAACGAAGTCAGCATGTTGGTAGCTTTTGAGATATCGAGCATTGTGCGACTCCTTCTGAGGAACGATCATTCATCCGCTGGCAACGTGCCAGGGTGGTTATGCGGTTATTGGCCCTATGGTCCTCCAGCTGCCGTTCGCTGTCTTTTCAGTAAGCGCCATAAAACCGGGCCTGTTTGGCTTTTAGAGATGACATCTGGTGTGCACGCCTGCGTGCCGTGAATTGACGCCCCTGCGCGCAGGGCTTTGACATTGCTGTTCGCGCGTCGTGTGGAGCCGGGCAAAATATGCGGATTGGTGGGTGATGTTTTTAGCCAGGGGCGGCACCCATTGCGGCCTGGGAGCTTTTTCACTCCCTCGCGCCGACGGTCCGGCCTCCTTCCCTCGATTCCTGGCGCCTCCTTCCTGCCTCATCAACGCTGCTTTGCCGTGCGCGCGAGCTCTCATTCCATGAACATGACTTCCACAGATTTCTGGCCTGGTTGCGGGTTTTCTGCCCTGTTGCGCGATACGCGGGGATGGTTGGTACCGACCGATGAATACTTGTGTTGGCTGCTGGCCCGCCCAGAGTTGGCGTTGGTGCCCGAGTCCTGCGCGGCGGAGCGGGCATTGAACGCATCACTGGGTGTTACCCCTGCACGCAAGGTATCTGGAGAAGAACTTGCTGCTCTGCAGGACAGTGATGCCCGCGAGAACTACACCGTGTTCCTGCGCTTCCGAGATGGCTTGCTCGCTGCTGGCACGCTGGAGGCCTACTACCTGCAGCTCATGCGCAGTGGCTCGGTGAACGTGCCCGTCGTGTTCATTGACGCTGTGGTGCAGGCCCTGCTGCGCAACGTGCTGGACGACTGCAGCGACGCCTTCGAAGCCCGCGCTGCCGAGATGCTGTTTCGGCCGCAGCGCATCACCTTGCAAGACGGGCAAATGCTGGCAGGCGACCGGGCGACGCTCGACATGCTCAACGAGACCGCGGGCCTGGGCGAGGTGGGACGCTTGCTGTTGCAAAGCGGTGCACTGCAGCCCACGGCGCAGGTCAAGGTGCTGTCGGCCGACAATGCGGCGCAATATTGGCAGGAGAGTGACCGCCACCACTTTCTGCTCGACCTGACCCATGAGCTGACACAGGACCTGAGCCATGGCCTGACCTTCAAGATGACCCGCGCCCGCTCGGGCCTCAAGGCGCTGGCGCGGGTGCTGGAGCGCTGGGTCGCCCACCTGCTGGGTGTGCAGGTGTTGATCGAGCCTGTGCACGAGGTCACCGACAGCGCCTGGCGCTGGCATGTGGGGCTGGATGTGGAGTCCACCGCCATCCTCAACGACCTGTACCAGGACCGGCCCGTGGAGCCTGAGCGCATGGCGCGGCTGGTGAGCCTGTTCACGCTGACCTTTGCCAACCCGGCCGAGATGCGCGCCGATGTGGCGGGCAAGCCGGTGTATATGGGGTTGGCGACCAACGTCGAGGGTGTGGTGCGCATCAAGCCGCAGAATCTCTTGCTCAATCTGCCGCTGGCATCGCCTTCTTGATTGCTATTGAATCAATAGCTGCTAGCGCATGAAAAATATGCGCTAGCAGCTAATTTGATTCAAATTTCTCCCTGACGGATGACAACCAAGTGCCGTGCGCTCATCCAATGGTCATCAGGCTCGCATTGCCCCCTGCCGCCGCCGTGTTCACGCTCAACGCGCGTTCGATGAGCAGGCGCTCCAGTGGGATATCGGTCGCGCCGGGCTGGAGCGCAGTCACGCCCACGATGGGTCCGGTGCGGCGGGCCAGGGCGGTGCACACCGCATGCAGGGATGGGGCGTCGCCATGGTGCAGCACGGCGTCCAGCGCCTGCGTGCCGTCGTTCAGTGTGTTGTCCTGTAGCAGAACCTGCGCCTGCACCAGCGTGGGTAGCTGTGTGCGGAGGTGGGCCTGGGCCGTGGGCCACAGGGCGGTGCCGCCGCTGGCAAGCACGGCAGCCGTCTGTACCAGCAGGTCGTCCGTGCTTTGCGCCAGACACAGAACGCGGGCACGGGGCGCCAGGGTGTAGACGTTGCGTTCTCCGGTGGGGCCGGGCAGGGTGCGAGCGGTGCCGCTTTGAGTTTGCTGGGCGAAGCGCTGGCAGGTGGCGGTCAGCGCGGTATTGCCTTGTTCCAGCGCCCATTGCTCCAGCGTGGTCAGCGGTGCCAGCAGGCGCTCGCGCCGCTCAGTATCGGGTGTGCTGGTGCGGTCGGCCTCGGCAAAGGTGCGGGCCAGCGCATCGGCCGGGCGTTGCGACAGCAGGCGCAGCAGGTACAGCGGCCCGCCTGCCTTGGGCCCCGTGCCCGACAGGCCTTCGCCGCCAAAGGGCTGCACGCCCACCACGGCGCCGACCATGTTGCGGTTGACGTACACGTTGCCAGCATGGGCCCGGTTCACCACGCGGGCAATGGTTTCGTCGATGCGGGTGTGCACACCTTGCGTCAGGCCGTAGCCGGTGGCGTTGATCTGGTCGAGCAGGCGATCCAGGTCGTCGCGCGCGTAGCGCACCAGGTGCAGCACGGGGCCGAAGACTTCGCGCTCCAGCTCTCCGATGTGGTTCAGTTCGATCAATGTGGGGGGAACGAAGGTGCCTTGTACGCCGGCGGCCGACACATGGTTCGGGTGCTGGAACACCCGATGGCCCTTGGCCTTGAAGTTCTCGATGTGTCGGACGATGCCCGCTTGTGCTTCGGCATCGATGACGGGGCCCACGTCCACATGCAGCGCTCCGGGGTTGCCCACGCGCAGTTCGCCCATGGCGCCCTGCAGCATCTCCACCACGCGGTCCGCAGCTTCTTCTTGCACGCACAGCACGCGCAGGGCGGAGCAGCGCTGGCCTGCGCTGTCAAAGGCGGACGACACCGCGTCGCCAACCACCTGCTCGACCAATGCGGATGAGTCCACGATCATCGCGTTCTGCCCACCGGTTTCTGCAATCAGCGGGATGGGGCGGCCTGCGGTATCCAAGCGCCCGGCCACGGTGCGCAGCAGGATGCGCGCCACTTCGGTGGAGCCGGTGAACATCACGCCCATCACGCGGGCGTCGCCAATCAGGCGGGCACCCACGGTCTCGCCCTGGCCGGGCAGCAGTTGCACGGCGGCACGGGGCACACCGGCCTGCCACAGCAGGCGCACTGCCTCGGCGGCGATCAGCGGGGTTTGTTCGGCGGGCTTGGCCAGCACGGGGTTGCCTGCGGCCAGCGCGGCCGCCACCTGGCCCATGAAGATGGCGAGCGGGAAGTTCCAGGGGCTGATGCAGGCCACGGGGCCAAGCGGGATATGGGTGGTGTTGTCGAAGGTGCTTTGCACCTGGGCCGCGTAGTAGCGCAGAAAGTCCACGGCCTCGCGCACCTCGGCCACGGCATTGCTGGCGCTTTTGCCCGCTTCGCGCATCAGCAAACCCAGCAGGGGCTGGATGCGCGCTTCCAGCAGGTGGGCGGTGCGCAGCAGGGCGGCGGCGCGCTCGGCGGGCGGCGTGGCGGCCCAGGGGGCTGCGGCGGCCTGGGCGTGGGCCAGGGCCTGGTCTACGTCGGCGGTGGTGGCTTCTTGCACCCGGCCCACCACATCGCTATGGTCAGCAGGATTGCGCACAGGCTGGGTGGTGCCTGCGGGCAAGTCAGTAGCCAGCAGGGGCGCTGCCGTCCAGGCGTGGCTTGCCGTGGCTTGCAGGGTGGTGGCCAGCTCGGTCAGCGTGTTTTCGTTGGATAGGTCCAGCCCGCGCGAGTTGCTGCGGTGCACGCCATACAGGCCCTGGGGCGTGGCAATGCGGGGGTGGGGCAGTCCAGCGGTGCCTTCCACGGCAGCTTGCTGGTCTACGACCTGCATGGGGCTGCGTACCAACTCATCCAGTGCAATCGTTTCGTCGGCAATGCGGTTCACGAACGAAGTGTTGGCGCCGTTCTCCAGCAGGCGGCGCACCAAATAGGCCAGCAGCGTTTCGTGCGTACCCACGGGGGCGTAGATGCGGCACGGGCGGCCCAGCTTGCCCGCAGTGATGGCACCCACCACCTGCTCATACAGCGGCTCGCCCATGCCGTGCAGGCACTGGAACTCGTATTGCCCCGCGTAGTAGTTGCTGCCCGCCAGTTGGTAGATGGTGGCCACCGTCTCGGCGTTGTGGGTGGCGAACTGGGGGTACACGGCTTCGGGCGCGGACAGCAGCTTCTTAGCGCAGGCGATGTACGAAATGTCGGTGTGCACCTTGCGGGTGTAGACGGGGTAGTCCTCCAGGCCATCGACCTGGGCGCGCTTGATTTCGCTGTCCCAGTACGCGCCCTTGACCAGGCGCACCATCAGCCGGCGCTGGGTGCGGCGGGCCAGGTCCACGACATAGTCGATGACGAACGGGCAGCGCTTTTGGTAGGCCTGGATGACGAAGCCAATGCCGTTCCAGCCCGCCAGCGTGGGTTCGTGGCACAGGCGCTCCAGCAGGTCCAGCGACAGCTCCAGGCGGTCGGTTTCCTCCGCGTCGATGTTCAGGCCAATGTCGTACTGCTTGGCCAGGGCTGTGAGGCGCAGCACCAGCGGGTACAGCTCATCCATCACACGGCCAAACTGTGCGCGGCTGTAGCGCGGGTGCAGGGCTGAGAGCTTGATGGAGATGCCGGGGCCTTCATAGATGCCGCGCCCGGCAGACGCCTTGCCAATCGCGTGGATGGCCTGCTCGTAGGACTGGTAGTAGCGCTGGGCGTCTTCGCTGGTCAGCGCGGCTTCGCCCAGCATGTCGTACGAATAGCGAAAGCCCTCGGCTTCCATGGTGCGGGCGTTGCGCAGGGCCTCGTCAATGGTCTCGCCGGTGACAAACTGCTCGCCCATCATGCGCATGGCCATGTCCACGCCCTTGCGGATCAGCGGCTCGCCGCCCTTGCCGATCAGGCGGCTGAGCGAGTTGCCCAGGCTGCCTTCGCTGTGCGTGGCCACCAGCTTGCCGGTGATGAGCAGGCCCCAGGTGGCGGCATTGACGAACAGCGAGGGGCTCTTGCCCAGGTGGGCATCCCACTGGCCGTGGCTGATCTTGTCGCGGATGAGCGCATCCCGCGTGGCTTTGTCGGGGATGCGCAGCAGCGCCTCGGCCAGGCACATCAGCGCCACGCCTTCTTGCGACGACAGCGAAAACTCCTGCAGCAGCCCCTGCACGATGCCCGCGCGCCCGGCGCTGGCCTTGCGTTCGCGCAGTGCCTTGGCAATGCGCAGGGCCAGTTGCTGGGCGGACGCCGCTTGATCGGCAGGAAGTCGGGCCTGGGCCAGCAGCGGGGCCAGGGCCTCCGGCTCGGGGCGGCGGGTGGCGGCGGTGATGGCGGCGCGCAGCGGGTTGCTCAGCGGGGTGCGGGGCGCGAAGTCTGCAAACGGGGCGGAGGGCTGCGTCATGGCGGTGTCTTTCAGGGGTTTGGCGGGACCCAACACGGGGAAAAGTGTTGGTGGGGCGCGTTATTGGCGATGATCCTTGGGTTGGCGATGAATAAATGGTCGAAAATTGGCACTGAATCCGAATAAAAATCTAATCGACATGCAAACAGAACCCGATCTGGACCGGATTGACCGCAAGATCCTGTCAATCCTGCAGGAGGACGGCCGCATTGCCAACCTCAAGCTGGCCGAGGCGGTGGCCCTGTCGCCCACCGCCGTGCTGGCGCGCGTACAGCGCCTCACGCGCGACGGCTTCATCCTGGGCTACGAGGCGCGTCTGAACCCCCTGAAACTGGGCGCGGGCATGTTGGTGTTTGTGGAGGTGCTGCTGGACCGCACCACGCCCAACGTGTTCGACCAGTTCAAGGCCGCCGTACAGGTGCACCCCGAGATCATGGAGTGCCACATGGTGGCGGGCGGGTTTGACTACCTGCTCAAGACGCGATCGGCCGACATGAATGCCTACCGCGTGTTTGCGGGCAATGTGTTGTGGCAACTGCCCGGCGTGCGCGAGACGCGGACCTATGCGGTGATGGAAGAGGTCAAGCACACCAACCACCTGTACCTGCGCTGACTCCACACCATGCGCGTACACCTACCGGATTGGCGGTGCTGGCAGAAGCCCGCATAATTCTCGGCAGATCTGCTTGCATGAGGAGCCATACCATGACGACCGCTTTCCCCTATGCCGCCGCAGCCCTGGTGGCTGCCCTGTTCAGCCAGACGGCCGCTGCATCCTGCTACGTCGTCTATGGCCCTGACAAGGACATCGTGTACCGTGCTCCGGTGCCGCCGGTGGACATGTCACGGCAGATCCACGAAACCCTGCCCCTGGTGGCCCCGGGCTCGACCCTCGTGTTTTCGCCCGACAACTTTGGCTGCGAGCTCACCATCAACAAGCTGCCACTCACGGCCGTGTCCGCGCCCGGGGGCATGCGGCCTGCGCGTGCTGACCGGGGCTGAAACGGACAGTTCGCAGGAGTGCGGCCAGTGGGCGTGCCGCGCCTGAGACAATCGGGGGATGAGCGAACCGAAAGAACTATCCCCCTCGTTTGAACCCACCGAGCAGAATTCCCAAAGCGACCTGCCCGAAGGCTGGCTGCACGTGCAGTCCATGGACCTGGACGCCCAGGGCGTTGCCCGCAAGCCCGACGGCAAGGTGGTCTTCATCGATGGTGCCCTGCCATTCGAGCTGGTCACCGCCAACACCCACCGCAAGAAGAACAACTGGGAGCAGGCCAGCCTGGTAGCGATCCACCGCGAGTCGTCCCAGCGCGTGCGGCCGGATTGCCCCCACTTTGGCCTGCACGCAGGCGCCTGTGGCGGCTGCAAGATGCAGCACTTGCACGTGGGCGCCCAGGTGGCCGTCAAGCAGCGGGTGCTGGAAGACAACCTCTGGCACCTGGGCAAGGTCAAGGCCGAGACCATGCTGCGTCCCATCGAGGGGCCCGCCTGGGGCTACCGTTACCGCGCCCGCCTGGCGGTGCGCCACGTGATCAAGAAGGGCCAGGTCCTGGTGGGCTTTCATGAGCGCAAGAGCCGCTACATCGCCGACATGCAGACCTGCAAGATCTTGCCCCCGCATGTCGATGCCATGCTGATGCCCCTGCGCGCACTGATTGCCAGCCTGGATGCCCGCGACACCTGCCCACAGATCGAGCTGGCCTGCGGTGACACCGTGACCGCGCTGGTGCTGCGCCACCTGGAGCCGCTGAGCACCGATGACATCGCCCGGCTGCGCGCCTTTGCGGCGGAGCACCATGTGCAATGGTGGCTGCAGCCCAAGGGCCCGGACACGGTGAAGCTGCTGGACGAGGGCGGCGAGCAGCTGTCGTACGCACTGCCGGACTTCGGCATCACCATGCCTTTCAAGCCCACGGACTTCACCCAGGTGAACCCGCACATCAACCGCGTGCTGGTGAGCCGCGCGCTGCGCCTGCTGGACGTGCAGCCCCACGAACGCGTGATCGACTGGTTCTGTGGCCTGGGCAATTTCACGCTGCCCCTGGCCACGCAGGCGCGCGAGGTGCTGGGCATCGAGGGCAGCGAGGCCCTGGTGGCCCGCTCGCGTGAGAACTATGCATTGAATCAGGCCCAGGCGTCGGACCATAAAGCACTGGCAGCTACGGATTTTGTAGCGCGCAACCTGTTCGAGATGACGCCCGAGATGCTGGTGGCCGACGGCGCTGCCGACAAGTGGCTGGTGGACCCACCACGCGAGGGGGCGTTTGCGCTGGCCAAGGCGCTGGCGGACATTGAACAGGCCCGCATTGGCGCCGAGGGCGCTGGCCCCTTGCCTGCAGGGGCCGAAGGCTGGACGCCCCCGAAGCGCATTGTGTACGTGAGCTGCAACCCAGCCACCCTGGCGCGCGATGCTGGGCTGCTGGTGCATCTGGCCGGCTACCGGTGCACGGCGGCGGGCATGATCAACATGTTCCCGCACACGGCCCATGTGGAGAGCATGGCGGTGTTCGAGCGGGTCTGAGTCCGGTTGCCAGAAAGAGGCTTCAGGAAGGGGAGGGCGCAGCCCTCCGTCCCGCGGCCTTGCCTCCCCCGCGCAATATCAGCTGCGGTTGCGGCTGGCTGCGGGGTCGCGGGGTTCGGTTTCGATGTCGGGCGCGCGTTCGCTGCGTTCGGGCTTTTCCACCTTGCCCAGCACCGAGGGCGTGCCCTCGATCTTGTTCTCACGCATGTAGGCGTCCATGTCCTTCCAGCCTGCAAACACCGAGGCCTTGGAGGCCTTGGGGTTGAGGGTGTAGCAGTCTTCCAGCCCCCGCAGTGCGTGTCGGCAGGCACCGCCGATGGCCTTGGCCTCGGCATCGCGTTGCGCCACGCGCGGGTCTGGGCCCAGGCCCGGGATCTTGTCGCAGCCTGCAAGCAGCAACAGGCCCGCCAGAACCATCAGGCGCAATGCGGTGGAAGGGCTTTGTGGATACATGTACTTGCATTATCGGCACACTGGCCGCGCTATTGAGGCTTGATCCTGGGGCGCGACCCACAAAAAAGGCTCCCGAGGGAGCCTTTTGATGGAGATCAAGGGACTGGCAGGGCTCAGTCGCGCTCGCCGCCCATGATGCCCAGCAGGGCCAGCAGGCTCTGGAACACGTTGAAGATGTCCAGGTACAGGGCCAGCGTGGCGCTGATGTAGTTGGTTTCGCCGCCGTCCAGGATCTGCTTCAGGTCATACAGCATGTAGGCGCTGAAGATGCCGATGGCCAGCATCGAGATCACCATCATGCCCACGCCAGAGCCGACGAACACGTTGATGATGCCGCCGACCATGAGCACCAGCGCGCCCACCATCAGCCACTTGCCCATGCCCGAGAGGTCGCGCTTGATGACGCTGGCCAGGCTGGCCATCACGAAGAACACACCGGCCGTGCCGGCAAAGGCCGTCATGATGAGGTCGGTGCCGTTCTTGAAGCCCAGCACCATGCCGATCATGCGCGACAGCATCAGGCCCATGAAGAACGTGAAGGCCAGCAGCACCGGCACGCCTGCGGCCGAGCGCTTGGTCTTTTCGATGGCGAACATGAACCCGAACGCGCCGCCCAGGAACACGATCAGGCCCAGGCCGCCGGTCAGCGAGCGGGTGATGCCGGTGGCCACGCCGATCCAGGCGCCCAGCACCGTGGGGATCATGCTCAGGGCCAGCAGCCAGTAAGTATTGCGAAGCACCTTGTGGCGCTCTTCCTGCGAGATGCCATAGCCCGCAGAGTGGCCCAGGGTGGTGACTTGGTCATTCATCTTGTGTCTCTCCTTGTTGGCCTGCACGACGCAGACATCACAAATTCTAGGTGGTGATGCTTTTTTGCTTTGCAATGACCGCACCCGGTCACCTACTTTTGGTAAGGATACTTTCACCCTGGCTGGGGGCAACGGCGCCGGGGATGCCGGTATGCTCGGTTCTCTTTGCGTGCCCGGGCGGCCTGTGCGGCCCGGTTTCCTCTCCCACTTTCGGATCCTTTCATGAAAACCAAGCACGAACTCGAACTGGCCGACGTTAAGGCCGTGGCCGCTGCCGCCGAAGCCGAGGCCCTCAAGAACAACTGGGCCGTGACCATCGCCATCGTGGACGATGGCGGCCACCTGCTGTGGCTGCAGCGCCTGGACGGTGCCGCAGCCGTGTCGTCGCACATCGCCCCTTCCAAGGCCCGCACGGCCGCTCTGGGCCGCCGCGAAAGCAAGGTCTACGAGGACGTGATCAACGGCGGCCGTACCTCGTTCCTGAGCGCGCCCACCATTGACGGCCTGCTCGAGGGCGGCGTGCCGATCATGAAGGACGGCCAGTGCCTGGGTGCCGTGGGCGTGAGCGGCGTGAAGTCCACCGAAGATGCACAGATCGCCCGCGCGGGCATTGCAGCCCTGGGCCTCTGATTCGGGGGCTCCCGGCAGGGAGTGTGGTTGCTATTATTTTGATAGCTTCGAGCGCATGTTCCACTAGCGCATGGGGCTGAAAACGCTTCAAAAGCCCTCTGGGAGCATGAAAAAACCGGCCTGTGGGCCGGTTTTTTGTTGGCAGGGTCGGGGGCGGCAAAAAAAGCCTGGCTACGCGGGAGCAAACCCGTTGGCTGGCAAAAACGACCCTTGCGAGCTTGTTGCAAGCCCGGGAGTCGCCCCACGATGAAACTATTTGGTCAGGATGAGCTTGCCCAGCTTGGTGGCCTGCAGGCGGTACACCGAGCCGTTGTGGCTGATGGCGACGGTCTTGTGCCCTTGCAGCAGCACGCTGCTGTCCAGCGCAGCAGTGGCGCAATGCGCGCCGGACGACGGGGCCTCGCCCGATGCAGAGGCATCTGCGGAGTCAGCCGGCGCAGCGCGGCGGAGCGGGGCGGAGGTCAGGGAGGCTTGCATGGAGTTTTCCTGGGTCATTGCAGTGCGTTTTGTTAATGATAACGATTCGCAATTACAAGTCAAGCGAACGGTGTGTTTCTTTTTGTTCTTGGTTCCGCCCTGCATCAGGTGCAAGGGCGAGGCTTTGAGCAGCGCCCTGGGCGCGGGGCAAAGGTCCGTGCGCCCTGGGCGCAGTGCAGGGGGCTGCGAGCCCGCTGCACGGGCCCTGCGTTCCCTGGCGCCCGCCAGCGCGCCCAAGACGGGTGGGCTGGCCAAGATGCGCAGGGACCGGGCCGGTGACTTTCGCCGTGTCTTTACTGGCCCTGCGGGTCGGTCACAAACCCGATCTTGCGCACGCCAGCGCGTTGCGCGGCCGCCATGGCCTGGGCCACGAATTCGTAGCGCACGTTCTTGTCGCCACGGATGTGGAGGTCCGGCTGGGGCTCCTTGGCGGCCTCGGCCTGCAGGCGGGGGAAGAGTTCTTCTTCCGACACCTGGGACTCGTTCCAGAAGAACTTGCCATCGGCCGACACCGACAGGCGCACGGTCTCGGGCTTGACGTTCTCGGGCTGGTTGGTGGCGCGGGGCAGGTCCACGTTCACCGCGTGTTTCATCACCGGCACGGTGATGATGAAGATGATGAGCAGCACCAGCATGACGTCCACCAGGGGCGTCATGTTGATCTCGTTCATCACGTCATCGGTGTCGTCTTGGGTTCCAAAGGCCATGGCTTAGCCGCCTTTCTTCATGGGCAGCACCTTGCCGGGCTCGCCAGCGTTCACGCGGGCGCCGGTCACAAAGTAGGCGTGCAGGTCATGGGCAAAGCTGTTCAGGCCATTCAGGATGGACTTGTTGCCGCGCACCAGCGCGTTGTAGCCCAGCACCGCCGGGATGGCCACGGCCAGGCCCAGGGCGGTCATGATCAGCGCCTCGCCGATGGGGCCGGCCACCTTGTCGATGGTGGACTGGCCCGAGGTGCCGATGGCCAGCAGCGCATGGTAGATGCCCCACACGGTGCCGAACAGGCCGATGAACGGGGCGGTGGAGCCCACCGACGCCAGGATGGCCAGGCCCGAGGACAGGCGGGCGGTGAACTCGTCGATGCAGTTGCGCAGGCAGCGGGTGACCCAGTCGCTCACGTCCAGGCTGTCGTGCAGGTGGGCCTTGGTGTTGCGGTGGTGGGCGGTGGCTTCGCGGCCTTCCAGCGCCAGGTGGCGGAAGGGGTTGGTCGGGTCGGCGCCCAGCTTGGTCAGGCCCGCGGCAAAGTCCTCGCTGTGCCAGAAGTCCTGGGCGGCGCGGGCGTGTTTTTTGAACTTGATGATGTCCAGTGCCTTGATGAGGATGACGATCCACGAGGCCAGCGACATGGCCAGCAGCAGGATGGCGACGGCGCGGGTGACAAAGTCACCCTGGATCCAGACGTTGGCGATGCCGAATTGCGATTCCATGAAAACTCCCTGAGCGGTGATTGGTTTATTCGAGAACAAAGTTGACGGGGACGAGGTTCCACATGGCCTCGGGCACGCCGTTGCGTTTGCCGGGCACAAAGCGCCAGCGCATCACGGCGTCCTGGGCCTGGCGGTCCAGCCGGTCAAAGCCGCTGGACTTGTTGACTTCGACCTTTTGCGGCACGCCATCGGTGCCGATGAGCACCCTGAGCACCACCTTGCCTTGCTCGCCCATGCGTTTGCTGATGGCGGGGTAGCTGGGCTTGGGGTTGTTGAGATAGGCCGCGTCGCTGGACGGCAGCTCGATCTTGGGTGGTGCGGGTGGTGCCGGTGGCGCAGGCGCGGGGGCCGGGGGCGCCACAGGGGCCTCGATGGGCGGTGCGGGCGGCTGGGGCGTGGTGATGCCGGTGGGGGCATTGGGCGCTGGCGTGGGGTCGGCAATGGCGACGGGCATCGGTGCCGGGCGCGGCGCGGCCTTGGGCGCTGGCTTGGGAGGGGGTGGTGGTGCCGGTGGCGGCGGGGTGACCTTGGGCGGGGCGGGCGGCGCGATGAATTCGCTGAGCAGTTCGGCCGGCACGATCACCTCGGCCGCTTTGCGCACCAGGCCGGACTGCAGGGCCCAGATGCCCGCCACATGCAGCGCCACCACGGAGCCGACGATCACGGCATTGCGGCTCACACCGCCAGGGGGGGCGAAACGATCAGGGTGAGACATAAATAGAAAGGAAGGGCAGCGCCGCCCCTTGCATAGGGCGGACGTTGCCGGGTAAACCCGGATTATTTGCGAAAGATCCACCAGGCCGAACCTGCGACCAGGATTAGGCTGCCTGCGAGGGTAGAGAGGAGTTCCATGACTTGCTTTCCAGGATGGAGCTGGCAAGCTGGATCGTCTGCGGCGCCGCATCGTTGCGCAAGGCGGCTACCGGGTTCGAGACACTGCACTGCGCCACCACGTCGCGGGCGCAGCTTTCGCAGCATCCGCATTGGGTGGCCACGCCCAGTTCGAACTGGATCTCATCGAAGCTCATGCCGGCACGGGCATGGCGGGCAATCTCACGGTCCGAAACCCGGCGGCAAACACAGACGATCATGGCGGCAGGCAGTGTGGCTGGCTGTTGAAAGGATGATTGAGATTATAAATACGAATCTATCGCATTTGCAATAAATCATTCCCGCCGACAGGGGGAAGGCACACCTGCCCGTGTGGAGCTGCCGACACCCCGGGCCTCAGATCGCGCCCGCTGCGGGCTCGTCGTGGCCGTCCAACAGCGCGGAAGTCGCTTCGGCAAGGGTGGCGCAGCCGGTCAAGGCCATGGCAACCTCCAATTCGTCGCGCAGCAGGCGCAGCACATGGGCCACGCCCGCAGCGCCTGCATTGGCCAGGCCCCACACGGCGGGGCGCCCCACCAGCACGGCGGAGGCGCCCTGCGCCATGGCCTTGAGCACATCGGTGCCGCGCCGGATGCCGCCGTCCACCAGCACCGGCACCTTGCCCTGCACAGCCTTCACCACACGAGGCAGCGCGGTGGCGGTGGCAGGGGCCGTGTCCAGCGTGCGCCCGCCATGGTTGGACACGATAAGGCCCGCAGCGCCCAGCGACACGGCCTGGCGCGCGTCGGCGGGGTGCAGCACACCCTTGAGCAGCACCGGCAGCCGGGTGATGGACTGCAGCCACGCGATGTCGTCCCACGTGGGCGCATGGTGGAGCAGGCCGTCGAACAGGGCGCTCTGGCCGGGGCCCAATGCGGAAGGGGCGGGTGCCTGCAGGCCTGCCAGGTTGACCGGGCCCACGCTGGGCGGCAGCCGAAAGCCCGCACGCCGTTCGCGGTCGCGCACGCCGCTGGTGGGGGCATCCACCGTGAGCACCAGGGCCTCGTAGCCAGCCGCTTCGGCACGCTGCACCAGTGCCTGGGTGAAGCCACGGTCGGGTTGCAGGTAGAGCTGAAACCACAGCGGGCCGCGCCCCGGGTCGGGCAGTACGGCCTGGGCCACGCTCTCCAGCGACACGCTGGCCTGGGTGCTGAGCACCACGCCCGCGCCCAGCGCCGCTGCGGCATAGGTCATGGCCAGTTCGCCGTCGGGGTGCGCCAGGCGCTGGAAGGCCACGGGTGCGAGCAGGATGGGGTGCGCCAGCGTGCGGCCCAGCAGGGGCACGCGGGTGTGCCCACCCGCCAGCGGCCGCAGCACGCGGGGCCACAGCGGCAGGGCGTCCCAGGCGCTGCGGTTGGCGTGCAGACTGATCTCGTCGGCCGCGCCGCCGCTGAAGTACGCCCAGGCGTTGTCGTCCAACTGCGTGCGTGCGTGTTGCTCGTGGTCGGCCAGGGTGACCAGGCCCGGGGGGATGGTGTGGCGTGCAGGAAATTGGGTCATACAAACAAAAATAGCACCAAGCGCTAGTGGATCATGCGCTGGGTGCTATCAAAATAATAGTTCTTGCGGGGTGTCTCATACCCCCGGTCGCAGCCGTGGGGTAGGGGTCTGCGGTTCACACATCGGCCCACATGCGAAGCAGGTTGTGGTACGTGCCCGACAGCGCGATGGCCGACGGGTCGGTGTCGCCGTGGGTCTGGCGCAGCTTGAGCAGGGCCATGTCCATGTCGAACAGCAACTGGCGTTGCTCCAGCCCGCGCACCACGCTCTCCACCCAGAAGAAGCTGCTCACGCGGTGCCCGCGCGTGACCGGCGCGACCTGGTGCACGGTGCTGCTGGGGTACAGGATCATGTCGCCCGCAGGCAGCTTGATGCGCTTCTCACCCAGGGCTTCGGCAATCACCAGCTCGCCACCGTCGTAGTCGTCGGGCGGCGTGAGGAACAACGTGCACGACAGGTCGCTGCGCACCCAGCAGCTGTCGGCGCGGGAGTGCATGACGGCGCTGTCCACATGGTTGCCATAGTAGTTGGCGCCATCGCCATACTTGTTGAACAGCGGGTTGTAGATGCGGCGCGGCAGTGCGGCCGAAAAGAAGAGGGCGTTGCGATTCAACGCGGCCTTGACCAGGCCCTGGAGCTGGGCGGACAGCTCGCTGGCTTGTGCGAGCTGCAGGTTGTTTTTCTGGTGCACCGCCTGGCCGCCCGCGCTGCGGGTGCCGTCCACCCAGGGGGCGTCGGCCGCCCAGAGCTTTTGCCGGAAGAACGCGACCTCGTCGGCGGTGAGAACGTCTTGGATGTGCAGGAACATGGAGCCATTGTGAACCGGCCCCGGGCAGTGCCGGGGCCGGTTCATGCGAGGGACTTCAGAGGTGCGTCAGAAGCGTGTCTTCAGCGTCAGCTGCACAGCGCGCGGGGCGCCGGGCGTGTAGAAGCCGCGGTACAGGCCTTCGGCATACGTGCGGTCGAACAGGTTGCTCACGTTCAGCTTCAGCGAGGTCTTGTCGTCAAACGCGTACTCGGCCATGGCGTCCACCACGGCAAAGCCGCTGGCGTACACGGCGCGCGAGCCCTCGGGGTTCTGCTTGGCGCGGTATGTCAGGCCAGCACCCACACGCAGCTTGGAGGTGACGGCGTAGGTGCTCCACACGCTGCCGCTGTGCTTGGGCGTGAGGCCGGGTCGGTCACCCTGCACCTGCGCGCCGCCGCCGTTGGAGGCCAGCACCACGTTGCTCTTGTCGATCTTGGCCGACGGGATCCAGGTGTGGTTGAAGAACAGTTCCCATTGGGGCGTGAGGCGGCCCGCCAGGTTGAACTCCATGCCGGTGGCGTGGCGCTTGCCCGAGAGCAGTTCTTGCGCGGCAGCGGTGTCGGGGTCGGTGTTGCGCTCGTTGTACTTCTGGCTGTAGAAGGCGGCCACACCCAGCAGGGCGCGGCGCTCGAACAGCTCGAACTTGCCGCCGACTTCGATGTTGCGGCTCTTTTCTGGATCGGTGTTGGCGGTGCGCGCCGTGGTGGTGCCGGGGTTGCCAAACTGGTAGGTGTCGCCCGAGGTGTTGTACGAAGTGCCGTACGACAGGTAGTACGAGGTCAGCTCGTCAGGCTGGAAGATCATGCCCACGCGGGGGCTGAACAGGCTGTCGGAGCGCGAGTTGCTCAGGCTGCCTGCGGCGTTGTGGTACGCGGCGCGGAAGTTGTCGTAGCGCAGGCCGCCGACCAGCTTGAGCGTGTCGCTCAGCGAGACCGTGTCCTGGAAGTACAGGCCCAGGTTGCGCGATGTGAACGTGTTCCACTGCACCGGCGCACGGCCGTCGGCCACCCACGCGCCGTCGTTGGGCGTGCCCACCGTGGTGGTGGGGCGGGTGGTGGTGTTGGCGTAGTTCTGGTTGCGCTTGGCGTCGTCGTCGTAGTAGTCCACGCCGGTCAGCACCGCGTGCTTCTTGCCACCCCAGTTGTAGGTGTTGCTGTAGTCGCTTTGCACCTGCAGCACATTGCTCTCGCCCACGCGGCCCTTGGAGCCACGGGTCAGCACGGTGTTGCTGTTGATCTGGTCCAGCGTGATGGCGCTGTTCTGGAAGCCGATGGTGCTGGCCAGCAGGTCGCGCTCGTACTTGCCGTAGCGCAGGCGCGTGGTCAGCTCGCCGCTGTCGTCAAAGCGGTGGATGTGGCCCAGCGTGACGTACTGCGATGTGGTGTCGTTGTGGTCGCTGGCCAGGCCGTAGTACTTGCCGGCTTCCAGCGGCATGTTGATCTTGCCGTCGGCCGAGAGGCGCCAGGGGTGGTTGTAGAGCGGGCGGCCCTTGGATTCGAGGTAGTACAGCCCGACGGAGAACTCGTCGCGCGTGCCGATGCCCCAGGCAAAGGTGGGTGCAATGCCGCGCTTGTCCTGCTTGGCTCCGTAGTTGTCGTACTCCTGCACCATGGCGTTCAGGCGGAAGGCCGAGTTCTCGCCCGTCACCCAGTTGAAGTCGCCCGTGGCGCGGTGGTACTTGCCGGTGCCCAGCGTGTAGCCGGCTTCGTGCTGGTCGATCAGCAGCGGGTACTTGTTGACCTGGTTGACCACGCCGCCGGTCGATCCCTTGCCGAACAGCATGGAGGCCGAGCCCTTGAGCACTTCGATGCGGTCGTTGTTGAAGGTGTCGCGCTCGATCAACGGGGCGTCCTTCATGCCGTCCACATAGATGTCGCCCGCCAGGCCCAGCGAGAAGCCGCGCAGGCGCACGTCTTCTTCACCAGTCTCGCCGGACTGGAAGGTCACGCCCGCCGTGGTGCGCAGCACTTCGCGGAAGTCGTCCTGGTTGCGGTCGTTCATCAGCTTTTCGGTGAACACCGTCACGGACTGGGGGATGTCCTTGATGTCCTGCTTGCCCTTGCCCACGGTGGTTTTCTTGATGAGCAGGGTGTCCTTGCCCTGGACTTCAGCGGCTTCCTTCACCGTCACGGTGGACAGGGTGGTCTCGGACGTGCCGGTCTGCGCCATGGCGCCCATCGAGGCGGCCAGCATCAGCGCGCCCAGTGGCAGCAAAGCTCTGTCGGATTGCGAAGCCTGGGGCGACAGGGTGGCGGGAGAAGCAACGAATGCGGGAGAAGAACGCAGCATGCCGCTGCGGCGCTGGGCGCGAGATTTAGCCAAGAGGGCCTCCGTCAATAGGGGTGTGCAGGTGGCGCGCAGGGGCACCAAGAGCAGGCGAGAGGCAGTGGCTAGATCAACATGGCTGTGCGTCGTCGTGCAGCTTTATGTTACATCAAATGCGGGTCATTCTCATTTGCATTGATGCGGGCGCGCCACACTTCGACAGGGTATGGGCGTAAAAAAACCGGCAGAGCCGGTTCTTTTACGGGTGCGACGCGGGTCGCAAAGCGCCAGGGCTTACTTGACGTGCTTGCCGATCAGGCCAGCCAGTTCAAACATGGAGACCTGGGGCTTGCCGAACAGCTCCTTGAGCTTGGCGTCGGCGTTGATGTTGCGCTTGTTGGTGGCGTCCTGCAGGTTGTTGGCCTTGATGTAGACCCACAGCTTGCTGATGATCTCCGTGCGCGGCAGAGGTGCCGAGCCCACCACAGCGGCCAGCGCGGGGCTGGGCGTGAGCGCCTTCATGAAAGCGGCGTTAGGGGTCCGCTTCTTGGCGGGTGCAGCGGCCTTCTTGGCTGCTGGGGCTGTGGTTGCCGGAGCTTTTTTTGCAGTTGCCATGTTGGGTTGTCCTTGTTGGGAATAAATTTTTACCAGCGAAAACGACGCTTTCCCACTGGCAGGCTGATGCTAATGGGAAAAAAACGCGTTTCCAAGGGAGAAACGGCTTTTTTTGCCTCGATTTGTAGCGGTGGCGCCGCGCACCCCGCAGCAATAGGCCGCCAAGGCGCGCCAGGCTTGACAAAGACGCGGTAGAGGGCGGGTTTCAAGTGCGGTTCCCGGGGGCATCTTCTGGGTGCGGCGTTGGGCACCGCGTCTGGGGTGGCTGCTGCTGCAGCACAATCTTGCACAACAGATTTGCCGCTCAACGAACGCGGCTCGCCCGCAGGCGTGTGCCGCAGCGAGGGGGCGTTCGGTGTGGGGTCCGTGCTCGCCTCTGCCGTTGGTGCGGGTTTGATTGTTGAAACCGTCTGATTGACTGAAAGGATCTTGGAATGGCTGCAGCTTCGCCTCTTCCCCTCACGCCGTTTGCCACCTGCGACTTTTGTGACGTCCACAAGGGCGACACCAGCGGTGCGTTCCGCGTGCTGCCCCCGGTGTTCCAGAGCTTTGGGGGCGTTGCCGCGTTTGCGGGCCCCGTCACCACCGTCAAGTGCCACGAGGACAACACCCAGGTCAAGGCGGCTGTCGAGTCAGCAGGCGAGGGCCGGGTGCTGGTGGTGGATGGCGGCGGTTCTCTGCGCCGGGCCCTGGTGGGCGGCAACCTGGCGGCAGCCGCCGCCCGCAATGGCTGGGCCGGCATCGTGGTGGACGGCTGTGTGCGTGACGTGGCCGAGCTGAACGCGGAAGCCGTCGGCATCCGCGCGCTGGCGCTGATGCCGCTGCCCACCGAGCGACGTGGCGAGGGGCAACGCGATGTGGCTGTGTCGATCCAGGGCGTGCCTGTGCGCCCCGGCGACTGGCTGTATGCCGATGCCGATGGCATCGTGGTCAGTGCGCAGCCCTTGCACGCCTGAGTCCGGCCTTCTCTGGTTCTGCCCAGTCTGTCCAGTCCCCGTGGTGGGATGGTGAAGACGGTTGCCGAAGGGCCAGTCAGTCGGCGCTGCCGCTCCGCCGCCCTACGCGCAGTGCCGCGCGCGAGGGCAGGGTGGCCAGCAATACGCTGGCCAGGGCAATGACAAAGGCGACCAGTTGCAGGCCCGTCAATACCTCGCCCAAAAACAGCACGCCCACCAGTGCAGCACTCACCGGCAGCATGACCGAGAAAACACCGCCTTGCGCAGCGGGCACGGCCTTGAGCCCGGTCATCCACAGCCACACCGTCCACATGCAGGCGGCCAGCGCATAAAACAGCAGCAATAGCCAGGTGCCCCATCCCACCGAGGCAAACGGGAAGTCCAGCGCCAGGTACAGGCCAAACGGTGTCGTCAGCACAAAGCCCCACAGGTTGATGAGCGAAGTGATGCGCTTGGGCCCCAGGCTGCCGGTCAGCTTCTTGCCGATCACCGTGTAGGCGGCCTCGCAAATCACTGCCCCCAGCAGCAGCATTTGGCCCCACAAGGCATGGTTTGCAGTGGTTTTGGCTCCAAGCGCAGGTTCCATATGCGCTGCGTGCTCTGGTTTTGATAGTGAGAACAGGGCAATGCCAATCACCGCACAGAGTACCGCCATCCAGGTGCGAGGCGCCACCCGTTCACCCAGAAATGCCCATCCCATCAATGCCACGGCTGCAGGAATGGCTGCCATGGTCACCCCTGCTGAGACAGCGTCGGTCAGGCTCACGCCATAGATCATGCAGACGGTGAACAGAAAGTTGCCCAGAAAGGACTCCAGGAACAGCAGCCGTTTGGTCTGCGGCGTCAGTGGCGGTTCGTTGGCGGGCTTTTTGAGCCAGTGCAGCATGGCGACGCCCCCGATGCCAAAGCGCATCCAGGCCAGCAAGAGCACGGGCAGCACGGCTGCCAGGGGTTTGGAGAGTGCCACATAACTGCCCACCAGCGACATGCTGAGAGCCAGGCACATATAGGCGAAAGGGCGGCTGGGAGCGGGCGTATTCACTAGACTGGGGCGCTGTTCAATCAAAAAAGACTGCGCATCATGCCCGAGCCTTCTTTGCCTGCTGGCACCCCACGCCATGTGTTTGTATACGGCACCTTGCGCCGCGGTGGGTCGAACGACATCACGCGCTTGTTGCCTGCGCCACACTGGGTGGGTTTTGCGCAGGTGCCGGGAGTGTTGTTTCACCTGGGGGCTTATCCGGGCATGACGCTGGGGGGCGATCAGCCGGTGCATGGCGAGGTGTACGCCATCGAGCCTGCGCTGGAGGAGGTTCTGGATGCCATTGAAGGGTTGACCGGAGATCACCCCATCGACGAATACCTCAAGCGCGAGATCGTGGTGACAGTTGAGGGCCAACGGCTGTCTTGTCTGGTGTACGAGATCCATCCCCGATACGCAGAGGGCGTACGCCGGATCGAGCATGGCGACTGGCTCAGGGCAGTTGGCACTACGCCCGCTTGAATTATCACAATACGAAAGCTAAATTCCTTGATGTGGAATGCGATAGATGTTGCATTGCCGCAATTTTTCTCGATATGAGAAATCAATTTCTGTATTGAGAAATCACGTGGTTAAGTGGTTGTTTTGAAAGAAGAAAATTTATCTCTTCTATAAGACATAAGAGCTTGCACAAGTCTTATAGAAGACTTAAAGTTGTCTTCAAGGGCGGCACACAGCAGCCCGGCGTTTTCAACCAACCCCTGGAGTGATCTCATGCCCCAATCCCTCAACGAACAACTGAGCCGCGAACAGCAAATTGCCGCCTTGGAAAAAGACTGGGCGACCAACCCCCGCTGGAAGGGTGTGAAGCGCGGTTACTCCGCTGCCGACGTGGTGCGTCTGCGTGGTTCGCTGCCTATCGAGCACACGCTGGCCAAGCGCGGCGCTGAAAAGCTCTGGGACAAGATCAACGGCGGCGCCAAGAAGGGCTATGTGAACGCATTCGGCGCCATCTCTGCCGGTCAAGCCATGCAGCAGGCCAAGGCTGGCCTCGAAGCCGTGTACCTGTCGGGCTGGCAAGTGGCCGCTGACGGCAACACGTCCGAGACCATGTACCCCGACCAGTCGCTGTATGCGTATGACTCGGTGCCCACCATGGTTCGCCGCATCAACAACACCTTCAAGCGCGCCGACGAAATCCAGTGGGGCCGTGGCATCAACCCCGGCGACAAGGAATTCATCGACTACTTCCTGCCCATCGTGGCCGACGCGGAAGCCGGTTTCGGCGGCGTGCTGAACGCCTTCGAACTCATGAAGAACATGATCCAGTCGGGCGCTGCTGGCGTTCACTTCGAAGACCAGCTGGCCGCTGTCAAGAAGTGCGGCCACATGGGTGGCAAGGTGCTGGTGCCTACGCAGGAAGCCTGCGAAAAGCTGATCTCCGCACGTTTTGCTGCTGACGTGATGGGCGTGTCCACCATCGTGCTGGCCCGCACCGACGCCGAAGCCGCCAACCTGATCACGTCCGACCACGACGCCAACGACAAGCCCTTCCTGACCGGCGAGCGTACGCAAGAAGGCTTCTACCGCGTGAAGAACGGCCTGGAACAAGCCATCAGCCGCGGCGTGGCCTACGCTCCCTATGCCGACTTGGTGTGGTGCGAAACCGGCGTGCCAGACATCGGCTTCGCCCGTGAATTCGCGCAAGCTGTGCACGCTGCCTGCCCTGGCAAGCTGCTGTCGTACAACTGCTCGCCATCGTTCAACTGGAAGAAGAACCTCAACGACAAGCAGATCGCGTCGTTCCAGGAAGACCTGTCGGCTCTGGGCTACAAGTACCAGTTCATCACGCTGGCCGGTATCCACATCAACTGGTTCAACACCTTCCAGTTCGCCCATGCATACGCTCAAGGCGAAGGCATGAAGCACTACACCGAGATGGTGCAAGAGCCAGAATTCGCAGCACGCGAAAAGGGCTACACCTTCGTGTCGCACCAGCAGGAAGTGGGCGCAGGCTACTTTGACGACGTGACCACCGTGATCCAAGGCGGTTCGTCCTCCGTGAAGGCCCTGACGGGTTCGACCGAAGAAGAGCAGTTCCACTGAGATGGAGTTTCAGCCTCTGCCTATCGGCAGGGGGAAGCTGGAAGCCCGGGCGACCCCCGGGCTTTTTTGTTGTGAACTGGCGTCATGAAAAGGTGCTGTCCTTCCAGCGCGAATGCAGAATTGGGTGCTTTTGTTCCTCCGACTGATATAACCACCAAGCGCCACTCCCCATTTCGAGTTACATCGAACCAAAGCGAAGCAGAGCTGCGCTAGAGGGTGCTTTTGCAAGCGTGTATGACCCGTTGATCCTGGCGGCTTTTAATCGAAAGATATTGCGGATGACCCCGAGTGAGGTAGTGGAAAAAGCGGAGACCCTTCGGGCGCAGGGATGTGTCGTGTTGCCGGGGTTGTTCCCGTTGAGTCAAGTCGAGTGGGCCAGGGCGTTGGTCTTGGGCAACCTTGGTTTTCTGAAGCAAACACGTCCCCATCCATCGGCGCGTCATCTTGCAGGTTTTCATCGGTATCCGGATCTGGAGCCGCTTCACACCTGGATCTCTGGAAACGCACAGATACTGGAAGTGCTGGGTGCGGCATCAGGCGCGGGAAGGCCGCGATCAATCGGTCTGAGCGACATCACCGTCAACCGATCACAAGCGTGGCATGTGGATTTGCTGAGGGGGAAATATCAGCATCACCTCACTACAGATTTGTGTTGGGGGACCGATGGCGGCGGCGTGTACAAAGCGCTGGTGTACTTGCAGGCTGGCAAAAACCTGAAGGTCGTACCCGGTGCCCATGTGGTTCCGCGTTCACTCGACAAGGACTCCGCCAGCGAGCCCGCTGACTCAGCGCTGATTCAGTCCCTCGTTGTGGAGGCAGGAGACGTGATCTTGATGGATATCAGGCTGCCACATTGCGGCTCGTCGGAGGAAGAGCTGGCCAGGACCGTGTACCTTGGGGGCGCTCAGAAAATCTTGCTCTCCACAGTGCTGGGTGCGCACCACCGGTCGCTGACAAGGGCAATGGAGATTGGTAATTTTGCAAGGCTGCAGGATTGGGATGCGGCGCATCCGTGAAACATGCCGAAGATCTTGCAGCTGCACCTGTTATAGCGATGGGCACGGATGTTGATCGCCTGCGGTCTTCGGGCACTTCTGGCTGACGGGTGAGAAATGCTGTTGACCAGTATTTTTCTCAGTCCGTCAGGGCTGTCTGATGGGGAGCCCTTGCCACCGCTGATCCTTGAAAACATCCGGTCGTTCCAGAGGAGACATCCCCGAATCCCTCACAAGTTGTTTGGGCAGGAAGAGCTGACGGCATTCATCGAGCAAAAATTCTCTTCGGAGGTAGTGAACGCTTTTGTGCAGCTGAAGCCTTTGGCGTACAAGGCGGACTTGGCTCGTTACTGCGTCATGTATGAACATGGCGGTGTCTACGCAGATCTCTCGTATTTTTTTTTGCGTTCACTGCCCGTTGACGCACATCGTGTAATCGTGTTCCGCGATTTCATGTGGTCGTCGCCGTGGGATACAAGCAATGGCGTGTTTTCCGCTCCCCCTAAACACAAGGTCTTCGAAGCTGCCATCCAGATGATCTGCGCTAACGTGCGTCGCGGCTACTATGGGAATACACCGCTGTGTCCCACGGGGCCAGCGCTTTTTGGCAAGGCGTTGGCCATGGTGTGCGAGCCCCAAGATCTTGTCACGGGTGTAGCGGGTCTGGTCGGCAAAGACCTGGTCGCGAGAGCAGCCCGAGACATTGATCTCCCTACCGATGAAAAGGCGCATTGTTTGATCTTGCGTGATGGGATCGTTGCCGTTAAAAGAAAGCGGATGGGGTCGCCAGGTCTGTTGGACTTCGGGGTTGCCGGTGGTAGTGGGTATTCCGACCTGTGGCGACGGCGCGATATTTACGCCACCGATGTAGATGCGTCAGCTGGATTCGACGTTGGACGCAGTGCGCAGGATGAGAAGTTTCGCGGCGACCATGGAGTGTCCATGCCTTGGAGTGTTGCCGACTGGTTCGACACCGCGCCCAGGGCGTCCCCTGGGTTCTTGCACCGACTGATCGCTAAGTTGCGGCGTTGAGTGAAGGAGGCTTGATATTTGCTCTCGCCTGCAGGTGGTTATGTGCGTGGCATTCGCGGTGTGCTCTGGTGCGGGGGGGGGGGCGGATTCTGGGTCGCGGCACCTATCGGGCCAAAACGCGGGGGGATCGCAAACTCATCGCTGTCGAGTGTGCCGAAATCCGACGAGGCGACTGTTGCTCCACGCCCGGATGGTCTTTGCCAGATTCGCGCGCGGTGTTGACGACACATTACTCTGTAGCACAAACGCCATTCGAGAGAGGTAAATGCGCAGCGTTTGGATGCAGATTTCTAGTCGAGGGTAAAATGAAGCACTGTTTCATTGAATAAGAGCGAGAAAGGCAATCTGGTTATGACACCGCGAACTACATCGGAGATGTTGACCGGCCGTTGAGGCCGGCTGTTCGCGCCTGCACGAGATTGCACACACCTCCAAAAAGCGCGGACCTGTTCCGCGCTTTTTTGTTTCCTGGGCCTGGCGCGTGCCCGCACCCATTGCACTGATTGAAAAGAAAGAGTTACTCCCATGATTCACATCACGCTTCCTGACGGTTCGCAGCGCGAATTTCCGGGCCCTGTCACGGTGGCCGAAGTGGCTGCCTCTATTGGCTCGGGTCTGGCAAAAGCTGCTTTGGCGGGGAAGATCGGTGACAAGGTGGTAGACACCAGCTACCAGATCACGGCCGACAGTCCGCTGTCCATCATCACTGCCAAGGATGCAGACGGTCTCGAGGTGATCCGGCACTCTACTGCGCACTTGTTGGCTTATGCCGTCAAGGAGCTGTTTCCTGACGCGCAGGTCACCATCGGCCCGGTGATCGAAAACGGTTTCTATTACGACTTTGCCTACAAACGCCCCTTCACGCCTGAAGACCTGGTGGCGATTGAAAAGCGCATGGCCGAACTGGCATCCAAGGACGAGCCGGTGGTGCGCCGCGTGCTGCCGCGTGACGAGGCCGTGGCGTATTTCAAGGGCCTGGGTGAGCACTACAAGGCCGAAATCATTGCCAGCATCCCCAGCAACGAAGACGTGAGCCTGTACCGCGAAGGCAATTTCGAAGACCTGTGCCGCGGCCCCCACGTGCCCAGCACCGGCAAGCTCAAGTTCTTCAAACTCATGAAGGTGGCAGGCGCCTACTGGCGTGGCGATCATCGTAATGAGATGCTTCAGCGGGTCTATGGCACGGCCTGGGCCACCAAGGATGAGCTGCAGCAGTATTTGACGATGCTGGAGGAGGCAGAAAAGCGCGACCACCGCAAACTCGGCCGCGAGCTGGATCTGTTCCACATCGACGAACACTCGCCTGGCACAGTGTTCTGGCACCCCAAGGGCTGGACGGTGTGGCAGGAGGTGGAGCAGTACATGCGCCGCGTGTACCGCGACAACGGCTACCAGGAGGTCAAGGGGCCGCAGATCCTGGACCAGGGCCTGTGGGAGAAAACCGGGCACTGGGACAAATACCGCGAGAATATGTTTGTCACGGAGTCGGAAAAGCGCGACTACGCGCTCAAGCCGATGAACTGCCCTGGGCACATCATCATCTTCAAGCAAGGTATTAAAAGCTACCGCGACCTGCCTTTGCGGTTTGGCGAGTTCGGCCAATGCCACCGCAATGAGCCGACCGGGGGGCTGCACGGCATCATGCGCGTGCGTGCTTTCACACAGGACGACGGCCACATCTTCTGTACCGAAGACCAGATCCAGTCCGAAGTCGTGGCGTTCACCACGTTGCTGCAGAAGGTTTACAAGGACTTCGGGTTCACGGACATCATCTACAAGCTGTCCACACGGCCTGAGAAGCGAATCGGTAGTGAGGAAAGCTGGGACCGCGCCGAGAACGCCTTGGCTGAGGGTCTAAGGGCATCCGGTTGCGAATTTGAATACCTGCCCGGAGAGGGCGCCTTTTACGGTCCCAAGATCGAATACACGCTCAAGGACGCGCTGGGGCGCCCCTGGCAGTGCGGCACGATTCAGGTGGATCCGAATATGCCCGAGCGCTTGGACGCAGAGTTTGTGGGCGAAGATGGCGCCCGCCATCGGCCCATCATGCTGCATCGCGCCATCGTTGGAAGCTTGGAGCGCTTCATTGGCATTCTGATCGAGCAGCACGCGGGTGCCTTGCCTACATGGCTCGCTCCCGTGCAGGTCTCGGTGCTGAACATCACTGACGCTCAGTCCGATTACTGTCGTGAAATCGCAGCAAAACTGCAAAAAGCGCTGCCCAATCAAGGCCTTAGGGTGGCCCTGGATCTGCGCAATGAGAAGATTACGTATAAAATACGGGAGCATTCGATGCAAAAGCTGCCCTACATCCTCGTCGCAGGCGACAAGGAAAAGGCAGCCGGCGCCGTTGCAGTGCGAGCCCGGGGTAATCGTGATCTCGGCGTGATGTCTGTGGATGCGTTCATTGAATTGATCGCTAGTGACATCGCCACCAAAGCCTGATTTTGAACACAAAACTGCTTTGCCGCTCGCGGACTGTGCGGAAGTAGCTACTTTATTTGTAGCATTTTGATTCAAGGAAGATAGCCATCGCTACTGAATTTCGTGATCGTCGCCACCGGGAAGAGCGCAAGCACCGCCTGAACCGTGAAATCATGGCCCCGGAAGTCCGCCTTTCCGGGCCAGACAACGAGCCTTTGGGGGTTGTCAGCCTCATGGAGGCCTTGCGCATGGCCGGTGAGCTGGACGTGGATCTGGTGGAAATCGCCGCTACGGCGAATCCGCCGGTATGCCGCCTCATGGACTACGGCAAGTTCAAGTACCAAGAGCAAAAGCGTGCGGCAGAAGCCAAAGCCAAGCAGACGGTCATTGAGATCAAGGAAGTCAAGTTCCGCCCCGGGACGGACGATGGCGACTACAACATCAAGATGCGCAACATTCGCCGCTTTTTGGCGGAAGGTGACAAGTGCAAGATCACGCTGCGGTTCCGCGGTCGTGAAATCACGCACCAGGAACTCGGCTTGGCCTTGCTGAACCGGATTCGTGACGAGTTGGCTGACAGCATCATCATTGAGCAGTTTCCTAAGTTGGAAGGCCGCCAGATGATCATGATGATTGCTCCGGGCAAGAAGAAGCCCGCGGCCAAGCCAGCGGCTGAAGGCGCGGCCCCTGCAACGGGTGCGGCGGCGTAGGTTTGCCAATCAGTGTCAGATTTTGAGCGCCACGCCCGAAGGGGCGGGGTGTTTGAAAAGGTGGGGCTTTCGAGCACTGCCGACCGGAAGGTGAAAGCCTTTCGATAAAAGTGGCTCGGGGCCAACAAGTTTGCAGATCGGTTTGCAAACGCCTCACGAGCACAACGAAAAAGGAGCATTCACATGCCCAAAATGAAGACCAAGAGCAGCGCGAAAAAACGTTTCCGCGTTCGTCCAGGTGGTACCGTCAAGCGCGGTCAAGCCTTCAAACGTCACATCTTGACCAAGAAGACCACCAAGAACAAGCGCCATCTGCGTGGTGCGGTTGCTGTGCACGAGACCAATATGGGCTCGATTTCACAGATGCTGCCCGGCATGGGCGTTTAATTTACTGACGAACAAGGAGTACATACATGCCTCGCGTCAAACGTGGTGTAACGGCCCGTGCCCGTCACAAGAAAGTTCTCGCCCTTGCCAAGGGTTTCCGTGGTCGCCGCGGTAACGTCTTCCGTATCGCCAAACAGGCGGTAATGAAGGCTGGGCAATATGCCTACCGTGACCGCCGCACCAAGAAGCGCGTGTTCCGCCAGTTGTGGATCGCCCGTATCAACGCCGCTGCCCGTGAACTGGGCCTGACCTACAGCCAGTTCGCCAACGGCCTGAAGAAGGCATCCATCGAGATCGACCGCAAGATGCTGGCCGACCTCGCAGTGCACGACAAGGCTGCCTTTGGCAGCATCGTGGAGCAAGTCAAGGCCAAGCTGGCTGCTTGAGTTCACGATGAGCGGCTATCGTTCTGATAGCTGCTTGCGCAATAACAGCAAGGGCTAGGGCTTGAAAAGGCACTAGCCCTTGTTCATTTTCAAGAGTCGATATGAACGAGTTGGATTCCCTGGTCGAGAGCGCGACGCAACTGTTTGCCCAAAGCGCAACCCCTGCTGACCTCGAAAACGCCAAGGCGCAGTTTCTGGGCAAGTCAGGTCGCGTGACCGAGCTCATGAAGGGCATGGCGCAGCTGTCCGTCGAGGAAAAGAAATCCCGCGGCGCAGCCATCAACGTTGCCAAGCAGGCCATCGAGGCTGCGCTGACCGCTCGCCGCCAAGCTCTGGCCGATGCCGAACTTCAATTGCAGCTCAAGGCCGAAGCACTGGACGTGAGCCTGCCAGGCCGTCAGCGCGGGCAGGGTGGTTTGCACCCGGTGTCGCTCACGCTTGAACGCATCCAGGGCATCTTCGGTTCCATGGGTTTTGACGTCGCCGAAGGTCCTGAGATCGAGACCGACTGGTTCAACTTCACTGCACTGAATACGCCGGAAGACCATCCTGCGCGGTCCATGCATGACACGTTCTATGTGGAGGGCGGCACTGCCACCGCTCCCAACCTGCTGCGCACACACACCAGCCCCATGCAGATCCGCCATGCAGTCCAGCATGTCAAAAAGCATCGGGCTGCGCTCGATGCCGGTCAGGCGATGCCCGAGATCCGCGTCATTGCCCCCGGCCGTACCTACCGCGTGGACAGCGATGCCACGCACTCGCCCATGTTTCACCAGTGCGAAGGTCTCTGGATTGGTGAGAACGTGAGTTTCAAGGACCTGAAAGTCATCTTCACGGATTTCTGCCGCACGTTCTTCGAGAGCGACGATCTCGTGTTGCGCTTTCGCCCCAGTTTCTTCCCGTTCACAGAGCCCAGCGCCGAGATCGATATCCAGTTCCAGACGGGCCCGCTGGCAGGCCGTTGGCTCGAAGTGGCTGGCTCGGGCCAGGTGCACCCCAACGTGGTGCGCAACATGGGTCTTGACCCTGAGAAGTACATCGGCTTTGCATTCGGCATGGGACCCGACCGCCTGACTATGCTGCGCTATGGCGTCAATGACCTGCGCCTGTTCTTTGACGGCGACATCCGCTTCCTGTCGCAGTTCCAGTAAAGCCCGCCGACTTCGCGCCGCGCGCGTGCCCTGTGGCCGTGCTGCGCACCTTCCGTACAAGAGTGTCCGACTATGCAATTTCCTGAATCCTGGTTGCGTGAGTTCTGCAACCCCCCTTTGACGACGGCCGAGCTGGCCGAAACGCTGACGATGGCCGGTCTGGAGGTGGAAGAGCTGCGCCCCGTGGCCCCGCCTTTCACCAAGATCGTGGTGGGTGAGATCAAGGAGGCGGTACAGCACCCAGACGCCGACCGCCTGCGTGTGTGCCAGGTGGACGTGGGGCAGGGCGCCCTGCTGAACATCGTTTGTGGTGCGCCCAATGCCCGCGTGGGTATCAAGGTGCCTTGCGCACTGGTGGGTGCCGAGCTCCCGCCGGGTGACGATGGCAAACCTTTCCTCATCAAGGTGGGCAAACTGCGCGGCGTGGAAAGCCAAGGCATGTTGTGCTCCGCCCGTGAGCTCAAACTGTCAGAGGACCATGGCGGTCTGCTCGAGCTCGACGCCTCTGCACCCGTGGGCCAGGACATCCGCGAACACCTGAACCTGGACGACACGCTGTTCACGCTCAAGCTCACGCCCAATCTTGCCCATTGCCTGAGCGTCTATGGCATCGCGCGGGAAGTGTCCGCATTGACGGGTACGCCGCTGAAAAATCCATCGTTCCCTGCCGTGGCCGCAAAGCTGGCGGACAAACTGCCCGTCAAAGTGAGCGCGCCTGACCTGTGTGGCCGTTTCTCCGGCCGCATCGTGCGCAACGTGAATACGCGGGCTGCCACGCCTCAGTGGATGCTCGATCGCCTGGCACGCTGCGGCCAGCGTGGTGTGTCGCCGCTGGTAGACATTTCCAACTATGTGATGTTTGAGTTGGGGCGTCCTTCGCATATTTTTGACCTGGACAAGATCCATGGTGGCCTGGACGTGCGCTGGGGAAAGCCGGGTGAGCAGCTGAAGCTGCTCAATGGCAACACCATCACGGTGGATGACAAGGTGGGTGTGATCGCCGATGACAGCCAGGTGGAATCGCTGGCGGGCATCATGGGCGGAGACGCCACGGCGGTGTCTGATGACACCCGGAACATCTATATCGAGGCGGCTTTCTGGTGGCCCAAGGCGGTGGCAGGCCGTTCGCGCCGCTTCAACTTCTCGACGGATGCCGGCCATCGTTTTGAGCGCGGCGTGGATCCGAGCCTGACGGTGGAGCACATCGAGCGCATTACCCAACTCGTCATCGATATCTGCGGTACGGCCGATACGGCATGCGGCCCTATGGACGACCAAGTGGTGAACTTGCCAGTGCCACAGCCTGTCACGCTGCGCGTGGCGCGTGCTGCCAAGGTCATCGGCATGCCGCTGACGCAGGTGCAATGCGCCGACGCGCTGACCCGCCTGGGCCTGCCGGTGGTGCAGGGCGACGGTGCGCTCACGGTCACGCCGCCGTCGTTCCGTTTCGATATCACCATCGAGGAAGACCTGATCGAAGAAGTGGCCCGTATGGTGGGCTACAACAACCTTCCGACCACTCCACCGCTGGCACCCATTACGCCCAAGCTAGCGCTCGAGGCCACGCGCAGCCCGTTTGCGGTGCGCCGTTCGCTGGCAGCCCTGGGGTATCAGGAAACGATCAATTTCAGCTTTGTGGAAGAGCGTTGGGAGCACGAGTTGGCCGCCAACCCGCAACCCATCAAGCTGCTCAATCCGATCGCAAGTCAGATGAGCGTGATGCGCTCGACTTTATTGGGTTCTCTGCTACAAGTTTTGAAGTTCAACCTGGACCGCAAGGCCGAGCGGGTGCGCGTCTTCGAACTGGGCCGTGTGTTCCTGCGCGACGGCGGCGTGCGCAACACCGACACCACGGTCGAAGGCTTTCACCAGCCCATGCGCGTGTCGGGACTGGCGTATGGTCCGAACGACATGCTGCAGTGGGGGCGCATGGATCAGGCCATCGACTTCTTTGATGTGAAGGGGGACGTGGAAGCGCTTCTGGCCCCCCTGCGCGCAACGTTCGAGCCCGGCACCCACCCTGCCATGCACCCTGGCCGTTGCGCCCGCGTGCTGGTCGATGGGCGTGCTATTGGCTTCGTGGGCGAATTGCATCCACAGTGGCGCCAGTCGTGGGACCTGCCTCAGGCACCTGTGATGTTCGAACTGGAGCTTGACGCCGTGCTGCAGCGTGTGGTGCCTCAGTTCAAGCCGGTGACCAAACACCAGGCTGTCGAGCGCGATTTGGCCGTGGTGGTGGCAGAGCGCGTGACGCACGCCGACATCATGGGTGCGGTAGAGCAGGCCGTTCCGGGTGGCATGCTCCGCTCTGCCGCGCTATTTGACGTGTATCGGCCCAAGGCGCTGCGGGCGGGCGAAGAGGCGCCTGCGGGTGGCTTGGCCCCCGGCGAGAAGAGCCTGGCCGTGCGCCTCACTCTGGGGCGCGATGAAGCCACGCTCACTGAGGCAGAAATCGACGCAGCGATGCAATCCGTGATCACTCAGTTGACGCAGCGCACGGGCGCCCGTCTGCGGGTGTGATGATGTCCAAGGGGAGTGACGAGCCATGATCGAATTCGCAGTTGAAAGCCTGGAAACACCGGCACTGACCAAGGCGCAGTTGGCGGATCTGTTGTTCGATCAGATCGGCTTGAACAAGCGCGAGTCCAAGGACATGATCGATGCCTTCTTCGACTTGATTGCCCAAAGCCTTGTCGAAGGCAAGGACGTGAAGCTTTCGGGGTTTGGTAACTTTCAGATCCGGACCAAGGCTCCCCGTCCCGGGCGCAATCCCCGCACGGGCGAGGCCATACCCATCAAGGCGCGTCGCGTGGTGACTTTCCATGCCAGCAGCAAGCTCAAGGAGCAGATTCAGACGGCCGCTGTTGCGTGAGTTTGTGCTGTTTTTGTTGCCAAGATGTTCTTGGTGGCTGGCGGTGCAGGCTGGTCTGCAGTACGCTTGAAAGCTTTCCCGTTTGAACACGCATCTCATGGGCACCACCCTCCCTTCCATTCCCGCCAAGCGATACTTCACGATTGGTGAGGTTGCGGAGCTGTGCGGCGTCAAACCGCATGTTTTGCGTTACTGGGAGCAGGAGTTCACGCAGCTGCGGCCCATGAAGCGGCGTGGCAACCGGCGTTATTACCAGCACCATGAGGTGCTGATGATTCGCCGCATCCGTGATCTGCTGTACGACCAGGGCTTCACCATCAGTGGAGCGCGCAATCGCCTGCAAGAGCTTGCACATGCTGCGCGAGAAGTTGTTGGGTCGGACGAGGCTTCTCTGCCGCAGGACGCAGAGCCACCCAGCATGCTGGTGGACAGCGCGCGCGACCTTTCTATCGTTGCTGCGGGCTTCTCCCTGGATTCCAACGCAGTGCGCCAAGAATTATTTGAAATTCGTGCGCTACTTTCTCTGAACTGAGCTTTTTTCTGCATATAATCTAAGTCTTGTCGGCGTGTAGCGCAGCCTGGTAGCGCACTTGCATGGGGTGCAAGGGGTCGCGAGTTCGAATCCCGCCACGCCGACCATTGATAGCAAAAGCCCAGAGCCGAAAGGTTCTGGGCTTTTTTGCTTTTCTCCTCCGCTGGTTTCAACGGCGTCAGCGTTGCGGTTCGGTGGTGGCGCATCGCTCCCTGCACACACTGTGCTTGCGTGCCGTGCGTGCGGCGACGTCAGGCGCCCTTGCCGGTGGCATCGGCAGTGCAGTGATGACGGGGCCTGGGAGGGGCGCAACAACACGCCCACGATGGGCATGGAGACCTTCATGATTGATGGCTTGGTAGCCGGACGGCTTTACGGTGAGGCGGAGCGCCGCACTGACAAAGCGGGCAAGGCCTACACACTGGCGAAGGTGAGAGCCAGCACGGCAGAGGGCGAAGTGCTTTTCATCAACGTCATCGCCTTTGACGAGGGTCTCTGCGCGTCGCTTCACCAGTTGCGCGACGGTGATTCGGTGGCGCTTTCCGGCAGCTTGAATCCTCGTGTCTGGACGGACAAACAAGGCAACGCGAGGCCCGCGCTGGATATGGTGGCACACCGGCTGATCAGCCTGCCGCTCTCTGGCATCGAGCAGTAGGCATATGCGGCGCAAGCTGTGTCATGGGATGACACGCAGAGCAGGGCGCGCCCGCAAGCGCACCCGGACCAGGCGCTGTACCTAGCCTGTCTTGCGAGGGCTGCCTTTGGGTGTGGGCGCGAAGCCCAATGCTTTGAGCTCATCCTCGCTCATGTGTAGCTCTGTCAATTCGGGCTGGCGCGCCTCGATGGCTCGGCGCCGCTCGAAATTGGTGGGAGGACCTTTTTCTTCCTGGCGGCGATCCTTGCCGGTGCGGCGGTCCATGCTGCCTCTGCGTTCGACACTCATGATGGTGCTGGTAGTGGAGGTGTGAGACTTTGGTGTGCGGCCTGTCGCCAGTTGACCGGGCAACCTGTGGTGGCAAGCTGAAGCGCACAGTCTGCATCAGTTGCCGATGTTTGCAAACACCTAAGCTGCCATCTGCGGATGGAACACACGCGCGACACCATTGTTGACGATGGCGGTGGGCGCACCAAGTGGCGGCCCATCCTGTTGGCAGCGCTGTATCGCATGTCCCGGCAGTGGGTTGATCTGCGCCACCCACTGGTCGCACCGCCAGTTTTTGTTGTCCGGCGGTGGGCTGGGCTGTTGCTCCGGAGCGGCCAATGAAAAACCCCTGCACCTTGCGATACAGGGGTTTTCATTTGGTGCCGGAGAGATGAATCGAACACCCGACCTTCTCATTACGAATGAGCTGCTCTACCGACTGAGCTACACCGGCTTAGCCTTGGATTATAGCGTGGAATGGTAGCTGGTCACGCGCTCAACCTCATTTTTTGAGCCGAGGATCACGCTGACGCGCTCATGAAGCTGGGTGGGCTGGATGTCGAGGATGCGTTGCTTGCCATTGGTGGCAGCGCCACCGGCTTGTTCTACCAGCCAGCCCATGGGGTTGGCCTCGTACATCAGGCGCAGCTTGCCGGGCTTGTTGGGCTCGCGTTTGTCCCACGGGTACATGAAGACGCCACCACGGGTCAGTATGCGGTGCACGTCGGCCACCATGCTGGCGATCCAGCGCATGTTGAAGTCCTTGCCGCGCGGGCCTTCCTTGCCCTGCAGGCATTCGTCGATGTAGCGCTTCACGGGCTCGTCCCAGTGGCGCATGTTGCTCATGTTGATCGCGAATTCTTTGGTGTCCTCGGGGATGCGCACGTTCTCCTCGGTCAGCACGAAGGAGCCCTGTTCGCGGTCGAGCGTGAACATGGCTACGCCATCGCCCACGGTGAGCACCAGGGTGGTCTGCGGGCCGTAGATGCAGTAGCCCGCTGCCACTTGCTGGGTGCCGGGCTGCAGGAAGTCGCCTTCCTCCACGCCGCGATCACCATCGGGCTTTTTCAGCACGCTGAAGATGGTGCCGATGCTCACGTTCACATCGATGTTGCTGGAGCCATCGAGGGGATCGAACAGCAGCAGGTATTCACCTTGCGGGTAGCGGTTGGGCACGAGGTAGATGCCGTCCATTTCTTCAGACGCCATGGCCGCCAGGTGGCCGCCCCATTCGTTGGCCTCGATCAGCACCTCGTTGGCGATGATGTCGAGCTTTTTCTGGATCTCGCCCTGCACGTTTTCACTGCTGGCCGTGCCCAGCACGCCGCCCAGTGCGCCCTTGTTCACGGCGTGGCTGATGCTTTTGCAGGCGCGGGCCACCACTTCCAGCAGCAGGCGCAGTTGCGAGGGAATGAGTCCGTCCACCCGTTGTTGTTCAACAAGGTAGCGGGTCAGGCTGATGCTTTTTGCCATGTCAGTCTCTTCTCGGTCGTGGTTTATTCGGCGAGTGCGCGGGTCACTACCTCGCGCACATCGTTGGACAGATCAGGCTTGGCGGCCACGCGAGCAATGGCCTCGCGCGCGGCGCTGCGCCAGGGGTCCGCCAGCTTCTTCCAGCGGTCGAGCGCGCGCGCGAGGCGGGCCGCAACCTGCGGGTTGATGGCGTCCAGCTCGATCACGCGGTCGCTCCAGAACACGTAGCCCGCAGCGTCCGACCGGTGGAACGCACCGGGGTTGGCGCTGCAGTAGCTGAAGATCACGCTGCGCGCCCGGTTGGGGTTCTTCAGGCTGAAGTCCGGGTGCTGCATGAGCTGGCGCACGGCGGGCAAGACGTTGCCGCCACGGTCGGGCGCACCCGCTTGCAGTGCAAACCACTTGTCGATGACCAGGGGCTCGTCCTTGAACAGCGCATGGAAGCGGGCGAGGGCGGGTGTGGCCAGTTCGCTGCCGCTGGCCACCAGGGCCGTGAGGGCATTGAACCGGTCGGTCATGTTGCCCGCGACCTTGAAGCGCTGGTACGCCTTGCCACGCCAGACCACATCGCCTGTCTTTTGCGCGGCAATACACAGCATGTGCAGCGCCAGGCCACTGAGTGCGCGGCGGCCGGACGAGACGGGGTCGGGGCGGTAGCCGCCGGTGTCCTGGTTCTGTTCCCAGACGGTTTCCCAGTCGGCCTGCAGCGCCAGCGCCAGTTCTTCGCGCATGGCTTCACGCACTGCGTGGATGCGCTGCGGGTCCACCACATCCAGCTGCTCGGCGATGTACGTCTCGGAGGGCATCGTGAGCACCAGTTCCTTGAACGCCGCATCCAGGGCCGGGTTGCGCAGCACGCTGCGCATCGCCTCTACAAACGCTGTCGACAGAATGGTTTGCTCAAATCGGCCGGTAGCGCCGGTTGCATATGCTTCATTAGCTATTGTATTAATAGCAATTCGCAGTGCCAGGCGCTGCCCAGCTTCCCAGCGGTTGAAAGCGTCTGCGTCGTGCGCCAGCAGAGTGAGCAACTGCGCGTCGGTGTAGTCGATGTCCAGCACCACGGGGGCACTGAACCCGCGCAGCAGCGATGGCACCGGCTCGCTGTCCAGGTTGGTGAAGGTGAGGGTCTGCGATGCCTCGGTGAGCACGACCACGCGCGAGGTGGTGTGGGCTGCGCCTTCTGCAGCGCCTTCACCTGCGAGGTGCAAGGGCAGGGCGGCACCGGTGGTGGCATCGATCAGGCCCAGCTCGACCGGGATGACGAAGGGCAACTTCTCGCTTTGGCCGGGCGTAGGGGCGCAGCTTTGCGACAGCGTGAGTGCATAGCAGCGCGTGGCAGCGTCGTAGCGGCCCGTGGCGCGCACGCGGGGCGTGCCAGCCTGGCTGTACCAGCGCTTGAACTGCCCAAGGTGCTGCGTTAGCGGACTGCCCGGGTTGGCATCGGCTATTGATCGCACAAAATCGTCGCAGGTCACGGCCTGGCCGTCGTGGCGCTCGAAGTACAGCTTCATGCCCTTGGCAAAGCCTTCGCGGCCCACCAGGTTGTGCTGCATGCGCACCACTTCCGCACCCTTTTCGTAGATGGTGACGGTGTAGAAGTTGTTGATCTCGACGTAGCTGTCGGGCCGCACCGGGTGGGCCATGGGGCCCGCGTCTTCGGGGAACTGGGCGGTGCGCAGCACGCGCACATCCTCGATGCGCTTGACGGCGCGGGCGGACGGGCTGCCCGCGAGGTCCATGCTGAATTCCTGGTCGCGGAAGACCGTGAGGCCTTCCTTCAGGCTGAGCTGGAACCAGTCGCGGCAGGTCACGCGGTTGCCCGTCCAGTTGTGGAAGTACTCGTGGCCCACCACGCTTTCGATGTTGGCGAAGTCGGTGTCGGTGGCCGTGGATTCGCTGGCCAGAACGTACTTCGTGTTGAAGATGTTCAGGCCCTTGTTCTCCATGGCGCCCATGTTGAAGTCGCTGGTGGCGACGATCATGAAGCGCTCCAGGTCCAGCGGCAGGCCGAAGCGGGCCTCGTCCCAGGCCACGCTGTACATCAGCGAGTTCATGGCATGTTCGGTCTTGCCCAGATCGCCGGGGCGCACGTACACCTGCAGCAGGTGGTCGGTGCCCGAGCGGCTCTTGATCTTCTGCTCGCGGGCCACCAGCTTGCCTGCGACCAGGGCGAACAGGTAGCAGGGCTTCTTGTGCGGGTCCACCCACTTGGCAAAGTGGCGGCCGTCTTCCAGGTCGCCGCTGTCCACCAGATTGCCGTTGGAGAGCAGCACCGGGTACTGGGCCTTGTCGGCGCGCAGCGTGACGGTGTAGCTGGCCATCACATCGGGGCGGTCCAGAAAGTAGGTGATGCGGCGAAAGCCCTCGGCCTCGCACTGCGTGAAGAAGGTGCCCTGGCTCACGTACAGGCCCATGAGCTGCGTGTTCTTGGCGGGGCAGCAGGTGGTGAAGATTTCGAGCGCAAAGGGCTCGGAGCCTTCAGGCAGGTTCTCCAGCACCAGGCGGGTGCCTTCCATCTTGAACGAGGTGCCCTGGCCGTTGACCAGCACACGTGCCAGGTTCAGGTCATCGCCATCGAGCTTGAGCGGCTGTGCCGCCACGTCGGGGTTGCGGCGCAGCGTCATGCGGTTGAGCACGCGCGTCTTGTTCGGGTCCAGGTCGAAGGTCAGCTCGACGCTGTCGATCCAGTAGGCGGGGGCGGTGTAGTCCTCGCGGCGGATGGCGATGGCCGGGGCCGCGCCGTCTCCGCTTCCGTCGGCTTTATGCAGTTGCAACATGGATGCTCTCCAGAAAGTCGGTGTTCATGAGTTCGGTGTAGTCGCGCACGGCGGCCAGCACATGGGGCCCGGCCAGTTGTTCGGGCGTGTGGGTGCTGCAGATGGCCACGGCACGCATGCCCGCGCGGCGCGCTGCCTCGATGCCGAAAGGCGCGTCTTCAAAGACGATGCAATGCTCGGGGGCTGCCGCGATGCGGCGTGCCGCCTCCAGGAAGATCGCGGGCTGGGGCTTGCCGGGCAGGCCCTCATCGCCACGCACGATGGCCTGGGGCGCGGGTTCCAGGCCCAGGTGGCCCAGTGCGAATTCCACGTTGCCGATGTCACCCGCGGTGCCCACCGCCACCTTGAGACCACGCGCGCGCACCTGGGCCGCAAACTGGCGAAAGCCCGCCACTTCGGAGAAACGCGGGGCGAACAGCTCGCGGTAGATGGTTTCTTTTTCGTGCGTGAGCGCGTCGGCCTCGTCCTGCGACACAGGGCGCCCCAACAGTTCCACGATGCACTCGGTGCCATTGCGGCCCGTGGTGCGGGCCATGAGGTCGGGCACGTCGATGTCCATGCCCCGGCGGCGTGCGAACTCGACCCACGCCTGGGCGTGCCAGGGCATGGAGTCGATCATGGTGCCGTCCATGTCGAAGATGATGGCGTCGGTGCGCATCCGCATCGCTCAGACGCCTTGCTTCAACGAAGCTTCGATGAAAGCGTCCAGGTCGCCGTCCAGCACCTTTTGCGTGGCCGAGATTTCAACGTTGGTGCGCAGGTCCTTGATGCGGCTGTTGTCCAGCACGTAGCTGCGGATCTGGTGTCCCCAGCCCACGTCGGTCTTGGTGTCTTCCAGTTTCTGTTGCTCTTCCATGCGCTTGCGCATCTCGAAGTCGTACAGGCGGCTGCGCAGGCGCTGCCATGCCACGTCGCGGTTGCTGTGCTGGCTGCGACCGTCCTGGCACTGCACCACGATGCCGGTGGGGATGTGCGTGAGTCGCACGGCCGAGTCGGTCTTGTTGATGTGCTGACCGCCCGCGCCGGAGGCTCGGAAGGTGTCGGTGCGCACGTCGGCGGGGTTGATGTTGATCTCGATGGAGTCGTCGATTTCGGGGTACACGAACAGCGACGCGAACGAGGTGTGGCGGCCGCCCGAACTGTCGAACGGGCTCTTGCGCACCAGGCGGTGCACACCGGTTTCGGTGCGCAGCAGGCCGAAGGCGTACTCACCCTCGATCTTGATCGTGGCGCTCTTGATGCCGGCCACGTCCCCCGGGGTTTCTTCTTCGACCGTGGCTTTGAAGCCCTTGCGTTCGGCGTACTTGAGGTACTGGCGCAGCAGCATGCTGGCCCAGTCGCAGGCTTCCGTGCCGCCAGCGCCTGCCTGGATGTCCACAAAGCAATTGAGCGGATCCGCCTCGTTGCGGAACATGCGGCGGAACTCCAGCTCTTCCACCGCTGCGCGCATCGTGGCGGCTTCCGACTCGATGGTCAAAAGGCCGGCTTCATCGCCTTCCTCTTTGCTCATCTCATACAGCTCGGCGTTGTCGGCCAGATCGCGGGTGAGCTTGTCCAGCGTGACGACCACGCTGGAGAGCGACTTTTGTTCCTTGCCCAGCTCCTGGGCCTTCTTGGGGTCGTTCCAGACGGAGGGGTCTTCCAGCGATGCGTTTACCGTGCGCAGGCGTTCAAATTTGGCATCGAAGTCAAAGATACCTCCGTAACTCTTGCGTGCGCAGAGCCAGGTCGCTGAGGGTGGTGCCGATGAGGTTGATGCGTTCTGCGTCCATGATTCTTGTCCTGCGTGTTCTGTGGAATAACCCGCGATTTTCTCATGGGACGGGCAGGTGCCCTGCTAATGCCCTTTGTGCCAGACCGCCGCCGGATCTGCGCAGGCCGGCGTGTGGGCTCCGAGTGGCATTCATATCAAAAATGATAGCTGCTCAGGCAATATCCACTAGCGCTTGCGGGCGCAAGGACTTCAAATTGCCTCAGGCAGCATCCAAAAACGCTTCGATCAGCTGGGCCACCTGCTCCGGCTGGTCATGGTGCAGCATGTGGCCCGCGTCTTGCACGACGGCGGTGCTGCAGGTACGCACATGGGTCAGGCGCTGGTGGTATTCGTCCAGGGTGTACCGGCCGTTCCACCACTGGCCCAGGCTGTCGCCACTGGCCTCGATGGCCAGCACGGGGGCCGCAATGCGCTCGTAGATGGCCAGGGCCTCGTCCGCTCGGTACAGCTGCGCGCTGGTGATCTTGTGGGCGGGGTCGCCCAGGATTTCCCACTGCCCCTGCGCGTTGGGTCGCGCCCAGTGCTGGGCCAGCCATTGGGCCTTGTCTTCGGACAGGCGGGGGTTGGTCTTCATCAGGCGGCGGGCGACGCCGTCGGCGCTTTCATAGGTCTTGAGCTCCTTGGTGCCCTGGTGCAGCTGCTTGATCTCGTCGATCCATTGCGCGTAGCGGGTGGGCGCCTGCGCGGGGCGTGTGGCGGGCAGGCCAAAACCTTCCAGGTTGACGAGCTTGCGCACGCGCTCGGGCCGCACACCGCCGTACATCATGGCCACGTTGCCGCCCATGCTGTGGCCCACCAGGTCAATGGCTTCGCCGGGGGCATAGTGGTCCAGCAGCAGGTCCAGGTCGGCCAGGTAGTCGGCAAACACATAGTGGTCTACCGGTGCACCGGTGGTGAGGCCAAAACCGCGCCAGTCCGGCGCGATGATGCGGCGTGGTTGCCGCAGCGCGTCCACCGTGAACTGGTAGGAGGCACTGACGTCCATCCAGCCATGCAAAAGCACCAGCGTGGGCAGGTCGCTTTGCTCGGGGCCCCAGTGGCGGACGTGGTAGTTGAGGTGCCGCAGCGCCAGTGTGCTGCTGCGCGAAGGGGTGAGGACTTGGTACATGCTGTGCCAATGTTACGTTGCCGCCGCTCTGGAGGGGCGCCCTGCGGTGTCACCAAGG
>Ga0207976_100164_pt1 | contig 48671 bp, 41 predicted proteins | sample LakWasMe94_HOW11_2_FD_183916 | JGI IMG/M metagenome (GOLD analysis project Ga0207976, IMG submission 183916) | Freshwater sediment methanotrophic microbial communities from Lake Washington under simulated oxygen tension - Sediment Metagenome... | ecosystem: Environmental > Aquatic > Freshwater >...
ACGACAAGCAGCTGCGCCTGGAGATCGTGGATGTGGGCGGCCTCGGGCAGATGGCGGTGACGGCCATGGGCATGGCGCAGGGCGAGAAAGAAGACCAGACCAGCGCCGAAAAGACGTGGCAAGAGGGGGGCCGCACCCTGCACCAGCGCTACGACAAGGATGGCAGCCACGCCGAGTTCAAGACCATCCTGAAGAACGGCCTGGTGGTCAGCATCGAGGGCGACAAGATCGGTGTGAAAGAGCTGCGAGGCCTGATGTCGCAGGTGGACCTGAACGGCCTGGAGGGCCTGCAGCGCAAGGGCAAGTCCTGAGCGGAAGGGTGGTTGCTATAGATTCAATAGCTATTCAGGCATGCTCGACTAGCGCATCCGGCCAATTTTGATTCCATCACCGCCTCAGCCACGCGGAAACGTCACCACATGGTCCACCTGGGCGCGGATGCCGATCCACTCGCCCAGCGCGTGGTCGTGGTGGCTGGGCACATGTGCCAGCACCGTGTGGCCACTGGCCAGGCGCAGGGTGTACAGAAACTCCGACCCCCGGAACGACTTGCGCACGATTTGCGCCTGCACGGGCGCATGGTCGTCGTGCACGATGTCGTCGGCGCGCAGCAGCACATCACATTCACCCGCAGGGTAGCTGCTGGGCAGGGGGCACTCATCCAGGTCGGTCAGGTCGCCCAAGGGTGTTTGGGCCACCACGTTGTTGCCGCGCTGCACCAGCGTGGCGGGGGCAAACACGCCGTGGCCGATGAAGTCGGCCACAAACCGCGTGGCGGGGCGGTGGTACAGGGTGTAGGCATCGTCCCACTGGTGCAGGTGGCCTTCGTTCATCACGCCGATCACATCGCCGATGGCAAACGCCTCGAACTGGTCGTGCGTCACAAACAGCGCCGTGGCGCCTGCGGCCTTGAGAATGCCGCGCACCTCGTGTGCCAGGCGCTCGCGCAGGTCCACATCGAGGTTGGAGAAAGGCTCGTCCAGCAGCATGAGCTGGGGGCGCGGCGCCAGCGCACGCGCCAGCGCCACACGCTGCTGCTGGCCGCCGGAGAGTTCGTGCGGGTAGCGGTGCTCGCTGCCCGTCAGGCCCACCAGCTGCAGCACCTCGGCCACCCGCGCGGCCTGCTCGGCCTTGGGCAACTGGTGGATGCCAAACGCCACATTGCGGCCCACCGACAGGTGCGGGAACAGCGCGTAGTCCTGGAACACCATGCCGATACGGCGCAGCTCGGGTGGCACGCTCAGGCGGGCGCTGCTGACCACGCTTTTGGTGAGGCGGATCTCGCCCCCCGTCACGGGCTCCAGCCCGGCCACGGCGCGCAGCAGGGTGGTCTTGCCGCAGCCGGAGGGGCCGATCAGCACGCCGATGTCACCCGCTTTCAGGCTGAGCGTGACGCCTTGCACGGCGGCCTGTGCGCGGCCCGCGTAGTGCACTTCGAGTTGGGAGACCTCAAGAAACATATCTGTGCATTTTAGGCGGCGTGGAGTGAATGCTTAAAATTCGCATTTGCATTCCTGGGTGCTGGTGTAGTGTTGCGCGCTGGATGGCACATTGAAAACCGGTGGATTTTTGGTCAGGGCAAGGCGCAAACCACAGCGATACCCGAAGGTATCGCGAGGATTTGCAACGCAGCCATGGCCGAAAAGACGCGGTTTTTAAGTGCCAGATAGCGTGCAACACTGCACTAGGGTGCCCATGCCTTTCGGCAGGTGTGCGCTTTCTTTCCTCTGCCGAGCCCATCGCCTTGCGCCGCACGCCGTCTTCTGTCTTTCGCAGCATCCCGCTGATCCTGTTTGCAGGCTTTCTGGCCTTGCCGGTGCTGGCGGTGCTGGCGTCGTGGCTGCCGTTCTCGCCCACCGGGCAGGGCGATGCGCAGACGGGCGCCATCCTGCGCGAAATGGCAGCCACGGTGCTGCCCGGCTATGTGTGGACCACGCTGTGGCTCAGCGTGCTGGTAGCGTTGGGCGCGGCCGTGGTGGGCACGCTGGCGGCTGCGGCAGTCACGCTGTTCGACTTTCCGGGCCGCCGCACCTTTGAATGGCTGCTGCTGTTGCCGCTGGCGATGCCGGCCTACGTGACGGCCTACGCCTACACCGACTTTCTGCAGTTCAGCGGCCCGCTGCAGGTGGGCCTGCGCAACACCTTCGGCCTGGAAGGCCGCCTGCTGCCCGAGGTGCGCAGCCTGGGCGGCGCGGTCTGGGTGTTCATCTTCTCGCTCTACCCCTACGTGTACCTGCTGGCGCGTACGGCGCTGGGTGAGCGTGCTGCTCACCTCATGGAGGCCGCACGCCTGCTGGGTGCACCGCTGCCGCGCCGCATCCGCGCCGTAGCCCTGCCGCTGGCGCGCCCGGCTGTGGCGGCGGGCGTGGCGCTGGTGCTGATGGAAACCCTGGCCGACTTCGGCGTGGCCAGCTACTTCGGCATCCAGACCTTCACCACGGGCATCTACAAGGCCTGGCTGTCCATGGACAACCGCTTGGCCGCCGCGCAGCTGGCCACCATGCTGCTGGTGGTGGTGATGGCGCTGCTGCACCTGGAGCACCGCGCGCAAAAGCGCATGCGTTTTGCCACCGGCGGCGGGCGCGCAGGCTCGGCCGAGGCGCAGCCGCTGCGGCTCCAGGGTGCGCGCCGGTGGGCCGCCTGGGCGGTCTGTACGATGCCGGTGGTCATGGGTTTTGTCGCCCCGGTGGTCTTCATGCTGCGGCCGCTGGCGGCCGACTGGTCGGTGCTGCCGTGGGAGCGGTTCATGGAATGGGCCTGGCACAGCGTGCGCTTAGGATGCATCACTGCGGCGCTGGCCGTCGCCATCGCGCTCGCCCTGGCTTTTGCGGTGCGCCGCCAGCCCGATGCCATCACGCGTGGCGTGGTGCAGCTGGCCAGCGTGGGTTATGCCGTGCCGGGCGCCGTCATCGTGGTGGGGCTGTTGTTGCCCGTAGGCTGGCTGCAGGCGGCCATGCCGCAGTGGGGTGTGGGCGCGTTGGTCACGGCCACGGCCTTTGGCATTGTGTGGGCCTACCTGGTGCGGTTTTGTGCAGTCGCCCTGCAATCCATGCAGAGCGGCTACGCGCGGATTCCGCCCAGCCTGGACGACTCTGCCCGCATGCTGGGCATGGGCAGCGCAGGCCTGTTGGCGCGCGTGCACTGGCCGCTGCTCAAGCGCTCTACCGCCGCCGCAGCGCTGCTGGTGTTTGTGGACGTGATGAAGGAGCTGCCCGCCACCATGGTGCTGCGCCCCTTCAACAGCGACACCCTGGCCGTGGTGGCCTACCAGCTGGCCCGCGACGAGCGCCTGGGCGAGGCGGCATTGCCGTCACTGGCGTTGGTGGCGGTGGGGCTGGTGCCTGTGATTTTGCTCAGCCGCACATTGCGCAGCCGGGCGTAGTGCCAGACTGCAAAGCCACCGAGGCAGGGGGAGGCGGGGGGGGCCGATGGTGAACGGTCTCGCCACTTCTTCGACAGATCGCCAAGATCCAAGGCGCCGCTGCCGTTGGCCGGGCGTCATTGCACGGGGTAGAGCGTTCCTGTGTACCGATCACCGCGCGAGTCACGAAACGGGCGCACGATCAATGTGCGGTAAGACTTGTAGTTGCCGTCTTTGAGCTCATCGCCAACCCACACAATCCATTCTTTCTGCAGCCGTCCACCACCCGCTTCGGTGGCCGGGCGGCTCACCACCCCGACGATCTTGAGGCTGAAAAATTGCGTGTCCGTTTCGATTTCCACCGTGTCTCGGTTCATGGTCACTTTGCCCAAAGCCAACAGAGTCTTCAGCGTGTGGGTTGGACCGTCTGCTCGGCTGCGCAGTGAGGACGGGAAGGAGCGCATGTCCAATCGCTCGAAAAGCGTTCTGGCCGCGTTGGCAGGCAAGGATGCTTGGGTCACGATGAACGGCTGGAGGCCGAGCATCTGAACTGCGTCGCACACCAAGTATTCACTGCGAATTTCAGCACTGCGTGTGGATTCGTCCGGCGCACCGGAAGACAAAAGGTTGGAGTACTGCGCGCAGTTATTTGCCACGCCCCCGTTGTCAAACAGCAAAGCGGTCCTCGGGGCAAAAAGCGCCATCTTCAGATCCGTCAAAGCAGGGTTTTGCGTGCTTACCTGGGTGATGGCGTGGTGAGCGGAATTGCTCGCCGCATGCGATGCGGCCAATGAGAAATAGAGAGTTACTATCGCACTGAGCCAAAATTTCTTCACTTGATGTTCCCAATAGCGTGGGGCGCCCCTGCCTGCGGGGACACCATCATCGCGCTGGCGAGGCGGATTGTCGCCGCCGGCGCTGGTGCCGGTGATTTTGCTCAGCCGTACGTTGCGCAGCCGGCACTGACTCCGCAACGCCGTAGGCCCCACCTGTACGAACCTGCTTACTGAGGCTCAGTGCCCGGGTTGCGCGGCAGGGTCAGCGTAAAGCGCGCGCCTTGGCCTTCTGCGGATGACAGCGTGAGCGTGCCCCCCATCAGCACCGCCAACGCCCGCGACAGCGCCAGGCCCAATCCGGTGCCACCGTGCTGGTAGCTCACCTGGTCGTCGCCCTGGCGGAATTTTTCGAAGATCGTTTCGTGCAGGTGCGCCGGAATGCCCGGGCCGGTGTCCACCACATGAAAGCGGACGGCGTCGTTGCTGGCGTCCACTTCGATGGTGACTGAGCCTGCGGTCGTGAATTTCATGGCGTTGGACAGCAGGTTGTTGAGCACCTGCTTGAGCCGCAGTCCGTCGCACATCAAAGTGTGGGGGGCGTCAGGGGCAATGCGCACATGGAGCGCCAGGTTCTTGTTGGCGGCCGTGACGGCAAAGAAGTCGGCGGTGGACTGAACAATCTCGGTCACGTTCTGTTCGGTGGGCATGTGGGGCATGGCACCTGCTTCCACCTTGGCCAGGTCCAGGATCTCGGTGAGCAGGGCGTTGAGGTGGTCGGCTGCCTTGCGGATCAGTCCGGCCTGCTCTTTGTATCGGGGTTGGTCCAGTCGCAGTTCCATCAGCTCGGCAAATCCCCGGATGCTGGTAAGCGGAGTGCGCAGCTCGTGCGACACGGCGGCCAGGAACTCGCTCTTGGCCTGGCTGGCAGAGCGGGCCTCGGCCTCGCTGATGCGCAAGGCGGCATTGGTGCTTTCGAGCTTGCGCACGCTGCGCACGAAGATGATCGCTGCACCCACCAGCGCCACACTGAACAGCGCCATGGTGAACAGCGCCACATTGCGGCTGGCGCGCCATTCCTGCAAGGCCTCGTCGGTGCTGGTGGCCACCACAACCAGCAAGGGGTATTCGCCCACGCGGCTGTAGGCATAGATGCGTTCGACGCCGTCGAGGCCGCTGGAGCGCACGTAGTTGCCGTTGGCCCCCAGTTCGTCCATGTTGTTGTTGGCAGCACGTGCCACCACGCTGCCCATGCCTACGCTTTGCCCACCCATGACGCGGGCGCGCACGGTGCTGTCCTTGCCGATGAGGGTCACCACCCCAATGCGCCCCAGCTGCACCCCCCGATAGACATCCTCAAAATAGCCGGGGTTCACGGAGGCCACCACCAGACCCGCGGTGCCGCCGTTGGCATCCGGGATCTTTCGCGATAGCTGGATGGTGGCCTTGCCAGACACCTTGCCCACCACCGGCTTGCCGACAAACAGTCCATGGGGTGTCTGCTGCAGGCGCGTGGCCTCTGCCGCTTTCGGGTTCAGGTGCACTTGCACATGCTCGCGGTCCGACAGATCGACATGGCCGGTTTTTTCGCCGGAGGGGTCGATGTTGCTGCCGACAAACCGGCCATCCGGCCCCACCAGCGAGAGCTGGGTCAGGATTTTGGGCGCCAGCCCGGTTTCGTTGGCAAACCGTGTGAAATCCGCCTTTTCAAAGTCGTTGGCCTGGACCGCGTCCCGCATGCGGATCGTGGCCTGGTCTACCGCTGCCATCACCCGCACGGTCTGTTCGCCCAGGCTCAGTGCCAGGTTGCTGTTCTGCCGGACCTGCGCGTTCATCGCGTCACGCCAGGACACATTCATCAGGATGGCCACCGTGACCCAGGCCATCACCAGGACCAGGGCAGTGCCCCAAGCCACCATGGTGCGCAGGGGCAGGCTGGACGCCCGCCTGTGCGGCGATGACGGGTCGTCGATGAGCGGACGCCCAGCGGGGCTTGCGGAGGGGGATGCAGGAGCCGTCATGGGCGGGTGTTTCAAAACGCAACTGCAGCCATCATAGGCGCGCGGCCCGCCCTGGTCACGGGCGGACGATGGGCGCGGGAGGTTCACGCAACGGTGTGGCAGGGCCGTGTCATCCCGCCACCGCGCTGGTCAGGCGCACTGCCGCACGGCGCAGGCACTGCCCAACCGACACAACGTCCCACCACAGGCGCCCCCCCCCCGGAAGAGGCGCCCAGTCTGTGCCACGCAAGGGAGTCCCCAGGTTTCGCAGGGGGCATTGGTGAATCACAGTTGCTATAAATAGTGTAGCAATAAATGCATGATTCACCTGCGCTTGCTGCCATTTTGGCTGTAAATCCATGCCAAACGGCATTGCGGGGCGGGCGCAGGGTTGCGCTGGCGCCCTGTCCAGTCGCCTTCGGACGTAGCGGCCGGTGCGGGCGCCTGTGTCAGGCCTGCATCAGGCCTGGGTCAGGCTTGTGTGTAGGCCGTCTTTACCGTGGTGTAGAACTCTGCCGCGTAGCGCCCCTGCTCGCGCGGGCCGTAGCTGCTGCTCTTGCGGCCGCCGAACGGCACGTGGTAGTCCACGCCCGCCGTGGGCAGGTTCACCATCACCATGCCGGCTTGCGCGTGGCGCTTGAAGTGCGTGGCGTGCTTGAGGCTGGTGGTGGCGATGCCGCTGGCCAGGCCGAAGGGCGTGTCGTTGGCCAGGGCCAGGGCCTCTTCGTAGTTCTTGGCGCGCAATACGCTTACCACGGGGCCAAAGATCTCTTCGCGGTTGATGCGCATGCCGGGTGTGGTCTCGGTGAACAGGGCGGGGCGCAGGTAGTAGCCTGGGGCGCCGTCGGCGTTCTTCTCCAGTGCTTCGCCGCCAAAGGCCAGCTTGGCGCCTTCCTGCTGGCCGATGCCGATGTATTCCAGGTCTTGTGCGAGCTGGCGGTCGTCCACCACGGGGCCGATGTCGGTGCCGGCCTTGCGGGCGTCGTCCACCTTCAGGGTCTTCATTTTCTCGACCATGGCGGCCACGAAGCGGTCGTGGATGCCTTCGGTCACGATCACGCGGCTGCTGGCTGTGCAGCGCTGGCCGGTGGAGAAGAAGCCGCTGTTGATGGCCGCACCCACGGCCACGTTCAGGTCCGCGTCGTCCAGCACCACAAACGGGTTCTTGCCGCCCATCTCCAGCTGCACCTTGGCGCCGCGCGGCACGCAGGCCGCCGCCACGCGCTGGCCCGTGCCGACCGATCCGGTAAAGCTCACGCCCGCAATGCGCTCGTCTTCGAGCAGCACGGTGCCCACGTCCGAACCCCGGCCCATCACCAGGTTGAACACACCGGCGGGCAGGCCCGCTCGGTGCAGGATGTCGGCCAGCGCCCAGGCAGAGCCCGGCACCACCTCGGCGGGCTTGAAGACCACCGTGTTGCCGTAGGCCAGGGCCGGGGCGATCTTCCAGGCCGGGATGGCGATGGGGAAGTTCCACGGCGTGATGATGCCGATGGTGCCCAGCGGCTCGCGGGTGATCTCGATGCCCACGCCGGGGCGCACGGACGGGATCATCTCGCCACCGGGGCGCAGCGCCTCGCCCGCAAAGAACTTGAAGATGGCGGCCGCGCGGCCCACTTCGCCAATGGCTTCGGGCAGGGTCTTGCCTTCCTCGCGGGCCAGCAGGTCGCCCAGCTCGGCCTTGCGGGCAATGATCTCGTTGCCCACCGCGTCCAGGATGTCGAAGCGCTGCTGGGGCGTGGACAGGCTCCAGGCCGGGAAGGCCGCGTGCGCTGCAGCGACGGCGTCGAGTGCCTGCTCGCGGCTGGCCACGGCGTAGTCGCCGATCACGTCGCGCGTGTCGGAGGGGTTGGTGTTCTGGTACGTGCGGACGCCTTCGGTCCAGTTGCCGGCGATCAGGTTTGCGTGCATGGCGGTGGTGGTGTGAAAGGGTGGGTGGTTGAAAAAATTCGAATCACAGCCCCGGTGCCGTGATCGCGTGGCCAGGAGCGCTGGCCGCTACAGGGGCTGCCCATTCAGGCAAGGCCGTACGCCATGGCATGGCCGCTGCGGATTTGTTGTTGTATGTCATCGTACAACATAAGTGCATTTTTGGGCACCCCGGGTAACTACTCATGGGATCACTTCCTGCCGGCTGAGCCCGCAGGGTGCCTCGGACCCGCAGGGCGACAGGTCGGCGCATGGGGTGGGGCGCATCGACACGACCCCTGGCCTTCAGCCAGCCTCGGCCTGTGCACGCCGCCGGCGTTCACGGCTGTTGGCCAGGTGGGTGCGCATGGCCGCGCGGGCGGCGTCGGGGTCCTGGCCGACGATGGCGTCGTAGATGCTTTCGTGCTCGCCATTCACGCGGCGCAGGTACTGCCTGCGCTCGTCATTGGGGGCCTCCACCGAATCCAGCCGGGCGCGCGGAATGATCATGCTGCCCAGCGTGCCCATCAGCTCGGCAAAGTGGCTGTTCTGCGTGGCGCGCGCGATCTCCAGGTGGAACTGAAAGTCCGCCGCCACCGCGTCGCGCCCGGCGTCCACGGCCGCCGCCACGGTGTCCAGCGCCTCGCGCATGGTCTTGAGGTTGGCGGGCGTGCGGCGCTGCGCGGCCAGCGCGGCGGCCTCGGTTTCTACGCCGATGCGCAGTTCCAGCACCGCAATCACGTCACGCAGGGTGCTGAACTGGTCGGGCGTGATCTTGAAGCCCGGGGCCTGCCCAAGGCCCAGCACAAACGTGCCGATGCCATGCCGTGTCTCCACCAGGCCCGACGCCTGCAGCTTGGAAATGGCCTCGCGCACCACTGTGCGGCTGACGTTGAACTCGGCCATGATCGCAGCCTCGGTGGGCAGCTTGTCGCCCAGTGCCAGGCGCCCGTCGCGGATGCGGTCACCCAGGGAGTCCACCAGCTCCAGGGCCAGGGTGCGGGGCTTGCGGCGTGGGGCAATGTCGGTGCTCATGTCTCGGTGTTATCCCTATGTGTTGGACGGGTTGAAAGGAGTACATTGCCTCCTCGTTGTATGACAACTGATGACGTTCAACCGCTTGTAACGCCACTGTACCAAGAACCTCCGCAAAAGCCATGCCCTGTCACCCGACACCGATCCGTTTTCAACGCTTGTTATTGACCGGGGCCGCCGGGGGGCTGGGGCGTGAGTTGCGCACGCGCCTGAAGGCGTACTGCACCACCTTGCGCCTGTCGGATGTGGCCGACCTGGGCAGCGAGTCGCCCGGCGAAGAGCTGCGCCCTGCGCGCTTGGAGGACGCCAGCGCCATGCTCCCGCTGCTGGAGGGGGTGGACGCTGTGGTGCACTTGGGCGGCGTGTCCACCGAGCAGCCCTGGGACCCCATCCTGCAGGCCAACATCGTGGGGGCCTACAACCTCTATGAGGCCGTTCGCAAGCAAGGCGTCAAGCGCGTGGTGTTTGCCAGCTCCAACCACGTGACCGGCTTTTACCGCCAGGACGAAGTGGTGGGCCTGCGCGACCCTGCGCGGCCCGATAGCCTGTATGGCCTGTCCAAAGCGTTTGGCGAGGACCTTTCGCGCTTCTACTTTGACCGCTACGGCACCGAAACCGTGTGCCTGCGCATCGGCTCCTCCTTCCCCGAGCCGCGCAACCGCCGCATGCTGGCCACCTGGATGAGCTACGACGACCTGGAGCGCCTGGTCGTGGCCAGCCTCACAGCGCCGGTGGTGGGCCACAGCATCATCTATGGCATGGGCGACAACACCACCACCTGGTGGGACAACACACTCGCCCGCCACATCGGCTACCGCCCGCAGGACAGCTCCGAGCCCTTCCGCGCCAAGGTGGAGGCTGCAGACCCGCAGCCCGATCTGACGGACCCGGCCGTGATCTACCAGGGCGGGCCGTTTGTGCGCACCGGTCCGTTCGAGTGAGTGGGGCCATGGAACTCCTGTTGCCTCACCACCAGGACCAGGTGGGCGAAAGCCCCCTGTGGAGCACTGCCGAGCAGGCGCTGTACTGGGTGGACATCGAAGGCCGCGCGCTGCGCCGCCTGCGCTGGGCCGACCGGCAATTGATGAGCTGGGCGATGCCGGAGCGGCTGGCCTGCATTGCGCTGCATGCGAGCGGTGGGCTCATCGCTGGCATGGACACGGGCATTTTCCACCTGCAGCCTGCCGATGACGGCACTTTGGTCTGCACCCTCATCTCTGCCGTGCAGCACCCGCAAGCTGGCATGCGCTTCAACGACGGCCGTTGTGACCGCCAGGGGCGCTTCTGGGCCGGCACCATGGTGCGCGACATGTCGCTGGCGCAACCCGCTGGAGGCCTGTACCGGCAGGACGCGCGCGGCCTCTCGGCGCCGCTGATCGAAGGCCTGGTCACCCAGAACGGCCTGGCGTTCAGCCCCGATGGCGCCACCATGTACCTCAGCGACAGCCACCCCAGCGTGCAAAAGATCTGGTCGCTGGACGTGCACGAAGACGGCAGCCTGGGGCCGCGCCGTCTGTTGGTGGATATGCGCGAGCTGCCCGGCCGGCCGGACGGTGCGGCCATCGACACCGATGGCTGCTACTGGATCTGCGCCAACGACGCTGGCATGGTGCATCGCTTCACCCCATCGGGCGTGCTGGACCGCTCGCTGGCCGTGCCTGTCAGCAAGCCCTCGATGTGCAGTTTTGGCGGGCCCGACATGGACCTGCTTTTCATCACCTCCATCCGCCCCGGCCAGCCGCAGGGCAACGATGTGGCCCATGGCGGCGCGGTCTTCGTGACCCGCCCGGGCGCCCAAGGGCTCGCAGAGGCCCCGTACCCGCCCGCCTGAGCGCGGCACCCCAACCGATTCAACCCTGGAGACAAAGCACCATGAACGTTCCACACCTTTTTGGCCGCGTGGCCATTGCCGCTGGCATCCTGCTCGGCAGCCTGGCCGCGCAGGCCACCGAGTTCCGCTCGTCGGACATCCACCCCGAGGACTATCCCACCGTGCTGGCCGTGCGCCACATGGGCGAGACGCTGTCCAAGGCCACCGGTGGCAAGCACAGCATCAAGGTCTACGCCAAGGGCTCGCTCGGCATCGAGAAGGACACCATCGAGCAAACCAAGCTGGGGGCGATTGCCATGACGCGCGTGAACGTCGCGCCCATGAACAACATCTGCCCCGCCACCATGGTGCCCACCATGCCCTTCCTGTTCCGCGACAAGGAGCACATGCGCAAGGTGCTGGACGGCGCCATTGGCGACGAGATCCTGAAGGACTGCGAATCGCAGGGCTTCGTGGGCCTGGCGTTCTATGACAGCGGCGCACGCTCGATCTACACCGTCAAGAAGCCCATCAAGACCCTGGCCGACGTCAAGGGCCTGAAGGTGCGCGTGCAGCAGAGCGACCTGTGGGTGTCCCTGCTCGAAGCCATGGGCGCCAACGCCACCCCCATGCCGTTCGGCGAGGTCTACACCGCGCTCAAGACCGGCCTGGTGGACGCTGCCGAAAACAACTACCCCAGCTACGAAAGCTCGCGCCACTTCGAAGTCGCCAAATACTTCAACAAGACCGAGCATTCCATGGCGCCTGAGATCCTCTTGTTCAGCAAGCGGGTGTGGGACACCTTGAGCGCTGACGACCAGAAGGCCATCCGCGCCGCCGCCAAGGAGTCGGTGGGCTACATGCGCAAGATCTGGGATGAGCGCGAAGAGAAATCCCTGGCCACGGTGAAGGCTGGCGGCGCGCAGGTGGTGGATATCGACAAGGTGGCCTTCAAGGCTGCCATGAAGCCGGTGTACGACAAGTTCCTCAAGGACCCCAAGCTGCAGGACATGGTCAAGCGCATCGACGCGGTGCAATAAGCCAGAAGCCATAGCCTCCAGGGCAGGCGGGACCGGGAACAGCCCGCCGCCTGCCCGTTTCCAGTTGTTGTTGTTTTTGAATGTCCACTATGTACACGCGACTCTGCGCTTTCATTGCGCGCGCCTGCCTGAAGCTCGGGGTGGGAGGGCTGGTCCTGCTGGTTTGCGCCGTGCTCTACCAGGTCATTGGCCGCTATATCTTCAATGACACCCCCACCTGGGCCGAGAGCGGCGCCGTGCTGCTGGTGCTTTACGTGACCATGCTGGGCATGGCTGTGGGCGTGCGTGATGCGGGCCACATCGGTCTGGAATCGTTCCTGGTGCTGGCGCCCGATTGGCTGCGCACCAAGCTCGAGCTGCTGATCCACGCGCTGGTGCTGCTGTTCGGCATCGTCATGGCCTGGAACTGCGGCGTGCTGGCCGAATCGGTGGCACCGTACAAGATCCCCACGCTGGGTATCTCCGAAGCCTTCAAGTACGTGCCGCCCGCCATGGCTGGCGTGCTGGTGGCCATGTTCTCGCTGGAACACATCATCGCCATCCTGCGTGGCACGGAAGTAGAGCCAGCCTGGCATTGAGCGGCCTCACTGTCCCTCCGCCCCCTAACGTCCCTACAAAGATTCCACCATCATGGCGTTGACCATCCTGTGCGTGAGCTTCACGCTGCTGCTGCTGCTGGGCGTGCCCGTGGCCTTCTCGATCGGCCTGTCCTCGCTGGCCACCATCCTGTACGAAGGCCTGCCCCTGGCCGTGGGTTTCCAGCAAATGATTTCGGGCATGAACCCGTTCTCGTTCCTGGCCATCCCGTTCTTCATCTTTGCCGGCGAGATCATGATGTACGGCGGCATCGCCGACCGCATCGTCAACTTCGCCAAGAGCGTGGCGGGCCATGTGCGTGGCGGCCTGGGCATGAGCAATGTGCTGGCCTGCACGCTGTTTGGCGGTGTCTCGGGCTCGCCGGTGGCCGACGTGTCGGCCATGGGCGCCGTGCTCATCCCGCAGATGAAGAAGGAGGGCTACCACGCTGACTACGCGGTGAACGTGACCACCCACGCCTCGCTGGTGGGCGCGCTCATGCCCACCTCGCACAACCTCATCATCTTCACGCTGGCGGCTGGGGGCAAGGTGAGTATTGCGGCGCTGATCCTTGCAGGCATCGTGCCGGCCCTGTTGCTGACCATCTGCAACCTGGCTGCCGCCTACTTCGTGGCTGTCAAGCGCGGCTACCCCGCAGGCACCTTCCCGGGCTGGGAGATTGTGTGGATCTCGTTCCGCGCCTCGGTCCCGGGCCTGGCCGTGGTGGTCATCATCATTGCAGGCATTTTGTCGGGGGCGTTTACGGCGACGGAGTCGGCGTCGGTCGCAGTGCTGTGGGCGCTGATTCTGTCGGTCTTCGTCTATAAGAAGCTCACGCGCGAGCAGTTCCTCAAGGCCGCGTCCAAGGCCGTCAAGACCACGGGCACAGTGCTGCTGCTCATCGGCATCTCGTCGATGTTCGGCTACCTCATTGGCCTCTACGGTGTGGCCGAGCTCACAGGTGATGCGCTCAAGTCCATGAGCACCTCGCCCTGGGTGATCTTTCTGTCGGTGAACATCATCCTGTTCGTGCTGGGCACCTTTCTCGACATGGCGGCCACCATCCTTATCTGCACGCCCATCTTTTTGCCGATCTGCCAGCAGTTCGGCATGAGCACGGAGCAGTTCGGCATCGTCATGCTGATCAACTGCGCGCTGGGCCTGAACACCCCTCCCGTGGGTACCACGCAGTTCATCGGCTGCACCATCGGGGGCGTGTCGGTGGGCGAGGTGATGAAGACCATCTGGCCGTTCTACAGTGCGCTCATCGTGGCGCTGATGCTGGTGACCTATGTGCCCCAGTTCTCGATGTGGCTGCCAGACCTGGTGCTCAAGGGCGGCGGCTGACCTGGCAGGAGTGATGGCTCGGCCACCGGGCGGATTGAAACCCGCGTACCTTGTGAATTGAACGGACCTATGCGACAAGCTCTCACCATCCGCATGCATGCCCAGGACAACGTCGCCATCGTCGCCAACGACGGTGGCCTGCCTGCGGGCACCCTGTTGCCAGACGGTGTGCCGGGCGCGGGCATCACGCTGCGCGACAAGGTGCCGCAGGGCCACAAGGTGGCGCTGGCGGACATCCCCGAAGGCGGCGTGGTGCGCCGCTACAACGTGCCCATCGGCTATGCGCTGAAAGACATCCCCGCAGGCAGCTGGGTGCATGAGCGCCTGCTGCAGATGCCCTCGGCCCGTGTGCTGGAGGGCTTGCCCATGGCCACCGTGAAGCCCCCGGTGCTTGAACCCCTGACGGGCTACACCTTCGAGGGTTACCGCAACGCCGATGGCTCAGTGGGCACGCGCAACATCCTGGCCATCACCACCACCGTGCAGTGTGTGGCCGGTGTGGTGGCGCAGGCCGTGCGCCGCATCAAGGCCGAGCTGCTGCCTTTGTTTCCCCATGTGGACGATGTGATCGGCCTGGAGCACACCTACGGCTGCGGCGTGGCCATTGATGCGCCCGACGCCATCATCCCCATCCGCACGCTGCGCAACATCAGCCTCAACCCCAACTTTGGGGGCGAGGTCATGGTGGTCAGTCTGGGCTGCGAAAAGCTGCAGCCAGACCGGCTGCTGCCCCCGGGCACCTTCCCCATCACCGACGAGCGCGACGCGGCGCTGGGCCCCGAGACGGTGTGCCTGCAGGCCGACGAGCATGTGGGCTTCATGTCCATGCTCGACCACATCGTGCAAAGCGCGCACCCGCACCTGGAACGCCTGAACGCCCGCCGCCGCGAGACCATCCCCGCCAGCGAACTGGTGCTGGGCGTGCAGTGTGGTGGCAGCGATGCGTTCTCGGGCGTCACCGCCAACCCGGCCGTGGGCTTTTGCGCCGACCTGCTGGTGCGCGCGGGCGCTACCGTGATGTTCAGCGAGAACACCGAAGTGCGCGACGCGGTGGAGCAGCTCACCAGCCGCGCCGCCACACCCGAGGTGGCCGAATCCATCGTGCGCGAGCTGGGCTGGTACGACCTCTATCTGGACCGGGGCCGTGTGGACCGCGCGGCCAACACCACGCCGGGCAACAAGGCGGGTGGCTTGTCCAACATCGCCGAGAAGGCCATGGGCTCTATCATCAAGAGCGGCACCGCGCCCATTGCGCATGTGCTGGCCCCGGGCGAGAAGCTGCGCCGCGACCAGCGCGGCCTGGTGTATGCCGCCACGCCCGCCAGCGACTTCATCTGCGGCACGTTGCAACTGGCTGCCGGCATGAACCTGCACGTGTTCACCACCGGCCGGGGCACACCCTACGGTCTGGCCGAGTGCCCTGTGGTCAAGGTCGCGACGCGCACTGATCTGGCCCGCCGCTGGCACGACCTGATGGACATCAACGCCGGCAAGATCGCGGATGGCGAAGCCACCATCGAACAGCTGGGCTGGGAGATGTTCCACCTGCTGCTCGACGTGGCCAGCGGTCGCAAGAAGACTTGGGCGGAACAGTGGCAACTGCACAACGCGCTGGTGTTATTCAACCCCGCACCGGTGACCTGAAATTTGCGGGGCCACAGCCCCTTGTGTTCCCCCTTCAACAGCCCTTGCCTGCAAGGGCTGTTGTCCTTGAAAGACCGCATCTCATGGGGCATTCCCGATTTTCTGACTGCAAGGTCGTGGTGGCGCTGGCGCTGCTGTGTTGCCTGCTCTGGGGCAGCTCGTACCCCGCCATCAAGACTGGGTACGCCTGGTTCGGCATCTCACGCAATGACATCCCCGCGCAGCTCGTATTCGCAGGCTGGCGGTTTCTGGGCGCCGGGTTGATCCTGCTGGCCTGGGCTGTAGCCACGCGCAAGGTCATCTGGGGCCTGGGGCCCGGGGCTGGGCGCCAGTTGGTGGTGCTGGGCTTAGCGCAGACCACGCTGCAGTACGTGTTCTTCTACGTGGGCCTGGCACACACCACGGGCGTCAAGGGCTCCATCATGAACGCCACCGGCACGTTTTTCAGCGTGCTGCTGGCGCACTGGGTCTATCACAACGACCGCCTCAGCCACGCCAAGCTGTGGGGCTGCCTGGTGGGCTTTGCGGGCGTGATGGTCGTCAACCTGGGGCGCGGCACGCTGGACCTGGACTTCACCCTGCTGGGCGAGGGCTTTGTGGTGATCGCCGCCCTCGTGCTGGCCGCGGCCAGCATTTACGGCAAGCAGGTGTCGCAGCGCATGGATTCCGTCGTGATGACGGGCTGGCAGCTGGGCCTGGGCGGCGTGGCGTTGTTGGCCATCGGCTGGGCGCTGGGGGGGGCGCTCACGGGCTTCACCTGGGGCTCTGCGGTGCTGCTGGTGTACCTGGCGCTGCTGTCGTCGGCCGCGTTTTCGCTGTGGAGCATCCTGCTCAAGCACAACCGGGTGAGCCAGATCACGGTGTTCAACTTCACCGTGCCGATCTTTGGCGCGGCGCTGTCGGCACTGTTTTTGGGCGAGGCGCTGTGGGAGTGGAAAAACCTGCTGGCCCTGGTGCTGGTGTGTGTGGGCATCTGGCTGGTCACGCGCGATACGGCCAGCGCCACCAAATAGACTCGGCCCATGGCTTTCACACCTTCCCGCGAAGCGTTTCAACGCGCGCTGCACGGCCAGCGCACCGATCTTTTCACCCTGCGCAGCCCCGGCGGGCTGCAGGTGGCCGTGAGCAACTACGGCGCCCGCCTGGTGCAGGTGGCGGTCCCCGATGGGCAGGGCGGTCTGGCCGATGTGGCGCTGGGCTACGACAGCCTGCAGGGCTACCTGGACGGCCAGCTCTCCATGGGCGCGCTCATCGGCCGCTGGGCGGGGCGTCTGCGTGCGGGCACGCTGACCCTGCCGGATGGATCGCGCCAGCAACTGCCCACCAACAGCGGGCCACACCATCACCACGGCGGCCCGCGCGGGAGCCGCTTCCAGGTGTTTGCGGTGGAGCATGTGCAGGCCGATGCCCTTTCCCTCAGCCACACCTTCCGCACGGAGGACGACGGGGTGCCCGGCACGGTGTGCGTGCAGCTCCACCTGCAGGTCACGACCGACAACGCGCTGCACATGGCCTGGACGGCCGAGGTGCTCCATGCCCCCACGGTGCTCAACCTCACCGGGCATGCGTTCTTCAACCTGGCAGGCCAGGGCAGCACCCACGGCCACACCCTGCAGGTGCCCGCCAGCCGCTATGTGCCCCTGGCGGCCGATGTGTGTCCCACGGGCGCGCTGGCGGCCGTACAGGGCACGCCGTTCGACTTCCGCCAAGCTCGCGCTGTGGCGGACGCCATCGCAACACCCCATGAGCAGCTGGCCGTGGCGGGCGGGCTGGACCACTACCTGGTGCTGGACGAACAGGCGGCACCCCTTGCCCCTCCGTCGTCATCCATCACGCCACCGGGCCTGCGCCTGGCTGCGCTGCTGGGCGAACCTGTGAGCGGCCGCGCGATGGAGGTGTGGAGCACCGCGCCCGGCGTGCAGGTGTATGCAGGCCACGGCCTCAAGGCCGACCCCGCGCGGGACTTGGGGCGTGGTGCGGGGCAGGGCGGCTGGCTCTGGCAGCCGGGCGACGGTATCTGCCTGGAGCCCATGGAGTACCCGGATGCGCCTAACCATGCGGGCTTTCCGGTGCGCTGGTGGCTGCCAGGCGAAGTGGTACGGGGCGCCATCGTGTACCGCTTTATCAGTGGCTGATAGCTTGTGGGGTGGTCTGGCAAGCCCGTGCCGCGCTACCATGCCGCCTGGCTTTTAACCGAGGTGGCTCATGCACATGTCCAACGCCCCCAGCACCGACTGGAAAGAAGTGGTGGCACCCGATGAAGCGCAGCGCTTTGCGGGCTATGCGCGCCAGTTTGCCGAGCTGCAGGCGCGCAAGTCGCAAAAATACGGCGCCGGGCGGGGGCTGCACCGCAAGCAGCTGACCGCCGCGTATGGCCGCCTGGAGGTGCTGGGCGATCTGCCCGCGTTTGCGGCCCAGGGCTTGTTCGCGCAGCCGGCGCAGTACGACGTGCGGGTGCGGCTGAGCAACGGCGGCATGGACAAGGCGGCGGACCACAAGCCCGACATCCGGGGCTTTGCGATCAGTGTGCGGGGAGTGCAGGGCGACTCTGCCTTGGGCAACGGGCCCGCAAAAAGCCAGGACTTCCTGCTCATCAACCAGGAAAAGTTCGCCTTCCCCCAGAGCGCAGAGTTTGTGGATTTTGTGGTCGCTGCGTCGCACGGCGGCGGCGCGCTGATCAAGTTCCTGGTGCAGCGCCATGGCTTGCTGGGTGCGGCCCGGCAGATCGCCAAGACGGTCAAGACCTTTGGGCGGCCCTTTGGCGGCTTTGCATCGCATGCCATGTTCAGCGCTGCGCCCATTGCCTGCGGGCCCTATGCCGTGCGTGTGCGCCTTGTGCCCCATGCGTCCAACGGGGCGCCCGTCAGGCAGGTGCAGCACGACTGGGATGCTGAATTCTCCGGCCGCCTGCGCCAGCAGGACCTGCAGTGGGACCTGCAACTGCAGCCCTTTGTCGACGAAGCCACCACCCCCATTGAAGACGCCAGCGTGGACTGGCCCACGCCCTACACCACCGTGGCCCGGCTCACCCTGCCACGGCAGGACCCGGCTGCCGACGCAGCCCTGGCCGCCGAGGTGGAGGCCGCCGTGTTCGACCCCTGGCAGGCGCTGGCTGCGCACCGGCCCCTGGGCGACGTGATGCGGGCCCGCAAGGTGGTGTATTTCGAAAGCCAGAAAGGCCGTGGCGCCGCTTGATCTGCGGGGTGCGGCGACCGGGCGCTTCGTGAGGAAGCCCCCGCGGTACTCAGAAAAACAGTGAGGGTGTTGAATCCCGGTCTGAGAGCGGCTCACAAAACTCAGCGAAGCGGCCCTGGCTAGGCGTTTCGCCGCAGGCAGTACAAGCAGTACGACAAGGCGAGACAACGACGCCAGGGGAGTTTTGTTAGCCGCTCTAAGTTTCGTCTAAGTGTTGGTGCCCACACTGCCTTCCATCGCAACTCCGATTGGAAAGGCACCACACCATGAACACGACAACGCTGACCTCCACCCCCCGTCGCCTCATCCTGGCCCTGGTGGCCGCTGGTGCGGTGGGTGCCACGGGCGCAGGCCTCATCACCGGGCACCAGGCCCGCGCCCTGACCCCGCCCCCCGCCATCGTGGCCCAGACGCCTGCGGCCCCCGGCGGGGCCTTGCCCAGTTTCGCGCAGATCACCGCGCAAAACGGCCCTGCAGTGGTCAACATCAGCGTGACGGGTAGCACCAAGGCCGCGATGGCCGATGACGACGGCGAAGACGAAGGCCAGCCCGCCGCGCGCCAGGGCCGGGCGCCGCAGATGGACCCGAACGATCCGTTCTACCAGTTCTTCCGACAGTTCGGTTTTCCGGGCGGCATGGGGCCGCAGGCCCAGCCCAACGTACCCACGCACGGCCAGGGCTCGGGCTTCATCGTCAGTCCCGATGGCCTGGTGCTGACCAATGCCCATGTGGTCAAGGGTGCCAGCGAAGTCATCGTCAAGCTCACCGACCGCCGCGAGTTCCGCGCCAAGGTGCTGGGCTCTGACCCCAAGACCGACGTGGCCGTGCTCAAGATCGACGCCAAGAACCTGCCCACGGTGCGCCTGGGCAGCACACGCGACCTGCAGGTGGGGGAATGGGTGTTGGCCATCGGCTCGCCCTTCGGCTTTGAAAACAGCGTGACGGCGGGTGTGGTCAGCGCCAAGGGCCGCTCGCTGCCCGACGACAGCCTGGTGCCCTTCATCCAGACCGATGTGGCGGTGAACCCTGGCAATTCGGGCGGGCCTTTGTTCAATGCGCGCGGTGAAGTGGTCGGCATCAACTCGCAGATCTACAGCCGCTCGGGTGGCTACCAAGGGGTGTCGTTCTCCATCCCGATCGAGCTGGCGGCCAAGATCAAAGACCAGATTGTTGCCACCGGCAAGGTGCGCCACGCACAGCTGGGCGTGGCCGTGCAAGAGGTGAACCAGGCGTTTGCCGAGTCGTTCAACCTCGACAAGCCCGAAGGCGCGCTGGTGGCCAGCGTCAGCAAGGGCAGCCCCGCAGAGAAGGCCGGCCTGCAGGCGGGCGACGTGATCCGCCAGGTGGACGGCCAGCCCATCGTCGCCTCGGGCGACCTGCCCGCCTGGGTGGGCCAGGCGCAGCCGGGCCAACAGGCCAAGCTGTCGGTGTGGCGCCAGGGCAAGCCGCTGGAGCTGACCGCCACCCTGGGCGACGCCAGCGACAAGGCGATCAAGCAGGCGCGCAACGACGATGCCGTGGGCAAGGGCCAACTGGGCCTGTCATTGCGTCCGCTGGACCCACAGGAGCGGCGCGCGGCAGGCCTCAATGAAGGCCTGGTCATCGAGCAGGCGCGCGGCCCTGCTGCTGCGGCCGGTGTGCAGCCGGGCGACGTGCTGCTGGCCATCAACGGTGCGCCCATCAAGGACATCACGCAGGTGCGTGCCGCCATGGCCAAGGCGGGCAAGTCGGTGGCGCTGCTGATTGAGCGCGACGGCGACAAGATCTTTGTGCCCGTGCGCCTGGGCTGATCCATGGCCTGCGCCCGCCGTCGGTTGGGGCCCTGCGGCGGGCGCTGCGCATCAGCGCGGCAGGGGCTCCACTTCCTTCGTCCAGCGGTCGATCAGGCGGCGGCGTTCGGCGGCCTTGCCGTATTTCTCGAAGTCGTATTTGATGAGCTTCACGTTGTCCAGCGTCGGGATGCGCGGGTCCATCTTGAAGGTCTTGTTGGCGGGCACCTGGTAGCTGCCCACCTGGGCGCCCACCGCCTGGCCTTCGGGGCTCATCAGCCAGTCGTAGTATTTTTTGGCGTTGTCCAGGTTGCGCGCGCCCTTGACCAGCGCAATGCCGCCCACCTCATAGCTGGTGCCTTCACAAGGCGCCTGGGTTTTCACCGGGTACTTGTCGGCCTTCCACTTCTCAAAGTTGAACATGAAGGTGATGCCCACACCCACCTCGCCCTTGGCCACGTTGGGCGCCTGCGCCTGGCCGCTGCGGGTGTAGGTGGTGGTGTTCTTGTGCAGGGCCTTGAGGTAGTCGAACGCCTTGTCTTCGCCCATCAGCTGCACCAGCCCCGCGATCACGGTGTAGGCCGTGCCGCTGGAGGCGGGGTGCGAGATTTCCACCTCGCCCTTGTAGGCAGGCTTGATCACGTCGGACCAGCACTGCGGCTCCGGCAGCTTTTTCTTCTTGAGCGTTTCGGTGTTGTAGCCAAAGCCGATGGCCGAGCTGTAAAAGCCCCCCACCTGGTGGCCCGACATGGCGTACTGGCGCACGCTCCAGCCATGCAGGTCATGCAGATAGGCGGGGCGGTATTCGGCCAGCAGGCCTTGCTCGGCGGCCTGCAAGAAGGGGTCACCCGTGCCGCCCCACCAGATGTCGGTCTTGGGGTTGTTGGCCTCGGCGCGCAGTTGCGCGGCGATCTCGCCCGTGCCCTTGTGGGCCTGGTTCACCTTGATGCCGGTCTTGCGGGTGAACTCCTTGGCGGCTGCTTCGCACCAGGGTGCGTCGGTGCTGCACAGCGCGTTGACCACGCCCTGTGCCTGGGCGCCTGTGGCAGACAGCGCGGCCAGCGCAATGGCTGCAGCAACGTGGTGGAGAGGGGTGAATGAAATTGGAATTGCCATCGGTCTTGCTCCTTGTCTTTTGTCGTAGTGGCCCGGCCCCTGGGGCGGGCGGTGTGCGCGTGGCGCTTTCATTGTGACAGTGATGTGTCAAATTTAAGTCGTTCTGGCAGCCCGGTGCTGCGCCAGCGCCCATGCCGCCGCTATCCTTGGCAGCCAGCCCATTTCCTGCACTCCTGACTGACCGACCTTTCTGCCCCCTTGCCATGCGCCTGCTGCTTGTTGAAGACGATTCCATGATCGGCGAAGCCGTGCTGGACCTGCTGCGCGCCGAGCAGTACGCGGTGGACTGGGCGCGCGATGGCGACGCGGCCGACACGGCCCTGCGCACTCAGGCGTATGACCTGGTGCTGCTGGACCTGGGCCTGCCCCAACGCGATGGTCTGACCGTGCTGCGCGACCTGCGCGCCCGCAAGAACCGCACCCCCGTGCTGGTGGCCACCGCGCGCGATGCCGTGGCACAACGCATCGAGGGGCTGGATGCCGGGGCCGACGACTATGTGCTCAAGCCCTACGACCTGGACGAGCTGCTGGCCCGCATCCGTGCCCTGCTGCGCCGCGCAGCGGGCCGTGCCGAGCCGGTGTACGAACACCAGGGCGTCAGCATCAACCCCGCCACGCGCGAGGTCACCGTGCGCGGCACGCCCGTGGTGCTGTCGGGGCGCGAATGGGCGGTGCTGGAGCCGCTCATTGCCCGCCCCGGCATGGTGCTGTCGCGCCAGCAGCTAGAGGACAAACTCTACGGCTGGGGCGACGAGGTGAGCAGCAACGCGGTGGAGGTCTACATCCACGGCCTGCGCAAGAAGCTGGGGCCCGAGCTGGTGCTGAACGTGCGCGGGGTGGGCTACCTCGTGCCGAAGGCATGACCCCCCTGAGCGGCTTCGCCGCTTCCCCCCAAGGGGACGACAGCCTTTGCTGCGGGGCGGCCCTTGCTGGCTGCCCCCGCGCAATCTCCCGCCGTGAGCATGCGGCGGGGATGGATGAATAGAGATGAAGAACGTGCCAACCACCTCCTGGCGCAGCGCGCTGCAGTCCATGCTCCCGCGCTCGCTGCGCATGCGGCTGCTGATGTTTTTGCTGGCTGCCATCGTGCTGGCAGGCGCAGTGCAGGGCGCACTGGCCTACCGGGGCGCGTTGGAAGAGGCCGATGCGCTGTTTGACTACCACATGCAGCAAACCGCGCTGGCTTTGCGCTCGGGTCTGCCGGTGGATGCCCAAGGCCTGGGCCCGGGCCTGGACCCCGAGGACGAGAACCACGAGTTCATCGTGCAGGTGTGGACCAACGAAGGCCTGCGCATTTTTGAATCGGCCGTGGGCGCCGCCCTGCCACAGATTGCCGTGCTGGGCTTCACCAACGTGCAGGCGCGTGGCGGCACCTACCGGGTGTTCTCGATGCAGACGCGCTCGCAAGTCATCCAGGTGGCGCAGAACATGGCTGCGCGGCGCGACATGGCCCGCAGCCTGGCGCTGCGCACGCTGGCGCCGCTGGCCATCATGGCGCCGCTCTTGGTGCTGGCCGTGTGGTGGGGCGTGAGCCGGTCGCTGGCCCCGGTGGAACGCGTGCGCCGTCAGCTGGCACAGCGCCAGGCCGACGACCTGTCGCCCGTGAGCGATGCACAACTGCCCGATGAGGTGCAGCCGCTGGTGAGCGAACTCAACCTGCTGTTCGAGCGCGTGCAGCACGCGTTCGAGGCCCAGCAGCACTTTGTGGCCGACGCCGCGCACGAGCTGCGCTCCCCCCTGGCCGCACTGCGCCTGCAACTGCAGGGCCTGCAACGGGCGGGCGACGACGCTGCGCGGGCGGCCGCCATCGAACGCCTGTCGGCCGGCATCGAGCGCGCCACGCGGCTGGTCGAGCAGCTGCTGACCCTGGCCCGGCAGGAGGCCAGCACGGCCGTCAACGATCCGGTGGACCTGCGCGCCACGGCGCACCTGGCGCTGGCCGACGTGGCCCCCGCCGCCCAGGCGCGCGGCATGGATGTGGGCCTGCTTGAATCGGACGCCGCCACCGTCACAGGCAATGCCGAGGCCCTGCGCATGCTGGCCCGCAATCTGCTGGACAACGCCATCAAATACAGCCCGCCCGGCGGCCAGGTGGACCTGCAGGTGCGCCGCGAGGGCGACCACGCCGTGCTCACCGTGGAAGACAGCGGCCCCGGCATCGCCCCCGAGCACCGCGAGCGGGCCATGCAGCGGTTTGTGCGCGTCACCGCCGACGGTGCGCCCGGCAGCGGTCTGGGTCTGGCCATCGTGCAGGCCATCGCCCAAGGCCATGGCGCCACCGTGGCGCTGGACAGCTCGGCGCGCCTGGGCGGCCTGCGGGTGACCGTGCGGTTTGCGGCTGCCAAGCCCTGAGCTGCGTGATGCCCTGTTTGCTATTAATTGCATAGCTGTCCAGGCATATTGCACTAGCGCTATCGGCTCAAAATCCCTCAAAAGCACCCGCAGAGTGCTTCAAAGCGCCTCGTCACGTGCGCGCCACGCCGCCAGGGGCCTGCCCCGCACAATGCGGGGGTAGCGCGCAGGCTGTAACGGTTCCTGGTCCGCCTGCGTCCACTTCCACCACTGTACACACGCATCGGCATGAACTTCATCGTTTTGGGCGCAGGCGCCATTGGTTGTTATGTGGGTGGGCGCCTGGCCGCGCATGGCCAGCCGGTGTGCCTGGTGGGGCGGCCGCATGCGCTGGAGCCCATCGCGCTCCGCGGTCTTCAGGTCACTGACCTGGACGGCTTTGACCGCACCGTGCCCACGTCCGCGCTGCAACTGGCTGCCACGCTGGCCGACGCCGCGCCCGGTGCCGACAGCATCATCCTGCTGTGTGTCAAAAGCGGCGCCACCGAGTCTGCCGCGCGCGAGCTGGCGGCGGCCTGCGCGCCCGGCACCCCGGTCATCTCGCTGCAAAACGGCGTGGACAACGTGGCCCGCATCGCTGCCTTGGCGCCCGGCCTGAACGTGCTGGCGGGCATGGTGCCCTACAACGTGGTGCTGCGTGGCGCGCAGGTGCACCGCGCCACCGCAGGCCACCTGCAGCTGCAGCGCGACGCGGTCACCGAGCGCATCGCGCCCCTGTTCAACGCCGCCGGCCTGGCCACCACGCTGCCGCCAGACATCCGTGCCGTGCAGTGGGGCAAGCTGCTGCTCAACCTCAACAACCCGGTCAATGCGCTGTCCAACCTGCCCCTGCGGCAAGAGCTGCTGGACCGCGATTGCCGCCGTGTTTTTGCTGCGCTGCAGACCGAGGCGCTGCGCGTGATGGCGCGCGCGGGCATCACCCCCGCCCAGGTCACCGCCGTGTCGCCCACGCTGCTGCCCCATGTGCTGCGCCTGCCCAACTGGCTGTTCACACGACTGGCAAAGCGCATGCTGCAGATCGACGCCACGGCGCGCTCGTCGATGTGGGACGACCTGGAGGCCGGGCGCGTGACGGAGATCGACGCGCTGTGCGGCGCCGTGGTGCGGCTGGCGGCGCAACAGGGCATGGCGGCACCGCTCAATGCGCGCATGTGCGAGCTGCTGGGTGGCCCGCGCCAGCGCCTCACGGGCAGGCAGATGCGCCAGATGCTGGGTCTGTGAGTTGGGATTCGGGATTGGGGTTGTGACCGGTGATCAGGCAGCGGGTGCTGCGCTGTCCAGCGGCACGCGCAGCCCGGTCTTGAGGCTGGCCAGCGCCACCGAGGTCCGAAAGCGCTTGATGTTGTCGTCCCCCTCAAACAGCCGCCGCGTCAGCGCCTCGTAGTCTGCCATCGACGCCACGTTCACCACCAGCAGGTAGTCTGCCTCGCCCGTCACGCTGTAGCACTGCTGCACCGCGTCTTCCGCCGCAATGCGCGCGCGCAGCGGGGCGGTGCGGTCGGGGCGCTCGTTGTCCAGGTGCACCTCCAGCACGATGGTCAGTGGCTTGCCCACCTTCACCGGGTCCAGCACGGCCACGTTGGCGCGGATCACGCCACTGTCCTTGAGCCGCTGAATGCGCCGCTGTACCGCAGGCGCCGACAGGTTCACCGCCTGCGCAATCGCGCGCTGGGGCGTGGTGTTGTCGGCCTGCAGGATGTCGAGGATCGCGAGGTCGAAGCGGTCAAGTGCTGCTGGGGTGGACATGGGGGTTCCTTGGAACGGGGTCTCAGGGTGAGCGAAAGTTGCGCGCAAGCCCCGAAATTCGAGCCAAAAGCACGCTGGGGTCGCACTATATTTTTAGCCCATGAGCGCTTCCCCCCTCCGTTCTCTTCTGCACCGGTTCTTCCCCTTCCTGGCCGTGCTGGGTTCCGTCACCGCATTGGGCATTGGCACCTCGTGGGCCAAGCACTGGCTGTTTCCGGTGGTCGGGGCGCAGGGCACCACCGCCGTGCGCGTGGGTTTTTCGGCGCTGCTGGTGCTGCTGCTGTGGCGGCCCTGGCGCTGGCACCTGTCGCGCGCCGATGCGCGGGCCGTCATGCTGTACGGCGCGGCGCTGGGGGGCATGAACCTCATGTTCTACATGTCGCTGCGCACCCTGCCGTTTGGCCTGGCGGTGGCCATCGAGTTCGCGGGGCCGCTGGCCGTGGCGATCTGGTCATCGCGCCGCGCGGTGGATTTTGTGTGGGTGGCGCTGGCCATCGCGGGCCTGGGCATGCTGCTGCCGCTGGGGCTTAACGGCAGCACGCTGGACCCGGTGGGCGTCTTCTACGCCCTGGGCGCGGCCGTGTTCTGGGGGCTTTACATCGTGTTCGGCAAGCGCGCCGGGCACCTGCACGCGGGGCATTCGGTATCGCTGGGCCTGCTGATGGCCGCGCTGGTGGTGGTGCCCGTGGGCGTGGTGCATGCGGGTGCTGCGCTGCTGTCGCCCACGGTGCTGCTCATCGGCGTGGCGGTGGCGGCGGTGTCGAGCGCCATTCCGATCTCGCTGGAGATGATGGCCCTGAAGCGCCTGCCCAAGGAGGCCTTCGGCATCATGATCAGCATGGAGCCTGCGGTGGCTGCACTGGTGGCCATGGCGCTGCTGGGCGAGCACCTGAGCGTGGTGCAGTGGCTGGCCATTGGCTGCATCATGGCCGCGTCGATGGGCAGTGCAATGACCGCCGCGCGGCCCGCTGCTGTAGACCGCGCGGCACCGCAGGCGGCCTGACCGGCGGCTCTGGCGGGGTAGGTCTTACCGCACGGCGGCCCTTGCGCTGCACGATTCCAATACGCGTGTGATGAGGTGGGGATATCCCGCCTCGGTCTGCGCCAGCAACGGCAGGCCTGTGTCGTGCACGGCACGGTCCACTGCGTCGGGCCAGGGGGGCGTACCGGGCTCCGCCTGCACGCGGGCCATGGCACCCAGCACCAGTTCTTGTCCCCAGAAGTAGACCTGCGCGGCGCGCACATTGGCCTGCATGCGCTGCACCTCGGCCAGCGCTTGCGGCTCGGCCAGGTGCAGCCAGATGTCGGCATACAGAAAATCCACGGGCGCGCCCGGGGGCTGCCACTGCAGCGCATCGGCCTGCACCAGCTCCACCTTGGCTGCAGCGGACTGTGGCAGTCCCTCCAGCACCCGGCAGCGGCGAAACAGCTCCAGCACGTCGCCATCCCGCTCCACCACGGTCACTCGGTTCACCGAGGGTTGCAGCGCCATGTTGGCAGCGACCCAGCCCATGCCCAGGCCCATTACTACCGTGTGGCCTCGCGCATGGTGACAGGCCAGCTCCTGGCTTTCAACTTCCATTGGTGACAGTGACATCCAGGTTTCCCATCTGCCCTCGGAGCCCTGGCGCAGGAGCAGCGTCGAGCCGGATGTGACACATGGGCCGCTGTAATAACCACGGTCCATCCCCACCCCCATGCGCTTCATCTGCCACGGTCCCACGGCACCGTCGGGGTACTGTGGCATGTGCCATTGGGGCGCAAAGACAGGAACCCCCAGCGCCTGTGCCAGTGCGGTGGCGGATGGCTGGGGGGAAAAGGGTAGGGACGAGGGATTCAGTGATGCCGACATGGGCTCGATCTTAGGCGGGGAGCGCCGCGTTCATTGGAACATCTGCATCTCTTCCAGGGCACTGGGCATTGTCCGACAGTCTCACGGTCCACAAGATGGCGTCGATGGCGGGTAGCGGCGAATACAAAAGACAGTGATGAGACCGCTCGTGTTTCATCACTCAATGTCCAAGGAGCCGATCATGATTCCATCCACCATCCATTCCGCTGCGACCGCCACACCGGTGGACGAAGACCTGGCCGAGCAAGCACGCCCCGGCTACGGCATCCCATCGCAAGACCCCCGGACCGGCGCACAGACCGCGTTGGAGCCTGAAGACGCAGAGCGCGAAGCCCACTCCGCCTTGATGGGCGGCGGCATGATGGCTGGCGCCGCAGCCGGCGCCGCCGTGGGCGTGGCCGTCGCGGGCCCGGTGGGGGTGGTGGTTGGGGGCACTTTGGGCGGCATCGCCGGTGCGCTGGGTGGTGCCGCAGCGGGCACCCTGGTCAGCCCGGATGATCTTTCGGCCGATGCTGTGGCCGCAGAACACCTTGCGCCGCCCCTGGGAGGGCCGGAAGGCAAGACAGACCCGAAGTAGGGTGTGCGGGGCTCACTACAGGCTGGCTGGTGCAGCGTACGTACTGTGTGAGATTGCTCCAAATTTGATAGCTATCAGCACATATTGCACTAGCGCTTGCCGCCATTTTGGCTGTGAATTTGGTCCCCTCGACAGGAATCGAACCTGTATCTAGCGCTTAGGAGGCACTCGTTCTATCCATTGAACTACGAGGAGGCAAGGCAGCCGCGCATTGTAGTGGCGCGCGGCTGCCTCTCTGGCCGTCTGGACCTCAGTCGTATTTCACGGTGTAGATGATGTCCACCGCACTTTTCTCGCCGGTTTGCCCGCGCAGGGTGAGGCGGCGGGACAGGTCGTAAAAGATGTACAGCGTGCCCAGCGTGCCCGACAGGCTGCGCTCATACGTCACGTACAGGTCTTTGGACAGGCGCTTGCCGAAGGTGAGGGCAGCGGCGCTGGCGTCCTCACCCGTGGTGGCGCCGCGAAAGCCGATTTCGTCCAGGCCCAGGCGGCTGGCGGCGTTGGCCGTGGGGCTTTGGCCGCCGTTGCGGCCCAGCAGCGCCAAGGCGGCCTGTTGCAGCACGGCCGCTTCGGCGCCTCCGGCCGAGGCATTGCGGCCCAGCACCACCCAGGACAGCTTTTCGGCATCGGGCAGTTCAGGGTCGGAATACAGCGTGACGCGTGGCGCCTGCGCGCTGCCGGTGACCTGCACGCCCGCGCGCACGCTGATGTTGGGGCGCAGCGCCAGGATGTCGAGCGAGGGGTTGTTGTACGGGCCGTTGAAGCGGATGAGGCCCGTCTCCACGTCCAGCATCTGGCCCCAGGCGCGGTAGCGGCCCTGGTCGGTGCGCACCTCGCCGGTCACACGCGGCGGGGCGCCGGGCACGGCGCTGCTGCGGATGTCCACCTCGCCGGTCAGCCGGGTAGTGATGCCCTGGCCTTGCAGCGCAAAGTCGCGCCCCAGGTTGAGGGTGATGGCGATGTCGGGCGGCTTGGCGGTTTCTGCCTGCGCGGCCACCTGGTTGGCCTTGGCGGCGGCCTGGGCCTTGGCCTGGTCTTCGCGGTCCTTGGCGGCGGAGCGCACGACCACGTCCGAGCCCAGGCGCGGTGCGGATTCGTCCGGCAGGATGATGGTGGCGCGGTCGGTGGTGAGCTTGCCGCGCAGGCTGATCTGGCCCTGCTGCAACTGGGCCTGCAACTGGCCCGACACGCTGACCTGCCGGTCGGCACGCACCAGCACCTGCAGGGCCTTGGCCTCGGCCTGCAGAGACATGGTGATGCCTGACATGCCCGTGCCTGCAGTGGCGCTGTCGCCCCAGGCCACGCGGCCGGTGGCGGTCAGCGTGCCGCCGTCTTGCGCGGCGGCTGTGCGGTTGCCGCTGAAGCCTGCGATGCGCGCGCTGCTGCCCCGCCCGCCTTGCAGGCGGAACTCGGTGATGTGGAGCTGGTTTCCCTGCAGCGTGGCGCGAAGTCGGCCGCCTTGCAGGTCCACGCCGTCCACTACCGATCTCACTGCCATGTCATCGGCGCCCAGGGTGCCCGCCCAGCGCGGCGCATCGCGCGTGCCCGACAAGGTCGCACTGGCGTCCAGCGTGCCGCGCACACGCCAGCCGGGTGGCGCCAGCGCAGACCACACGCCCACGTCGGGCAGGCGGGCGCGCAAGGTGCCGGCCAGTGGCGCGTCGGCAGGCCAGGTGAAGGGGACATCGGCGTTGGCGGCGGCGAGGCGCGTGCTGGCGGTGGCGTCGATCTCGCCCGCGCGGTCGCTGGCCCAGAGCAGGCGCGCGCGCAGCGTGTCGCCTTCGGCGGTGACCGTGATTTCTGCCTGGCGCACACCCGCGGGAGTGCCTGGGGCGCTCGATGCGCTGGATGCACCTGCAGGCGGCGTGGCCGCAGTCGCCAGCACGGTGGTGGCTCCGGCGCCGGTGCCCTGGCCGCTGCTTTGCACCGCTGTGACGGCCGTGGCATCGCCCGCGAGGATGCGCAGGTCGCCACTGGCGCGGCGCAGGCTGGCGCTGGCGCGCAGGGCGTCGCCCGTGGTGTCCACGTTCCATTGCCCGTCGAGCACGATGCTGCTGGCCAGGCCCATGCGCGCAAGCAGCGGCTGCGCGGTCCGGCCTGCGGCGGCGGGCGTCTCGCCCAGGCCCAGCGCATCCACCCAGGCCATGGGCAGGCCCTGCAGCGTGCCCTGCGTTTGCAACCGCAGGGGGGGGTTGGATGCCGTGGCGGCAGACCATTGCACCGGCGACCAGCGCAGCGCCACGGTGCCCGGCAAGGGGCCTGTGACCCGGGCCTGACCGGCCGATGCCTGCAGGCTGAGGGCGTTGGTGGTGGGCGATGATGCCGCACGCCCGCTGGCCGGTGACCTGGGGGCTCCAGGGGTGGGAGCGCCGGTGCGCAAGGTCACGCCCAGGGGCTCAGCCAGTTGCAGCGTCCATGGCCCGGAGCGCTGGGCGACCTGGGCCTGCAGGCGCAGCTCGCTCACCTGCAACTGCCATTGCCCGGCACCCACCAGGGTGCTGGCAAGGCGTGTCTGCACCGTGGTCTGCAGGGCCTGGGGCGCTGGCGTGCGGACCTCGCCGGCTAACGCCAGGGAGGCCTGCGCCAGGTTGCCCCCCAGTTCGGCTTTGAAGGCGCGCAGTTGCAGGGCTTGCCCGGCGGATGTGCCGCCGCTGGCGTTGGTGGTGGCCGGGAGCGTCAGGTCCAGCTGGGGGGTGTTCAGCGTGGCCTGCAGATCAAAGCGGTCGGGGTTGCGGGCGGGTGCGCTGTTGGCAGTGGCAGTCTGAAGTTGCTCAGTCAACGTCTGCCATCCACCCTTCCAGCGCGCGGTGATCTGTGCGGCGCCCTGGGCGCTGGCCCCTTGCAGAGTGCGCTGTACGGAGGTGCCCACCACGGGCAGGCCAGCCAGCCAACGCTGCGTGAGTGCTGCATCGGACCACTGCAGCTGCAGGTCGCCAGCGCCGCTGCGCGGGGCCAGTGTGCCTTGTGCCTGTGCGGTGGCGCCGGGCACTGCCAGGGTGACCTTGCCTTGCGCAGATTGGGTGCCCAGTGCGACCTGCAGCCCGGTGGCATCCACGCGGGCCTGCAATGCGTCCAGCAACAAGCGGTCCAGCCGCACCGTGCCGCCGTCGGCGGCCTGCCAGGTGCCTTGTGTGCTGAAGGTGTTGATGCGCAGCGGTGCGCCCGCTGCACCCGGCGTCTTTACGGTTGCTGCGCGCGCCGCCGTGCCGGTGTCTGCCCGCACGTCGGCACTGAAGCGCACGGCGTCGCCCTGGGTTTGTGCGGTGACGCGGCCGGAGAGCGGGGCGGCGGCCAGCAGCGTGTGCAGGGCGTCGGGGCGCAGCGCGCGCAGGGTGGCCTGGCCCTCCAGGGCATGGGTGGCGGGGGTGTAGTGGCCCTGTGCGGTGATGCTGCCTGCACCCGCCTGCAGGGTGGCACTGGGCACGGTCCAGCGGGTGCCGTCGTAACTTGCGCTGGCGTCCAGCGCGGTCAGTGGCAGGCGGGTGGTGTCCCAGGGGCCCGGCAGGTCGTTGCGCAGCGCGGCTTGCAGACTCCAGCCTGCCGTGCCTGTGCCACCGGATGTCGGCCCGGCTTGCAGCGTGCCGTGCAGTTGCGTGACCGGTGCCTGCGGCCACAGGGCTGCCAGATTGACGGCACGCAGCGTGGCGTTGGCAGACTGCAGGGGCTGCTGTGCCCACGGTGCCAGTGTGGCGGTCAGGTCGGCCTGCATGGGGTCGGCCGCAAGCGCAGGGGGCGCGCGTGGGGGCAGGGATTTCGATGCGCCCGGTTTGCTGGCAGGCGCGGCCATGGGCGGGGTGGAGGCTTCGCTGGTCGGTGCGGGCTTCAGGCGTGCCTGCAGTTGCAACTGGGCGGCGGCGGTGGCCAGCGTGCCCTGTAGCGTGGCGTGGGCGCCCACCTGCAGCGCGGCACCGCCCCCGGGCACGGCGGTTTGCACGGTGCCGTCCACGGTGGCGTCCAGCGCCATGGGGGCTTGTGCGTCCAGCGTGGCGCGTGCGCTGTACTGGCCCTGGGCCAGTTCTACCGCGCCGATGTTCAGGCGGTGCTGGCGGCCGTCAAACCGGTAGTCCCCCACCAGGCCCTGGGCCTCCACGGCGGGGGGGGCGGCCCACAGCAGTTGGTCTACCCGGAACGGCACGCCCAGCTGCAGCGGCAGCACCAGGTCGGTGAGGGGCGTGGGCGGTGGCTCGGGCGTGTCGGCGGGGCGTGGCTGGGGCGTGATCAACACGCGGGCGGCATGCACCTCGCCCAGCTCCAGGCGGCGCTGCAGCAAGGGGGCCAGCTGCCAGCCCAGGCGGATGTCAGTCACTTCCACCACCAGGGTGGGGCTGCTCCAGCGCAGCCAGCCAATGCGCCCGCCGCTGCGCAGCGAGCCACTGACTTCGCGGCTTTCCAGTTGCTGGTTGGCAGGCAGGTATTGCGCCGCGCGGGCCAGCGTGGTGGCCAGTGATGTGCCGCTGCCCGCCCACCACCACAGCAGCGCGCTGGCTGCCAGCAGCAGGGCCACCAGGGCGACCAGCAGCCAGCCCAGAGCCCGCAGCACGCGCGGCGAGCGGGGCGGAAGAGGGCGTGGGGCCGACGAGGACCCGGCGCTGAAGTCCGACGCGCGGGCGCGGGGTGTGGGAAGGTGCGGGGCGTTCATTGCCATCAGAAGCTGAACCCCAGGCGCAAGTGCAGCCGCACTTCCTTGGTCTTGACGCCGTAGGCCAGGTCGGCCTGCAGCGGGCCCACGGGGCTGCGCCAGCGCACACCGGCACCCACGCCCACGCGCGGGCTCAGGTCACCCACCTTGTCGGCCACGGCGCCTGCATCCACAAACAGCGTGCTTTCCCAGTCGGTCATGGCACCCTGGTAGACGATGGGGCGCTGCCACTCCACGCTGCCCACGGCCAGGTAGCGGCCCCCATAGAGTTGCCCGTTGTCGGTGCGCGCGCCGATGCTGCGGTAGCCATAGCCGCGCACGGTGGTGTCGCCGCCCGTCACAAACAGCTGCGTGACGGGGATCTGCGCCCCCTCGCGCGCCAGCACGGCGCCTGCCTCGGCCCGCAGTGCCACGCGGGCATTGCGGCCGATGCCTGCATCGTCCTGCACGCGGCCTGCGGGGAGGAAGGACTGCCACCGCACCAGGGTGCGCACAAACGGGTCGCGCTCTGGCCGTAGGGTGGTGCCCAGGCCCAGCTCCACCGCCAGGCCATGGCCCCGGGTGGGGGCGGTGAGGCTGTTGAAGTAGCGGCCCGTCCACCCGTAGTTGATGCTCAGGGCCGTGCTGGTGTCGGAGGGCGACCGCGCGTTGTTGGTCAGGCCCTGGCTGTTGGCGTAGTCGTACTGCAAAAAATAATTGCGGTCGATGGATTTGGTGCTCTTGCTGCGGCCTGCGCGCAGACGGCCGCTGTTGACGTCGTAGTCGCCAGTGGCCTCGCGCAGCACCTGGCCGCCTGCAAACCAGCGCCAGCCGTTTTCGTTGGGCAGGTCCGTCCATTCGGTGTTGGCGAGCTTGGTTTCGCGGTCGAGTGCGAGTTTGGTCACCGCGCGCCAGCCGAGCACAGGCATCTGGTTGTGGATGTGCTCCAGTGACAGGCGTCCGCCGCTGTCGGTCGAGAAGCCGGGGCCGAACACCAGCTTTTGCATCGGGGCCTCGCGCACCTGGGCCACCACTGGGGCGGCCTGCGGGTCGGTGCCTTCGGTATCGAGCGTGAGGAACACGGCGTCGTAGTAGCCGCTGCTGGCCAGGCGCAGCTGGGCGTCCAGCATGTCGGCCTCGTCATACACCGCACCGGTGGGCAGGCGCGCCAGGCGCCGCGCACCGTCGCTGTCGTAGCGCTGGCTGCCCTGCACGCGCAAGGGGCCGAAGCGGTAGGCGGGGCCGGGGTCGTAGCTCACGCCCAGTTGGGCTTCCTGCCGGTCGGCATCGATCTCGGCCCGGCTGTTGGCGATGCGGGCCGTGGGGTAGCGTCGGGCCTGCAGCTGACGCAGCCCGTCGGCCTTGGCGTTGTCCCAGGCCGACTGGGTGAAGGGCTGCCCGGGGGCGAGGGACCAGTTGCGCTGCAGGCGCTGCTGCCGCCGCGCCAGGTTGTCTTTGTCGGCATCGTCGGTGCCCGCCACGGTGATGTCGGCACGGGCAATGCGGGTTTGGGGGCCGGGCTCCACGGTGACAGTGACGGTGCGGGGCGCGCCCTTGCGGGTACCGGCGGTTTCCTGCGCCTCCGTCAGCTCCACGGTGATGGTGGGCGCGAAGTAGCCCAGGGTGCCCAGCAGTTCCCGCGCATTGGCATCAGTGGCGCCCAGCAGGCGCTGCAGCTCGTTGGCCTGCAGGTCGGGCAGCTGGCGAAAGCGCTGCAGCTCCAGGTGGCGCTCCAGCGTCTCGCGCACCGCGTCGGGGGCGCGTACCACCACGTCAAACGACGCCGCGCCATCGCTGGCGGCGGTGCTGGCCATGTCGCTGCGCGAGTCACCGGTCGTGGGCTCGTCGGCCCGTGGCAGCAGGCTGCAGCCACTCAGGCACAGTGCGCCGGAAAGCAGCAACGCCGACCACAGGGCCGGCGTTGGGGTGGTAGCGGTGGCGGAGCGCAAAACGCGGAGAGGCACGGCGCGGAAGGATATGTCAGGGAGGTCGTATGGGGGGCGGACAAGCCTGCCAGCCTGTCCTATTCATCCCCGACTATGCCCTGAAACTGCAGCGCTCCCTGTCGGACAGATGCTCACAAGGCATCTGACCCCGGTACCGCGCCTATTTGGACAGCAGCCGCATGGTTTCTTCCAGCCCCTTGAGCGACAGCGGGTACATGCGGTTGCCCACCAGCTGCTGGATGATGCTGATGCTCTGGCGGTACTGCCACACGCCCTGGGGCTCGGGGTTGATCCATGCAAACTTGGGGAAGGCGTGGGTGAGGCGCTGGATCCACTCGGCACCCGGCTCCTCGTTGTTGTATTCCACACTGCCGCCGGGCTGCAGGATCTCGTACGGGCTCATCGTCGCGTCGCCCACAAAGATCAGCTTGTAGTCCTTGTTGTACTTGCGGATGATGTCCCAGGTCGGGAACTTCTCGGCAAAGCGGCGGCGGTTGTTCTTCCACATGAAGTCGTACACGCAGTTGTGGAAGTAGTAGAACTCCAGGTGCTTGAACTCGCTCTTGACCGCACTGAACAGCTCTTCCACACGCTGGATGTGCTCGTCCATCGTGCCACCCACGTCCATCAGCAGCAGCACCTTCACGTTGTTGTGCCGCTCGGGCACCATCTTGATGTCCAGGTAGCCCGCGTTGGCCGCCGTGCTGCGGATGGTGTCGGGCAGGTCCAGCTCCAGCTCATGCCCTTCGCGCGCAAACTTGCGCAGGCGGCGCAATGCCACCTTGATGTTGCGTGTGCCCAGCTCCTGCTGGTCGTCGTAGTCCTTGTAGGCGCGCTGCTCCCACACCTTCACCGCGCTCTTGTTCTTGCCCGCGCCGCCAATGCGCACGCCCTGCGGGTTGTAGCCGCCGTGGCCAAACGGGCTGGTGCCGCCGGTGCCGATCCACTTGCTGCCGCCTTCGTGACGTTCCTTCTGCTCTTCGAGGCGCTTCTTCAGCGTCTCCATCAGCTCGTCCCAGCCCATCTTCTCGATGGCGGCCTTCTGCTCGGGTGTGAGTTCGTTCTCCAGGATCTTGCGCAGCCAGTCGGCCGGGATCTGCTTGGTGAAGTCGGCCACCATCTCCACGCCCTTGAAGTAGGCGCCGAAGGCCCGGTCGAACTTGTCGTAGTGCTTCTCGTCCTTGACCAGCGTGAGGCGCGAGAGGTTGTAGAAGTCGTCCAGGCTCCATGCGTCATCCGACTTGGGGCCCACCACACCGGCCTGCAGGGCTTCGAGCAGGGTGAGGTATTCCTTGACCGACACGGGCAACTTGGCCGAGCGCAGGGTGTAGAAGAAGTCGATGAGCATGATTTTGGCCTCTAGCGCTAGTGTTTATTGCGCATGATGCTCTAAAAGATATAGCAGCTGCGCCTTGGCCTCAGGCCATTCGCCGGCACGCATGCTGTACATCACCGTGTCGCGGATGGTGCCGTCGCGGCGCAGCGCGTGGCCTCGCAGCACGCCGTCTTTCTTGGCGCCCAGGCGCTCGATGGCGCGTTGTGACGCAAAGTTGTAGTTGTCGGTGCGCCAGCCCACCACATGGCAGCCCAGCGTGTCGAAGGCGTGGCCCATCATCAGCAGCTTGGCGGTGGTGTTGACGTGGGTGCGCTGCACGCTTTGGCAGTACCAGGTGTAGCCAATTTCCACGCGTTTCACAGCCGGCACGATGTCGTGGTAGCTGGTGGAGCCCAGCACTTTGCCGGTGGCGTCTTCCACCACGGCAAAGGCAAAGCGGTTGCCGTCCTCGCGCATCTTGAGCGCGGCTTCGATGTACGCGCGGGTGTCCTGCGGCTCGGGCACCGAGGTGATGCGCAGCTTCCACAGCTCGCCATCGGCGGCTGCGGCCCGCAGACCTTCTTCATGGGCCAGCGCCAGCGGCTCCAGGCGGACTCCGCGATCGCGCAGCGTGACAGGTTCTACAAAAGCCATGGGTCTCTATCCCCTAATCATCAATCCTTGGACGGTTGGCTGCGGCGGCTGTTCTGCCAGCGCCGCGCCGCATGCAGGCCCAGGCCGCCACCGATGCCCACCAGGGCGATGCCCACCAGGCTGCCGGTGCCGTAGCCAGGCGCGAAGATATCGAGCCCCAGCAGCTGGCCCAGCCAGAAGCCCAGCAGGGCGCCCCCCACAAAGCCCACGGCATCGGCGACGCCGTGGGCCAGCAGCTGGCGGGTGTCGTTGTTGCCGTTGTTCACTCAGCGGTTCCTCTGGTTCATGAACACCAGCTTTTCAAACAGGCTCACATCCTGTTCGTTCTTGAGCAGCGCTCCCACCAACGGGGGCACGGCCACCTTGTTGTCGGCGCTTTGCAGGGCGGTGAGTGGAATGTCTTCGGCCACCAGCAGCTTGAGCCAGTCGATCAGTTCGCTGGTCGAGGGCTTCTTTTTCAGGCCCGGCAGGTTGCGCACGTCATAAAACGTCTTCATCGCCACGCTGAGCAGTTCGCTCTTGAGCGTGGGGAAGTGCACGTTGATGATCTGCCGCATCGTGTCGGCCTCGGGGAACTTGATGAAGTGGAAGAAGCAGCGGCGCAGGAACGCATCGGGCAGCTCCTTTTCGTTGTTCGACGTGATGAACACCAGCGGGCGGTGCTTGGCCTTGATGAGTTCGCGCGTTTCGTAGCAGTAGAACTCCATGCGGTCGATTTCGCGCAGCAGGTCGTTCGGGAATTCGATGTCGGCCTTGTCGATCTCGTCGATCAGCAGCGCCACGGGGCGGTCGGCCGTGAAGGCCTGCCACAGCACGCCCTGGATGATGTAGTTGCGGATGTTCTTCACGCGCTCGGCGCTGTCGCCGTCGTTGAGCTGGCTGTCGCGCAAGCGACTCACTGCGTCATATTCATACAGGCCCTGCTGCGCCTTGGTGGTGGACTTGATGTGCCACTGCAGCAGCGGCATGTCCAGCGCCTGGGCTACTTCCTCGGCCAGCATCGTCTTGCCCGTGCCGGGCTCTCCCTTGATCAGCAGCGGCCGTTGCAGGGTGATGGCGGCATTGACGGCGAGCATCAGGTCCTGGGTGGCGACGTAGTTCTGGGAGCCTTGGAATTTCATGGGGGAAAACACCGGATCGTTGATGAATGGGCTTGACAGGGCGCTGGCTATAATCGACGGCTGATCAGAGCCCAGAGCTGAACTTCCACGAGATTGTGCGCGCAAAATGAACAAAACGTTGACCACGCTATTTGCCCTGGCTGTCGCTTCCGTGACCGCCTTGTCCCACGCCCAGGAAGCCAAGGGCGACGTGGAAGCCGGCAAGCAAAAGATTGCCATGTGCATTGGTTGCCACGGCATCGTTGGCTACCAGGCCAGCTTTCCTGAGATCCACAAGGTGCCCATGATCTCGGGCCAGAGCGCCAAGTACATTGCGGCAGCGCTGGTCGCCTACCAAAAGGGCGAGCGCAAGCACCCCACCATGCGCGGCATCGCCGAGTCGTTGTCCGAGAAGGACATCGCTGACGTGTCGGCCTACTACGAACAACACGGCAAGACCGGTGCCGAACTGCCCGCCAAGCCCTCGCGTGAACCCAGCGTGCAAGTGGCCGAGCTGCTGAAGAAGGGCGCTTGCGTTTCCTGCCACGGCGACAACTTCGCCAAGCCCATCGACCCCTCTTACCCCAAGATCGCCGGCCAGCATGCCGACTACCTGTTTGTGGCGCTCAAGGCCTACAAGGTTGAGAAGAACGCCAACGTGGGTCGTGGCAACGCCATCATGGGCGGTGTGGCCAAGCAGTTCACCAACGCTGAACTGAAGGCCTTGGCCAATTACGTGAGCGGCCTGGACGGCGACCTGCACACGGTGCCCCAGTCGCGCTTCCGTTGATTAGCAGGCTGGCTGACGACAACAAAAAAAGCCCGCTTCGGCGGGCTTTTTGCTGGCCGGTTGAATCGTCAACGGCTGGCGGCCCATGCCCCCAACGCCAGACATGTACAAGCCGTGACCGTCAGGCGCCATCGCAGCGGCAAGTACCACGTGGGAAGCAAGGTGCGCGCAGCCAGCCGGTGGTCTTGCACCAGGTGGGCTGCAAAGCCCGCGACCAGCAGCACGGCCCCCGCGGCGGCAGGCAATAGCGTGGCAGGCCAGGCCATCAACGATGGCACCACGCTCCATACAAAGCAGCGCGTGCGCTCTGGGGCGCTCAGCCCGCTTTGTGCCATGGCAAAGCCCCAGTGCAGCGCACCCACAAAACTCAGAATCACTGCGCCGTAGGCCAGCAGCGCCTCGCTCCACCACGGTGTACTGGGCGCCCACAGGCCCACGGTTGCCAGCGCCAGGAACGGCAGCAGGCCGCCGTATCCCAGCCAGGCCACTGCCGGCGGGATGGGGGCAGAGGAGGGCGGAGGCAAAGGTTGTGTGGGCGTATGGATGTGCGTCGACATGAAAGCCTCCAGATAGGTGTCCGCATTGTCTGGAAAGTGAGACTCCCGAGTGCCATGCATGGTTGTGTGTGCCAGCCAACCGTCCTTTCGCGAGTGCCTCAAGCCCTGCGCCTACAGAGCTCTCCGGTATCGCCAGTTAAAATGTTGTTTGGGTGTCGGCGCCATGGTGGCTCGGCAGGTTCATGCGCTGGTCGGGCCGCCGCGCGGCTTTTCTGCGACCCATGAACTCCTCCCCCACCCTGATCCAGGTGGTTGGTGCCGTCCTGTTCGGCCTGGCCATTCTTCACACCTTCTCCACCAAGTATTTCGAGCACCTTGCGCACACGCAGCCCCGGCACGCGGGCATCTGGCATCTGCTGGGCGAGGTAGAAGTCGTGTTCGGCTTCTGGGCGATGGTGCTCATGCTGTTCATGTTCTCCATCAGCGGCAAGCAGGAGGCCACCGCCTACTTGGATTCGCGCAATTTCACCGAGCCACTGTTCGTGTTCGCGATCATGGTGATCGCCGCCACGCGGCCTATCCTGGAGCTGTCTGGGGCTCTTGTCCGGGCGCTTGCCGCTTTGTTGCCGGTACAGCGCGGCATGGCCATGTATTTTGTGGTGCTGGCGTTCGTGCCGCTGCTCGGGTCGTTCATCACCGAACCTGCGGCGATGACGCTGGCCGCGTTGATGCTGCGGGACACGCTGTTCTCCCACCCCATCTCCAGCCGACTCAAGTATTCGACCATCGGTGTGCTGTTCGTGAACATCTCGATTGGTGGAACGCTCACTTCCTTTGCGGCGCCGCCCGTGCTGATGGTGGCTGCCAAGTGGAACTGGGACATCTGGTTCATGCTATCCAACTTCGGCTGGAAGGCGGCGGTGGCCGTGCTCGTCAATGCGGCCATCGCGATGCTGATCTTCCGCAACCAGTTGGGCCACATGGGCCGTAAGATGCCCGCCTCCGAGTCCCCCATGCCGTGGACCGTGACGGGCGTGCACCTTGCCTTCCTGGTGCTGGTGGTAGTGTTTGCCCACCATCCCGCTGTGTTCATGGGCCTGTTCCTGTTCTTCATGGGGTTCACCACGGCGTACCAGCGCTACCAAAGTCCGCTGATCCTGCGCGAGGCGCTGCTGGTGGCGTTCTTCCTGGCTGGGCTGGTGGTGCTGGGCGGCTTGCAGCAATGGTGGCTGCAGCCCGTGCTCATGAAGATGGATGCCAACGCTGTGTTTTTTGGCGCCGCTGCGCTCACCGCGTTCACCGACAACGCTGCGCTGACCTACCTGGGATCGCTGGTCGAAGGCCTGAGTGACGAGTTCAAGGTGGCCCTGGTGGCGGGCGCCGTCACGGGGGGCGGCCTGACGGTGATTGCCAATGCGCCCAACCCGGCCGGGGCGTCCATCCTGAAGGAGAAGTTCTCGGACGGTGTCATCAACCCACTGGGCCTGCTGCTGGGGGCCTTGCCGCCCACGCTGGTGGCGGTGATGGCGTTTCGGGTGTTGTAGTTGATGGGCGGTCAGCGATCTGCCAGCACCGCCTGGTTGGTCATGGCCTCGCAGATGGCGCGGATCTGCGGGCGCATGAGCCGGGCCACCTCGTCGCGCCGGTGCGACTCCAGCCGCCCCGAGATCGCGGCCACGCTGATGGCGGCGATCGGGTTGTCTGGCGGAAAAGCGATACCGATGGCTGCTGTACCTGGTGTGACCACGCTGTCCAGAAACGCATAGCCCTTCTCGCGTCCCACCTTGATCGCCTCGCGCAGGTAGGGGGCTGTGACGAATCCGTACTTCTCGTACTTGGGCGCGTTGGCATCGATGATGGATTCGGCCTCGTCGGGAGGCAATGCGCACAGGATCGCCAGCCCGCCCGCACCCACGCCCAGCGGGCGGCGAATGCCCACGTCCAGCGCCAGCGATTTGATGGGGTAGTCGCCCAGTGCGCGGTGGGTGCACACGGCCTCCAGGCCGCTGCGCTCGCTCAGGTAGATGGTGTCCTGGGTGACTTCGGCCAGCTTTTGCAGCGCGCTGTCGCACAGCTCCGACAGCCGGTAGCGGGGGCGCGCGAGCAATCCCAGCTCGTACAGCAGCGGGCCCAGGTAGTACTTGCGTGTGTGGGCATCCCGGTCCACCAGGCCTTCGGCCTCCAGCCGGTGAAGCATGCGAAAGCAAGTGGACTGCGGCAGGCCGCTGGTGGCGGCGATCTCGCCGATGCGCATGCCACCTTTGCCACGAGACGCCACGGTACGGAGCATCTGCACGACACGTTCGATGCTTTGAGTCCCTGTTTTCGAATTTCCACTATGTGGCGGTTTATTTGTCTCTGATGGGACTGTTATGGTGTTTTTATTCATGTTGTCTTTGTAGTTTGTATCCACATAGTGGGCAATCTAGGGTTTACCCAGGCGATTGAGCTGTCGTTTGATTTTTTAATAAGTAATCAAACGATTTTTCAACTTCCACATAGTGGATAACTGGGTGAAGCCACATGTCTTACACGATGACTGAAAAGATCCTCGCCCGGGTTGCAGGGGTGCCTGCAGTCCGGGCGGGCGACGAGATCCTGGCCAGGCCGGATTTCGTGATTGCCTATGACTTTCCGGGCTACACGGATGTGTTCTTCAAGGAGGCCAAGGAGGAGTTCGGTGTGGGCAAGGTGCCCAGCCCCGAGCGCTTTGTGCTGTTCATTGACCACATGGTCCCGGCCGCCGCCCCCAAGGAGGAAGAGCTGCACAAGGTCACCCGCGCCTGGGGCAAGGAGCAGGGCGTGCCCGTGCACGAGCGCGAGGGCATTGGCCACCAGGTGTCGGCCGAGCTGGGCTACGCCACGCCGGGTGCGTTTGCGGTGCATTTCGACGGGCATGTGAGCCAGCTGGGTGCGTTCGGCACGTTGGCCATTGGAGCGCGCAAGAGTGTGCTGGAGACCTTTGTCTCCGAGCGCATGGCGCTTGTGGTGCCGGGCACGGTCAAGATCGAAGTCACCGGTACGGTGCAGCCCGGTGTGATGGCGCGCGACATCTTCCACCACCTGGTGCGGGTGATGGGGCCATCGTCCTGCCGCTTCAAGGTGGTGGAGCTGTGCGGCACCGTGATCGATGCCATGAGCATCGAGGGCCGCCAGACGATCTGCGGCCAGGCCATGTTCCTGGGCGCGACCACGATGCTGATTGCACCCGATGCCAAAACGCTGGAACACGCCAAGGGCCGCTCCAAGATCGCCCTGGACCCGGTCTACCCCGATGCCGATGCGCACTACGACCGTGTGGTGACCGTGGATGTGAGCGACCTGGTGCCCATCGTAGTGGCGCCACCTAGCCCCGCCAATACCCGGGACCTGACCGAATACGCAGGCCTGGAAGTGCACATGGGCTACCTGGGCAGCTGCGCGAGCGGCCGCCTGGAGGACCTGCGCATTGCCGCCCAGGTACTCAAGGGCCGCAAGATCAAGCCGGGCTTCCAGCTGCATGTGGTGCCCACCTCCCAGGCCATCATGTCGCAGGCCGCCAGCGAAGGTCTGATCTCCACCCTGGTGGATGCAGGCGCGTTCATCAGCTCTTCGAGCTGCGACTACTGCTATGGCCGCATTGCCACCATGACCGATGGCCAGCGCGCTGTGTCCACCGGCACGCTCAACACGCCCGGCCGCATGGGCAGTGCCGACTCCGAAATCTTCATCTGCAACGCTGCCGTGGTGGCGGCATCGGCCCTGGAAGGTTGCATCACCGACCCCCGGCCCTACCTCGCCAACACCGAAGGGAGCGCAGCATGACATTGCCCACCTTGCATGGCCGCGCGGCCTGGGTCTTCACCGAAGACGACTATGACATCGACCTGATTGTTGGCATCAAGAACATCAAGATCACCGACATCAATGAATTGGCGGCGGTCACCATGACCAGTTACGACCCTGGCTTTGCTCAATCCGTCGCCAAAGGTGATGTGCTGGTGGGCGGCCAGAACTTTGGCTATGGCCACCCGCATTACCCGGCCATGCGCGCCATGCGCCACCTCGGGGTGGCTGGCGTGATCGCCGAGTCTTTCTCGCCCGGCTTCTTTCGGGGGGAGATCAGCATGGGCTTCCCGCTGATCACCTGCCCGGGCATCCGTGCCGCCACGCAGCGCTGGGACACTCTGCGCGTGGACTGGGAGCGCGGTGTGGTCGTCAACGAGCGCACGGGCCAGGCGCTGCCGTTCGAGCCCTGGTCGTCCACCGAGCGCGCCACCATCGAGGCGGGGGGGTTCACGCCGTATCTCAAAGCCCGGCTGGCGCGCGAGCGTGCAGCCGCTGCGGCGACATGACGGGCAGGAGCGCATCATGTTGCAGATGATTGTGAGCGGCGTCGCCCTGGGCGCCATCTACGGGCTCATCGCCCTGGGCATCGTGATGGTGTTCAAGGCGACGGGCATCCTCAACTTCGCGCATGGCGAAGCGGCCATGCTCTCGGCCTTTGTGGCCTACACACTGTTCAAGCTGGGTCTGCCGCTGTGGGCGGTGGTGCCGCTCACGCTGCTCTTTGGCGCGGCGCTGGGCATGGCGATTGAACGGTTCATCATCCGCCGCTTCATCGGCAAGGCCCTGCTGTCGTCTGCAATCTGCACACTGGGCCTGTTCCTGGTGTTTGGCGACCTGGCCATCTGGGTATGGGGCAAGGACACGCAGGAGCTGCCCAGCATCTTCCCGGCTGCCCCCATCGACATCGGCGGTGTGATCGTCTCGGGCATCGACCTGGGCATCGTGGCCGTCTGCGCCACGCTGGCAGGTTTGCTGTTTGCGTTCTTCCGCTTCACGCGGCTAGGCATCGCCATGCAGGCCACGATGGAAAACCCCACGGCTGCGCGCCTCATGGGCATTCCGATCAAGCGCATCTATGCGCTGGCCTGGGCGCTGTCGCACGTGATCGCCGCCACGGCGGGCTTGCTGATTGCGCCGCTGACCTTCGTGCACTTTTCGATGATGCAGCACGCCCTGCACTTCGCGTTCGCCGCTGCGGTATTGGGCGGCATTGGCAGCATGCCGGGCGCGCTGCTGGGCGGCGTGATCATCGGCGTGTCGTCGAACCTCACGGGCGCTTATGTGTCCTCGGCCTGGAAGGACGCGGTGCCCTTCATCGTGATGCTGGTCATCCTGATCCTGCGCCCCCACGGTCTGCTGGCCCGCGCCCAGATCAAGAAGGTCTAAGGAGCCGCCATGACCAAAGTCTTTGACGCATACCCCTGGCTCGGCCCGCTGCTGTTCGTGCTGGCCTTCGTGCTGGCGCCGCTCGTGCCCGGTGGCTACGTGCTGTACATCTTCACGCTTGTCATCATCTACACGCTGGCCTCGTTTGGCACCAACATCCTCACGGGCTACACCAACCTGATCTCCATGGCGGGTGCCGTGTTCTTCGGCATCGGTGCTTATGGCTCGGCCATCCTGACCATGCACTTTGGTGTGCCGCTGGTGCTGTCGATGTTCATTGCGGCCAGCATCGCCACCGTGGTGGGCTTGCTGCTGGCGCTCCCCGTCCTGCGGCTGGAAGAGGTGTTCCTGGCGATTGCCACGCTGGGTTTCGTGATGATCTCGGTGGAGATCGCCAAGTCCAGCGGCGACATGTCGGGCGGCGAGAACGGCATGGGCGCGCCCGGCCCCACGCTGTTCGGCTGGGCGCTGGACGAGCGCGCGTACCACGTGTTCACCGCCGTGGTGCTGGCGGGTGCGCTGTGGGTGGCGCGCAACCTGGCGCGCAGCCGGTTTGGGCGTGGCTTTCTGGCCATCAAGGGCAGCGAGACAGCTGCTCGCGCTCTGGGCCTGAACACCACGGCGCTCAAGCTGGTGGCGTTTGGCGTCTGTGCCTTCTACACGGGCCTGTCGGGTGCGTTGTATGCACCGCTGGTGCGCTTCATCGACCCATCGCTGTTCAGCATCATGGTGTCGATCAGCTTCGTCTCGATGGTCATCGTGGGCGGTCTGGGCTCCATCCTGGGCTCGGTGCTGGGCGCGGTGTTCGTCATCGGTGCGCCGCAGTTGCTCACCTACCTGGGGTTTGATCAGTTCCAGCGCGCGCTGTACGGCGTGGCCATGATCCTGGCGCTGATGTTCCTGCCCGACGGGCTGGCCAGCCTCTTCAAGCGCAAGCGCCTGCCCGGCGCAGATGCGGCGCAAAGCGGGGTGGCGCGATGAGAGTTTTGGACGACAAGACATTGCCGTTGCAGGCAACTGTGTCGGCAGCACCCGGTCGGGCAGCCCCGTTGCTCAGCATTCAGGGCGTGCGCATGGCGTTCGGCGGCATTGTGGCCGTGCAAGACGTGAGCTTCGACGTGATGCCCGGCACGGTGCACGCATTGATCGGGCCCAATGGCGCTGGCAAGACGACGATGCTCAATTGCATCAGCCGCTTCTACACGCCCCAGCAAGGCTCCATGCGGTATCGCACGGCCGCAGGTGACGTGGAATTGCTGGGCTGCAAGGCGCACCAAGTGGCGCGCCTGGGCATTGCCCGCACCTTCCAGAACCTGGAGCTTTTTGCCGAACTGACCGTGTTTGACAACGTGCTGATTGCACGGTCGATGGCCATGCGCGCCACGCTGGTGGAAGCCCTGCTGGGCCTGCCACGTCAGCGCCGTGAGGAGCGCGAGGAACGTGAGCGTGTGGAGGCCGTGCTGGAGAAGCTCAACCTGCAAGCCCATGCCCATGCGGTGGTGCGCGACTTGCCTTATGGCACGCAGAAGCTGGTGGAGCTGGCCCGTGCCATGGCGCTGGAGCCACGCCTGATGCTGCTGGACGAGCCTGCAGCGGGCATGAACAACCGTGAGATCGATGCCCTGGGCGAAACACTCAAGCGGCTGCAGGCCAGCACGCAAGCGACCCTGCTGCTCATCGAGCACAGCATGCCGCTGGTGATGTCCATCTCGGACACGATCACCGTGATGCACAACGGCGCCTTCCTGGCGCAGGGCTCCCCCAGGGAGATCGAAAACCATCCCGCCGTGGTTGAGGCGTATCTCGGAGGAGGCAAGAGTGGCAAACGGCGTTGAACCATCCAGTGCGCCCGCACTGCTGAGCGTGGACAACCTGAGCGCGGGCTACGGCAAGATCCGCGCGCTGCACGGGGTGAGCCTGCGCGTACCGCAGGCCCGCATCGTGTGTGTGCTGGGCGCCAACGGCGCGGGCAAGACCACGCTGATGCGTGCACTCTCGGGGCTACTGCCCGTCAGTGACGGGCAAGCCATTTTTGACGGCCAGTCCATCGCCAACGTGCCCGCCGAAGCGCTGGTGCGGCGCGGCATTGCCCATGTGCCGCAAGGCCGCATGGTGTTTGCGCAACTCACCGTGCGCGACAACCTGGTGCTGGGTGGATACACCCGCCCAGCAGCCGAGGTGCGCGACGACATCGACCGGGTGCTGGGTTATTTTCCCCGGCTCAAGGAACGCATCACGTCCCGCGCCGGCACGCTGTCGGGCGGCGAGCAGCAGATGCTGGCCATTGCCCGGGGCCTGCTGGCCAAGCCGCGCCTGCTGATGCTGGATGAGCCCTCCATGGGCGTGGCACCCATCCTGAAAGACGCGATCTTCGAGACGCTGCGCGACATCCGCGACCGCGAAAACCTCACGCTGCTGATCGTGGAGCAGGACGCAGACATCGCGCTCGACATCTCCGATGAAGGTTATGTCATCGAGACCGGCCGTGTCGTGATGCAAGGCCCGGCCGCCGAGCTGGCAGGCAACGAAGACATCCGCCGTGCCTACCTGGGCGGCTGACCAGAGGCTCGGCTTTGCAAGTTCCTTCCCCCATGTTCCCTTCCCACCGATAAACACAGGAGACAAACCATGACCCACCTCACTCCCCGCCGCACCCTGCTGGCCGCTGCAGCTGCCAGTCTGATGGCCGCCACCCTGGGCGCGCATGCCTTCGAAAACAAGGAAGAGGGCGTGCTGACCCAGGAGATCGTGCTCGGCTCATCACAGCCGTTGTCCGGCACGCTGGCCTACATGGGCAAGGCCGTGGACGAAGGCATGCGCACCTACTTCGACATGGTCAACGAGCAGGGCGGCGTCAATGGCCGCAAGATCAAGCTCATCACCTATGACGACGAACTCAAGCCCGCCAAGTCGGTGGCCAACGCCAAGCTCCTGGTCGAGCGCGACAAGGTGTTTGCCATGGTGGGCAACATCGGCCATGCCACCAACATCAGCGCCTACGAATACAGCTCCACCAAGAAGGTGCCCACCATTGGCGCGCTGAGCATCTCCGACTTGACCTCCAACCCGCCACGCGACCTGCTGTACGTGCTGCCATCGCCCCAGTCCACCGAGACGGCGGCCTACATTGACCACGCGGTGGAGGTGCTCAAGGCCAAGAAGATCGCAATGCTCTACCAGAACGACGGCTGGGGCAAACCGGCCTACGACATTGCCGTGCAGCGCATGGAGAAGCATGGCATGAAGCTGGTGGAGGCGCAGACCTTTGAACGCTTCGCGACCGACCTGACCTCGCAGGTCTTCAAACTCAAGCAGGCTGAGCCGGACGTGGTCATCGTCTACGCGCTGGGCCAGGAGGCGGTGCAGTTCTTCCGCGGTGCCGAAAAGCTGGGCTGGAAGCCCACGGTGTTTGGTGCGGGTGGGCTCAACGACCCCAAGTTCATCGAGTTGCTGGGCAAGACGCAGTCCAAGCTGTATGTGGCCTCTTACTACGACGCGGTGGATGGCAACAACCCAGCCATCCAGTCGTTCTTCCAGCGCTACACCAAGCTGTATCCCAAGTCGGCTCCCACCTCGATGGCGCTCATGGGCTATTCGTCGGCCGCTGTGACGGTTGAGGCCTTGAAGCGCACCGGCGCAGAACCGAGCCGCGCCAAGGTGGTGGCCGAGCTGGATGGCATGAAGGACTTTGACCAGAAGATCGGCCCCAAGATCACCTTCCAGCCCGTCAGTGCCGGTGGCTATGCGCGGCGCGGCCAGACGGGTGTGGCGCTGATGGAGCTCAAGGACCAGAAGTTCGTGTCCATGGGCAGCTACATCGACCCCGTGAAACGTTGAGGACACCCGCCATGACAACAAGCTTGCGACAACAGCTGCGTGCGCGCATCCAGTCGGGCCCCACCTTCTGGATGGCCGGTGCGCAGGACGCCCTCTCGGCCCTGCTGGTGGACCAGTCGGACTTTGACGGCATCTTCACCACGGGGTTTGGCATCTCGGCATCGCTGCTGGGCCAGCCAGACATGGAGGTCTACACACTCAGCGAAAACGTGGGTGTGGTGCACCACATCGTCAACGTGGTGAAAAAGCCTGTGTTTGCCGATGCCGACACCGGCTACGGCAATGTCATCAATGTGGCCCGCACGGTGCGCGAGTTCGAGAAGGCGGGCGTGGCCGCGATCTCGATCGAAGACCAGATCAGCCCCAAGCGCTGCCCGGCGGCCGCAGCGGTGACGCCTGTGGTGTCCATCCCCGATGCCGTGGCGCGCATCAAGGCGGCGGTGGATGCCCGCCAGGACCCGGACTTCCTCATCGTCGCACGCACCGATGTGGCCGACCCCGAGGAGGCCATCGAGCGCGCCGTGCGCTTTGCGGAGGCGGGGGCGGACCTGATCCAGCCTATCTCGCGCACTTTCAAGGGCTATGAAGACCTGGTGCGC